>Ga0335085_10001880_pt1 | contig 41634 bp, 37 predicted proteins | sample Lox_Sample_45_FD_206712 | JGI IMG/M metagenome (GOLD analysis project Ga0335085, IMG submission 206712) | Soil microbial communities from Loxahatchee National Wildlife Refuge, Florida, United States - Lox_Sample_4.5 | ecosystem: Environmental > Terrestrial > Soil > Wetlands | place: USA... | reverse complement strand
CGACCCCGGCTTCGGAGGCTGCCGCAGCAAGAAAGACCGCACCAGAGCGGAGCCAAAGCACGAACCGCCCGGCTACGTGCACGGACTGCTGCTCGGAGCCACCTTCCAGGAAGGCGGCCGGGTGCCGAGGCAGTACGTGACCCAGCTCGGCGGTGACATCCTCGCGCCCACCGCCTACTCGCTGACGGTCATCTACGCAGACGGCAGCAAAACGCCGCTTCACTTCGACTACGTCTCCAAGCCGATCGACGCCGGCTTCTTCTACGCGGACATCCCCGCCGGCCACCGAACCACTCAGACGCGTGCAGTCGCAGTCGAGCTCCGCGATAAGAACGGGAAACTGCTCGCTCGGCAGCCGTTCGCCTACTTGACCTCCGCTCAGCTCGCCAGAGAGCGAGCTCGCATCAAGGCGATGATCAACCGCAGCCGACACGGAAAGCCCGCGATCCATCCCACGCCGATCCTGCCGGCCCCAACCGCGCCACAACAACACGGCGAGGCGAACGGGGTCACGGTCGTTGCCGGCGCGAACGGCGTCGTCGACTTCGACACCAGCGGCGCAAACTCCGTGGTGCAGCCACTGATCTCAGGCAACCTGGTCGCCTACGGCTGCCTCGTCAAAGTCCCCTACCACAGCGAACCGGTCGACCTGCTCACCGACCGCACCACGGTCGCACACGTCTCCATTTCAGTCCAAGGCGGCGGCGTGCATCCGCCCTTCCTCGGCTGCGAAATCCAAGGCACCTACGGCCACACCTGGCCCGACCGCCTACACGGCCACAGCGCGGTCGAAGTCGCGTTCACCCCGGCAGGAGCGCGCCTATTCGCAGACCGAGCCGCGGCCCGAGACCTCGCACTGTTCGTCCGCTCCAAAGCAATGCACCAGATCCGCAAACTCACCGGCGCGCAACTACAACACGGACTGCTCAGCCGATACGGCCCAGCACTCACGGAACTCCCATCGCCTTCTGCACCGCTCGACGCAGGACGCATCGGCTATGTGATCAACGAAGGCACGTCGACATACATTGAACGAAGCACCACCGGCAGGCGGTTCTACGTCCGCGTCGTCAAGGGGCATATCAACGCCGAGAACGTCAAACAGCTGGCCTTCGTCTTCTAGGCGTAGTCGAAGGACAGACCCCCTGAATGCGCAGCGAGCGGAACCAGTCGTGGGCCGCCGCGGCTCGAGAACGCAGAGGCCACGAGAAAACGAGGATACGGGCCTGCCGCGGGGGCAAGCGCTGGGTGATGACGCCCGAGGCTATGGGAGGTGGCTTAGGTCGATTACTTCGAGTTGGTTCGAGCCGAAATTGGTGACGAGCAGCCGGTTCTGAGTTGCTTGGACGGAGAGCTCGCGCGGGAACGTTCCGGCAGAGATCTCTCCGATCACGGCGGGTTTGTGGGCGAGTGCGGCGTGGGTGTCGATGACGGTGAGTGCTGCCGTCTGTCCTGTTGCTGCGAAGCGGTTGGAGTCTGCGACCACGATGCGTGTGCCGTTGCGGAGAAGCGCCAGTCCGACGGGCGCGGCTCCAACTCGGATGCGGGCGAGGAGCGCGTGTTGTGGATCGATGCGTAGTCGCGAAGCGGAGAAAGCCAGAAGGCCATTGCTTTCTCGCGCGGCAACCCACACGACGGTGCCGTCGGGAGAAAGGGCGACGCGTACCGGGTCGCAGCCTGCTGTCGCAGACTCGTCGACGGAGCGACGGGGCCGTGTCTCGGCGAGCTTCAGGTTGATGACGCTGACCGTTCCCTGCCGCGAGGTCGCACTCTTCGCCTCGCTCGTCGCATAAAGCCAGTGGCCGTCGGGTGAAATCGCCATCCCGACAACCGCGAGGCCGAGCGGGATCATGCCGACAAGGGCCGATCGCTTGAATCCGGTCTTGAGGGCGCGGTCGAGGTTGAACACGGCGATCTCATTCGCGGATTCGAGCGCGACAAAGGCAAATCGGTCGTCGGGAGAGACGCCGACCTCGATGGCGCTGTCGAGCGTGAGGCTCGTCGACTGGGCGTCGACGGCGAGCTTGCCAAGCACCGCGTGCGGTGTGCCGCGCTCCATGCGGCCGACGTCCACCACAGCAGCGCCGCTGCCGTCCGCGACAAGCAGATAGCGCTCGTCATTGGTCAGAGCATCGCCGGCAAGGGTGTCTCCGGGCAAAGTGATCTCTCGAACAACCCGCGGCCTCCGTCCTCGGTCATCAAATACCGCGACCGTGCCGGACAACGTCGAAACAAACGACCAAGCGCCGTCCCGGGTGCTGACGACTCCAAAGGGGTTTCCAGACACCGGCACCATCGTCGTCCAGACATGGGTGAGCAATCGCTGTGAAGGAAGAGCGGGCGAACAAACGCGCGGCGTGGGCGCCCGAGCGGCCACCGCTGGCCGTACCGAGGAGGCACAACCAGAAACGACCACCACAGCCACTCCCGACAACGCTAAGAACACCCGGTGGCCGAAAACCATTCTCCACAGAAGCCTACGGCGCGCGACTCTGCAAAGGAGGCTTGTCTGGGCAAGTTTCGCCCGCGCCCAGGTCTATCAGCCCGAAGAGCTCTCGCCATGATCGAGGCCGCGACCGCGACACAAGTTGAGCGCCCCGACGGCGACCCGGCCTGTCTCACGGTCACCGGAGCGCGCGGGCGGCCAGTCTGATGTATTGGGGCCGGACTGCGTGAGTTGTCCTCTCCCTTACGCCGTCGTCCCGGCTCTGTAGCGGGCGCCGCCCCTGACGTGTCTGGATCGGCCATCTTGCGTGCCCGCTCGAGTCGTCCTAGTGTGGCGCGGCCGGGCAGTGTTGCAGCGCTTTGGCGTTCGGCTCGCCGCCCGGCATTCCTCGTCATCCGGAGGTTCGGAGATAGTGCGGCCTATGGGCCGAGGACTCGCCGTTGCGTTGGCCGTTGCGGTTGCATTGGCGATCTCTGCTGGCGGCAGCAGCGCCGCGCAACCGCCCGGCGCGACCGCGAAGTGCCGAGATGGCAGTTACAGCTTCTCGCAGCACCACTCCGGCACATGCTCTCATCACGGCGGAGTCGCCGTCTGGCTCTCGGGCTCGTCCTCCAGCGCCGGGGGATCCACCGGAAACTCGACGCTGGCGGGCACGCCCGTCGACGTCGGCAGGACCGTCCTTCTCGCGTCGCGTACACGGACGAGCGGCTGCACGCTCGGTCCGAATCCGGACCGGCGCTGCTCACCGGGCGCGTACTACTCGAAGCTGACGAAGGGGGTCATCTGCTCGGCGAGCTTCCGCACGAGTTCGATCCGAAATGTGCCTGACTCGGAGAAGCACCAGGTCGAGGTGGAGTATGGGCTGGCGCCGAAGGGCTACGGCTCGACGCTCGAGATCGACCACATCGTCAGTCTGGAACTGGGCGGCTCGAACGACATCGCCAACCTGTACCCGGAGAAGGCGTCGCTGCCGGCTGGCGCGCCCGGCTTCCACGTCAAGGACCAGATCGAGAACAAGCTGCACGACATCGTCTGTGACGGAACGATGACTCTCCGCAGCGCGCAACGGCAGATCGCGGCGAACTGGCAGGCGCTCTATAAGAAGGTGTTCGGGTCGACGCCGTGAGCGCCTGCCGGATCACGTGACCGAGCCTACCTGCACCGCCGCTTCGCGGTCACGCACCGCGTAAGCGCGCACACCCGACTCTGAGACACAAAGGCACCTTCGGTGAGGTCGCTGGCTGAACGTGCCTGGACGGGCGCGTGCGGTGGCTAACTGGGAGGAATTGAAGGGAGGCGCGGTGAGGTTTCGGATCGATCAGGAGCAGCTGTCTGAGTTCCTGAGACGGCAGGTGCGGCTGGTGGAGGGGCTGCCGGTGGAGGCGGCCGAGGCTGCGGCGGATGGCTATGCGGATGGGTTGGACGATGCGGAGCGGGAGGCCGTGTGGCTGGCGGCGGGGGTGGCGACGTTCATTGGGCAGGCGATTGTGGACGAGCCGGAGCGGTTCGTCGTCGCGGCCGGCGATGTGGCGCGTCCGAGAGGGAAGGAGGAGTGATGAGCGCGGGGACAATGGGTCACGCGATCAGGGCGGCGGAGCGGCCGCTCTGGCTGGGGCAGGCTGGGGCCGGTTGGGGCGAGCTGGTGCATAGCGTCAACCCGGATGAGGCGCAAGACGCTGCCTCGATGATCGCCGCGGCCGGGCTTGATTGGACGGTGGAGCAGTACCCGCTCGAAGCGATCGTCGAGCACGAGTCCGACAGCGTGCGGCTGCCGGTGCCGCGCCACGTGGCCAATGTCCGGAGTGACTCGGGTGCGGTGCTGGGGGTGGTCGGCGCGGGGTATGCGCCGTTGCAGAACCGGTCGGCGTTCGCGTTCTGTGATGCGATCACCGACTCGGGGCGGGCGCACTGGATCGGAGCAGGCTCAACCCGGGGCGGCGCGCGCGTGCACGCGTTGATGCGGCTCGATCGCGAAGTCCGGATCGGAGGAGCCGAAGGAGAAGAGGTGCTGCCGCTCCTGTGCTTCCGCAACGGCCACGACGGCGGACTGGCGGTGACGGTGTCGGTGGCGCCGTTTCGGCTGGCCTGCTTGAACGGGATGCTCCTCCCGCTGGAGGGGGCCGAGCGGACCTGGAAGACTCGCCACACCGCGAAGGTAGAGGCGACACTCGCGGATGCGCGCCGGACGCTCGGGATCGCCTGGCGCTACTACGACCAGCTGGAGCAGCTCGGCGGCCGGCTGCTCGGCCAGCGACTGGACGAACGGGAGTTCGAGCGCTTCCTCGCCCGGCTGGTGCCGCTGCCCGAACCGCCGCCGCATGCGAGCGAGGGCGGGCGCGCCGTCCGCAGCGTCGAGCGGGTGCGCGAGGCGATCCGCACCGCCTACCGGGCGGCGCCCGACCTTGACCAGATCCGGGGTACGCGTTGGGGCGCCTTGCAGGCTGTCACCGCCTATGTCGACCACGTGCAGCCGACCCGCCGCACGAACGGCCGAACCCCGACAGAAGCCCGCTTCGAACGAGCGACCGAACCGCAGCAGCTCAAGGACCGAGCACTCGAGCTCCTGACCGAGACAGGCGGCACGGGATGATCCGTCCGCTCCGTCTACTACCCTCGATAGCAGGCGAGACACAGATGCATCATCAGACCCATAAATGGGTCTGGATGCTATACTGGGCGCGTGTTGAGCGTCGCCAAGCTGACGCCGGGACAGGAGCGCTACTACGAGCGCTCCGTCGCGCTAGGGCTGGACGACTACTACGCGGGCCGTGGCGAGTCGCCTGGCATCTGGGTCGGCCGCGGCGCCCAAGAGCTCGAGCTCGAGGGCGTGGTAGGGGAGGGCGAGCTGGGCCGGTTGATTCGCGGCCGCGACCCGCACACCGGTGAGGTGCTGCGTAAGCACTATCGGCCGCGGCGGATAACGATCGAGCGGATCGACCCTTTCAGCGGCGACCGCTCGCTGGAGGTGAAGAAGCTGGCGCCGGTCGCAGGCTTCGACCTCGTGTTCTCGCCACCGAAGAGCGTCAGCCTGCTGCATGCGCTCGGCGACGAGCAAACGCGCCGAGCCGTAAACGAGGCACATGTGTCGGCCTGGCAGGCGGCGCTTGCCTATCTCGAGGACGAGGCTTGCGTGACCCGCCGCGGCCGCAACGGCGTCCACCGCGAGCACGCCGCCGGCTTCGTCGCGGCCGCCTACCAGCACCGCACCAGCCGCGCCCAGGACCCGCATCTGCACACCCATGTGATCGTGGCCAACATGGCGCAGAGCCCCTGGGACGGGAAGTGGCGGGCGCTCGACGGTGAGCCGATTCTCAAGAGCTACCGGCTCGCGGCCGGCTACCTCTACCAGGCCCAGCTCCGCGCCGATCTGACCCGAACGCTCGGTGTCGAATGGGAACAGCCGCACAAGGGCATGGCCGAGCTGCGCGGCGTGCCACGCTCGGTAATCCGGGCCTTCTCTACCCGACGTGCCCAGGTCGTCGAGGAGCTGGCCCGGCGAGGAGGGGGCGGCTTCTACGCTGCCCAGCTCGCCGCGGTGGAAACACGCGAGCGGAAAGAGCACGTCGACCTGGTCGGCCTACGCGAGGACTGGCGCGCCCGCGCAGCCGAGCTCGGGCTCGGCAGCCGCGAACTCCGAGCACTGCTCGGGCGGGTCCATCACAGTGCGCTCTCACGCAGCGACCTGCTGCGGATCGCACGGCGGCTGCTCGGGCCGGAGGGCCTGACGGAGCGACAGACGGCGTTCTCCGAACCCCAGGCTGTGATGGCCTGGGCGCAGGCGCACGCCACCGGCGCCTCTGCGGATCGCCTCCGCCGGCTCGCCGCGCGTCTCGTTCGCACCGACCGCGTCGAGCAGGTAGGCGAGCGGCCGAGCCCGGGCCGCCCGGCCCGCTACTCGACCGCCGAGCTGGTCAGCCTCGAGCGGGCGGCTCTCGCTCTTGTCGAGCGCGGCCGCGACGCAGATGTCCCCGCGGTCGGCCCGCAGCAGCTCGCCGAGATCGACCACCACGACCGTGCCGTCCTCTCAGCAGAGCAGGAGCGGATGGTCGAGGACGTTACGACCCGCCGCAGCCGCGTGATCTGCGTCGTCGGATTGGCCGGCGCCGGCAAGACGACCGCCACCCACGCCGTCGCCACCGCCTTCGCGCGAGCAGGAATCGCGGTGTTGGGTGCGGCGCCATCTGGAGTAGCCGCGGAGAAGCTGCAGGACGAGACCGGCATCCCTTCCACCACGTTGCACCGCCTGCTCGACGTTGCCTGCAACGAGGGCGGCCTTCCACATCGTTGTGTGCTGATTGTCGATGAGGCCGCGATGGCCGAGACGAGAACGCTCGCCCCGCTGCTCGAGTTCGTCGAGCACGCGGAAGGGAAGGCGATCCTGATCGGCGATCCCCACCAGCTCCCCGCGGTAGGTGCCGGAGGCCTGTTCGCAGGCATCGTCGAGCGCGAAGGCGCCGTCGTCCTGAGCGAGAACCGCCGCCAGCACGACCCACTCGAGCAGGACGCACTCGCCCGCGTCCGTTCGGGCGTCGGTCGCGACTATCTCGCCTACGCCGTAATGCGCGAGCGGCTCGTCGTCTCCGACGATCAGGTCACAACGCGCGCACGTCTGCTCGCTGATTGGTGGCAGCACGCCCGTGACGATCTCGCCGGCAACGTCATGCTCGCCCTCCGCCGCCGCGATGTCACCGACCTCAACCAGCTCGCCCGCCAGCTCATGGACACCGACGGCCGCCTCGGCAAGGAGCGGCTCAGCCTGGCAGAGGGCGAGTTCGCCGTTGGCGACCGCGTCATCTGCCTGCGCAACAACGCCACCCTCGGTGTCACGAACGGCACCACCGGCACCATCGACCACGTTGACCCCGACCGACGCACGCTCACCATTTCCACCGAGCGCGGGCCGAGCGTCGAGCTCAACCGCCGCTACCTCGACGCCGGGAATCTGCGTCACGCCTACGCCCTTACCGGCCACGCCGCCCAAGGGCTCACCTTCGACAGAGCCTTCGTCCTCGGCACCGGCGAAGCGCGGCTACAGGAATGGGGCTACGTCGCGCTCTCACGCGCTCGCGCACAGACCCGTCTCTACGTCACCAGCACACCGCGCGAACGCGCGAGCCACTTCCACCAACTGGACGACCCAGACCCGCTCACCCGGTTCGGCCGCGCGCTCGAAGAATCCGCGATCGAGTTCCTCGCCGTCGATCAACGACCGCTTCCAACCGGCCCAAGGCACGAGGACCGTCCTCAGGTCGACCGGCGAGCGCTCGGCCCCGAGGCGAAGCTCCGCCTTCGCCACCTCGAGCAGAAGCGACTGGCTCTCACGAAGACCCGAGAAGTCGCCCAGAGAAAGCTGGTGAACGCCGAGCGTGACCTCAGCCGATGCGGACCACTCAAACGACGCCGACGTGACCAACTCCGCATCGACATCGAACTACAACGCCAAGTGATCGAAACCGCTGACGAACGGCTCGCTCGCACCGCCATATCGCGCGAAAACGCGAGGATTCCGTTCGCCCAAGGCGACCGTATGGCCGGCGAGCCTGCCCGTGCTCGGCGAGCGCATCAGCCGCAGACACTCGACCTCGGAAGGTAGAGACGAGGCATTCCGGGCGCAAACCGAGTTTCGAGCGACCTTCAAGTCTCCCGAGAGAGGGTCAGCACGCCGCTCCTGGTTCGCGTCCCGCGAACCGAACGCACGAGAAGGCGTGATTACGTCAACCTCGAGCAGACCGACAGGGCGGTCAGTCCCGCGAGCGAGCGGCGCCCGCTGGATCATTGACACAACTGTCTAGGGTGCCGTTCCTTGGTACTCGGCGCGCCCCGGCGTCGTTCTCCTCGGTGCAGCGCTCCGGGTCTTTCCATCAATCGGGATCCGCTCTAAGGTCAACTGGTGGCAACGGCTGGGAGGCCAGTTCAAGGCCAGTCGCGGGAGGAGCAGGAGAAGGTACTGCCGCCGCTGCTGGAGGAGTTCCGGACTGCTCTCCGGGAGGAGATCGAGGCGGCCAAGCGCACCACATCGGCGGCCGCGGTCGAGCTCGTCAGCGGCCGCAAGGTCGGGGTGCGCGCCGGCGACGTCCAGTACCAGTTCGCGGTCGAAAGCCCCCTGAATCTCCCTGACGACTCGCCGGCCGACCTGATGGTCCCCGGCCAGCAAGGACGGATCGAGGCGACGATCGTCTCCGTCTCGGGGCTCACTGTCGTCGTGTCGGTGCCGGTCGACCTCGGCGAGTTCGTCGGCCGCGCCCGCATGCAGACCGACCTCACCTTCCTGCTGCGGACGCTGATCGGCCGGATCGAGGAGATAGGCGACACCGCGAACCCCGCCGGCGACCGGCTGCTCGGCCTGACGGAGCCGGTCGGGGAGACGATGCCGTTCGAGCACCACCCCGACGGGCCGGATGCGAAGACCCTGAACCCGGAGCAGCGTGAAGCGGTCGGCTCGGCTCTCGGCCGCGATCTGACCTTCGTCTGGGGGCCACCCGGAACCGGCAAGACGATGACCCTCGGCACGCTCGCCACCGAGCTGCACCGCCGCGACCGCTCCGTCCTGCTTGTCTCACACACTAACGCGGCCGTCGACCAGGCGCTGCTGCACGTCGCGCGCGCGACCAGCGCCGAAGAGCTCGCGCAGGGGCGGGTGCTGCGGCTCGGCGAAAGCAAGGACGACCGTGTCGCCAACACACCCGAGCTACTGGTCGAGACGCATGTCGCGCGTCGGTCGGCCGAGCTTGTCCAGGAGCGCGCGCAGCTGAACGAAGAGCAGACGGCGAAACTGGACGAGCTGGCAAGCCTCGATCGGCTGCTCCTGGTCGCCGAGTGGCTTCCCGACGCGCCAGGTGAGCTCGAGCGCGCGCACACCCAGATCGGCCAGCACGACGAGCTCACTGACAAGACGGAGGAGATGGCACGTCGGTACGTGGCGGCCGAGGCCGAGCTCGCGCCCTGGCGGGCACTCCACGACGAGGCACAGCAGGCGGTCGTCGGCGCCGAACGGGTCGCCGCGCTCCGGCAGGAGCTGCCGGGGCTGCGCGGCCGCGCAGCCCCGCTCAACACCGAGCTCGCCCGGCTGCGGGAACAGCGGCTGGCCGCCGACAAGGTGGCCCAGGACGCGGCCGCGCACGTGCCCGCCGTTCGTGCGGCACGCGGCCGGCTGGTTGCGCTGCACGCGGAGCTGCCGCAGCGGGAGCCGCTTCTTGCTGCGACCGACCGCGAGCTCGAGGAACTCGCGGCCTCGATCAGCGAAGCCGAGACGGTGCTTGCACGGGCGGAGGAGGCAAACGCGCTCACACGTAGGCTGCGCGGGCTGCCGCATCCTAACCAGCAGCGCGAGACGATTACTGCTCTCCGGGAGCGGCGCGGCCGGCTCGAGCAGGCGCGCGACCAAGCGGCAGAACAGCTCGCCCGGCTGAACGTCGAGTTCCAGCAGGCCGAGCAGACGATCGCCGACTGGGGCCATCTGCCCGACCCCGATCTCGCAGCACAGGAGGCACGGACGCTTCTGGTGCAAGAGCAGCGGCTGCGCGGCGAGGCAGCCAACATCTCGGAACGGGTCGCGCGCGGCGACCGTGAGCTGCGCGAGCTCGGCGAGCCGCTCGAGCTGTTCCGGCAGCTTCACCAGGGCCAGGAGGCCGGCGAGGTGGTAGCCCGCGTCACCGAGCTCCGGGCTGTGCTCGAGCCGATCAGCGCCGAGCTCGAAGGCCTCCGGCAGCAGACGGCGACCGTGCGGGCAGCGCTCGAGGAGAGCCTTGTCGTCCGCTGCCGGCAGCTTGTCGTCTGGCAGCTGCTCGACGAGCTCTCCGACGATCTGCACCAGCTCGCCGACGATCTGGGAGCTGCGGCCGAGCGCGGCCGCAGCAAGCTCGGCGGCCGAAGCAGCGAGACGCTCCGCGCCGAGCGGGAGCAGGTGCAGACACGACTACGCGAGATCGAGACCCGGCTCACCGCCATCACGGAAGCGCTCGAGCAGATCGAGCATCTGGTGATCGCCGAGGCGTCGGTGGTCGCGACGACGCTGACCCGCGCCTACAAGCGCGAGTCGGTGCAGGCGCGCGCCTTTGACACGGTGATTCTGGATGAGGCGTCGATGGCGCCGATCCCGGCGCTCTGGGTTGTGGCCGCGCGCGCCGAGCAGTCGGTGGTGTTGGTCGGCGACTTCAAGCAGCTGCCGCCGATTCACCATTCGACCCACGAGCTCGCCGAGCGCTGGCTCGGCCGCGACATCTTCGAGGCCGCCGGCGTCCGCGACCTCTTCGACCAGGAGGAGACGCCGGGCCACATGGTCGCGCTGCGTGAGCAGCGGCGTAGCCACCCGGCGATCAGCGCGATCAGCAACCGCTTCGTCTACGGCGGCAGGCTGCGCGACGGCGGCACGCTCGGCGACGCCGAGCTGCTCGACGGCTGGTTCAACCACTCAGACCCGTTCGACAACCCGGTGCTGCTTGTCGACACGTCGAAGCTGAATGCCTGGGTCTCGAGCGTTAACCACGGCGGCCGCTCCTCACGGTTGAATTTCCTTTCGGCGACCGTCTGCGCCGACATCGCGCTGATGTTGCTGCGCGACGACCGCGAGCTGTACCAACCGGGCGCGACACCGCGCATTCTGCTCTGTGCTCCGTACCGGCCACATGCGAAACTGCTGTCGCTGCTCGCCAAGGAACAGGCGCCGATCGGGGAGGTCGTCGCTGGCACCGCCCACACTTTCCAAGGCGCCGAGGCGCCAGTGTTGATCTTCGACCTCGTGAACGATGAACCGCACTGGCGGGTCGGCATGTTCAGCGGCAAGCTCGACGAGACGAACACGCGGCTGCTGAACGTCGCCCTGACCCGGCCACAGCGGCGGCTGATCGTCGTCGGGGACTTCAAGTGGATCGAAGCGAAGGCGAAGAAGGACGGGATCCTGCGCCGGATCCTCGCCCACCTGAAAGAGCACCACCCGCTCGTTGATGCGGGCGCGCTCTTGCCGGCCGGCTTCGCGGCGCGCGCGGCCGCGATCCAGCAGTCCGGCTCAGCGGAACACGATCGGCCGATCGCGCCGCAACTCGTTGTGGCGCAGGACCGATTCTTCGAGAACTTGTACGACGACCTCGCTGCTGCGCGCGAGCGAGCCGTAATCTACAGCCCGTTTATGACCCAGGACAGGGTCGGTCGGCTGGAGCCGCATCTGCGTGCCGCAGTCGAGCGTGGAGTGGAGGTATGGGTCATCACCAAGCCGCTCGAGGAACGCGCCCGCGATCGCGCCGTGTATGTGGAGATCGAGCAGGGGCTACGCAACTGGGGCGTCCGCGTCGTGCACAAGAAGGGAATGCACGAGAAGCTCGTCCTCATCGACAGCACGACGCTCTGGCAGGGCTCGCTGAATCCGCTTTCGTTCAGCTCGACCCAGGAGATCATGGAACGCCGTGCGAGCCGCGAGATCGTCGCCGACTACGCGAAGGTGCTGCGCCTTGACGACCTGCTCCAGCCGTACCGCAACGAGGAGACCCGCTGCCCGTACTGCGGAGGCGAGGTCGTCGCGGCCGAGGGACCGAACGAGCCGTTCTACTGGCGCTGCGTCGAAGACGGCTGCTTCACCCGTTCGATCGGCGACCAGATGCCGAAGGACGGCCGGGTTGTCTGCCACAGCTGCGGTGGCGCCGTCGAGTTCCGCTGGCCGAACGACAATCCGTTCTGGCGTTGCACGGTCAAGCACGCCCATCGCCAGCCGCTGGCACGTGCGCACCTACGGCTGCCGAAGATGCGCGAGATCATCCCGAAGACAGAGCTCAAGAAGCTCGACCGCCGCTTCAACATCACCGAGTCGGCAAGCGCCAACGGGGACGCGCAGATGCGGCTGACATAGCCCTCTCATCCCTCGACCGCTTCGGCGGCAACTCGGTGGGGGAGCGAGCGTCGGTAGAGCCCAAGAACAGCTGCAAACGGTGGTCGATGTCCGTGACCCCTAATTGCTGCAGCATGACTTCGCGGTGACGACAGCGTGTTCTGGACACGGCACCTTTCAGATTCGACCTCTCCCCAGACCTGTCCCCGCAGCCGTTGATGTTGCCTGGACAGACGCGAGAGCATTGAGATTCTCGCTCAGTCAAGCCCTATACTTTGAAGCCCTCTAACGGACTTGAACCGTTGATCCCCTCCTTACCATCAAGTCCTGGACCGTTGCCGTGGGTTGCCGGCGGCTGCGAATCGGCCTATTTGAGCCGTTCTTGGGACTGAGCGATTTGCCGACGGTTGCGACCGGTTGCGTCCGCTCTGCTCCATAAAGGCTCCACGATCACACGTTCCGGTGAACGGCGTCCAGTCGGTGCGTCGCCTGCCGTGGGCGAGGCCATTCGAATCTCGAGTCCGTTCTACAGCGCTCCGCAAGCTTCTCTCCACCGACCAGAGAGTTGAACGGGGCTACCGTCGCGGCAGCCCCGTCGCTAACGTCAAATCCAGCCGCGGCGACGTCCCTGCTGAAGCAGCGAAACCACGGTCGCCGTTGCTCCGATCAGCTGTAGCAGCCATTTGAGCTGCATGTGAACCTCCTTTGTCTTGCGTTCGCCTCAGCGAAGCAGCGCACACCGTCCTCGACCAGGAGAACGGCGAGAAACCCGAGTTACCGGGGCCTTTTTTCGTAGAGCCACTGGCGGCCGGACCGCTCTGCCCGCTAAACCTTGTTCATGGTCGTGACCTCGAAACTGCTCGTCGCCGAGGCGCATGCAGTCGGCGCCGCTGATGTCGACGAGCGCCACATCGCCTACCTGTGCCGCCAAGGGATCCTCCCGCACGCCAAGCGCGCTGTGGGAGTGAACGGCGGCTGGGCTTACCCGGCGATCACGCCGATACAGCTGCGCGCATACCTACCGCTTCGGGAGCGTATGCCGCTCAAGGATGCCCGCTTCATGCTCTGGCTGGCGGGCTTTCCGGTTGAGCTTGGGCTTGCCCGCGCGACGATGGTTGCCTATCTCTCCAAGGCCTCGACCCACTGGCGCGAAGAGCTCGCCAAGCACGAGTCGCCGGCGGAGCTGGCGGACACGATCGGAGATGTCCTTTCAAAGGCACGAAGCAAAGCTCCGATTCCGCACCTTGTTGACATGCCCCTTGAGGATCGCCGTCTCGCTTACCGCTGGATGGCCGAGAAGATGGTCGTTACGGGTGGGGTCGCTGGGGATCACGCCGGCGTGGTTGCCTTCGAGCGAGCGATCGGGCGGCGCGATAAGAATGGGGATCTCTATCCGGAGTTCGCCGACGATCCGGACTTCCCAGGCGATCTTCCGCAGACCGATCCAGAAACGCTGCTCAGCGCTACTCAAGGCGCGACGGATCTCGAACTCGAGTTCACGCGCCGCGTCGTACACATGCAGACGGTCTACGGGCCGATCATGCTTCGACATCTGGCGTGGGAGATGAAGGGCGCGTCACCGTTCTTCCAGATGGTGAGCGCGTTCCCTCAGCAAGAGCCGAGATTGATCATCGGCATCGTCGCCGCCGGCCTTGCGAGCCTTAGCGCAAGACGTGACCAGGCCGACTACGAAGACAAACTCCGGGAGCACTGCGGCAACGTTGAGACCGGCAAGGTCGGCTTCGGATTTCTCGAAGAGTTCAAAGACCCGAAGATCCTCGACGCTCTTCCTGAGATCGACCGTCTACGCGTTGGGATCGAACTGCAGCGTCGCAAACGCGCGCAAGCGGCCTAACACCTCCGAATGCATAGCGTTAGTAGTAGTCGCCGCGACCCCATCCGTCCGGGCTCCAGTTGCGCTGACGCTCGCGTAGATCGTCGAGCTTGACGTCAATCTTTCTGAGGTCGACGTCGTACATTGGGAACGTCCAGGTGTTGAGGATCCGAGAGACGTCTTCGTCGCTTAGGTCCGGATCGACAACGTCGACCGCGATGCGCTCGAGAGTCGCACGGTTCAACTCGCGACAGTCACTCCAGCGCGTCTCGGGCTCAGGGCGAAAGTCACGCCACACCTCAACGATCGTCGACAGCACTGCTGCGCTGCAGAAACCGGCGCGAGACATCCCAAGTACCAGCTCCACCGCCCCCGACGCGTAGTCCGGGCCGAGGTCGTCGTAACGCCTCGGGCTGTACCAACTGTCTCCGTCATCGGTTGAGACGTAGTCGACGTACAGCTTCTCTTCGCGTTCGGCCTCGATCTCGTTGCGGAAGATCCAGTCGACGTCGTTCGGTCCGTCGAGGTAGTGACTTGCGCGCAGTCCCTTGGCAAAGCGAAGAAGCTCTGCAAAGTCGGCCGGTCGGATGTCGACCGCGCGCTGGTAGATGCCCTTGGCAATGTGGTTGCTTGCTTTGCGAAGCTGGTCAGCCTTCAGGGCTGGCTCGGCGTCCGCACACCGCGCCACGTCCAGCAGGATCAAGAACTTGCCGGCCTCTTCGTCTGAAACGACTCGCAGCACCTCGACGGCTCGCGCTGCGGCCGGGCCTTCCTGGCGACCGGCAATCTGCTCAAGCGTCGCCACATGCTCGGCGACAAGCTCCAAGCCTTCGGCAAGCGCGCCGAGGAGTTCGACCTCACCGAGGGACGCGAGGTTTGCCATGGCACGAGGACGCACGTCAGCACTTTCACATTGACGGGAGATCGGCGCCAGTGAGGCGTACTGACGAGAAAGCGGCTACGGCCTGATGATCCACTCCTCAACGTCGTGGAACACAGACAGCGGCGGCGTCAGAACCTGCCACTGATCTGGTGGCGTCGTGACGTAGAGCGCGTTACCGACTGCGACCCAGATTGTCGTGATCGGAGGCGGCAACGCAGGCAGCCGACCAACAAGACGATTGTGACCTGCCGAGAGAGTCGGCCCGGTCGAACCGTCAACGACTACGAACAGGTGCGTTCGTGGCGCACCGGTCGGTTCGGAGAGCTTGAGCTGGTTGTCGGGCTTGGCCGCTTCGGCCTCGGCGGCGACAGCGATCAGATCTCCGTGCGCTACGCCGCCGACGCCGGCTCCGATCTCGATCCGCGCCTGCTCGCCGGCTATTGGCTCGCGCGAGAAGCCGAACTGACTGCCGAGCCTCAGCAGCGTTTGGTAGGCAGTTGACACGTCAACGCGCGGCTCAATGGCTGCGGCTCCGATGTCGTAGCGATGGATGCCGTTTGCCTCTAGAACGGCGATCGCTGGCTCTGCAACTTGAAGAAACCTGCGCACGTCGAGAGCGACACGTTTACCTGCGGATTCGAGCGCAGATGGCGGCGCGTCCACAGTCCACACTCGTGTCAGGGACGGCGCAACCTTGTCGGACCGGCCAAGCCTTTCTGAGGTCTGAACAACAGCGCGGTCGGCGTGAACGGTCACCTCGAGCGGCTCGGTGTGGCCGTCATCAAAGAGCAGGTCGAAGTCCCGCGTCGAAGGAGCTGTCCCGTCGTCACGCGGAATCGCCTTCGCGTTGCCTAGCGCCCAGCAGGCGGATGCTGCTGCGCGTTCTTCTAGTTCACGGTCAGGCATGACGGGCGCAGTCGAATCGCGTCGACCCGAGGTCAGTTCTCCCACCAGCGCGAGTCACGAACTCGCTGTGCGAGCGCCGGCAGACGATCGGTCAGATTGACTTCGAGAGGATGAAGGCTTTCATCACGACTGACGACAAAGCGTGCCGATGCTTCGCGCTGCGACCTTGGCCAGCGAGGGGTGGCGACGATTGCGAGCAGCGGCTCGGGAGTGCCGAAGTCGGGTTCCTGAGCAAGAGCGGCTGCAGCCGCCCTGTCGCGTTTACTCGGAATGGGCGGGCCGCCAGGATGCGTGTGCCAGTCGCCAAGAAACGTCACGTGGCCTTGAGATGAGTCCCAGGCTTCGTCGAAGAAGTCGCGGTGGCCGCGGCCGCTGATCGTCACGCCGAACGGAGTGCCGCGACTCGCCGGCGGGGTCGCGTGCGTGACAAACAGCGAGGTGCGGTCATCCGCCCACCATCCGAGCAGCCAGCCGCCGACCTCCCACGGCCTGCGTTCGACGGCAAGCAGACGCTGGACAACTCGGCGGTGCACGAACAGCGCCGGCAGTTCTTCAGCCATTGCAGATCGAGCACTTCGGATGGATCGGCAGCGCGCTGTACACCGCACTCGGCCTTGCGCTCGTCCGGTCGCGGAAATTCAGCGTCACCAGATCGAAGTCGCGGGCCGGATAGCCGTCGCCGCCCAGCAGGCACTGCACGACAACCCGAGCGGCTGCAGCAGCAGCGTCAAGGAGCTCGAAGCCGGGGCCGGTGAACGTCGGATCGCCGCAGCCACGCTCGAGAACTTCGCGCACGTCTGGGTCGTCGGCGACCTCGGGAACTCGGTCAACGCCCGCGACCGGCTCCACTTGAGCCCAGGCGAGACATAGAGCGCAGCCGCTGTCGGATGACTGCACAAGAACACGGCCACCCCAGGCGCCGGCGCTGACCCACGTGTGCACTACGTCGATGCCGAGGTGGCGCGCGAGGCGCGAGACGTGGTAGCCGGTTGCTGTATGCGCGGATGCGTTCACGATCAGATCGCAGTCAGCGAGCATCTCCGCCACCCGATCGTCGAGCCGCTGCACGTCGGCAGCGGAAGAGCTTGTCGCGCCGCCGAAGCGAGCCGAAGCGATTGCAACCTGCGTAAGCCACGGGTCGATGCGATGCATGTGCGAGGCGAGCGCGCCAACCTTCGCGTTGCCAACGTCTGCGAGATCAAGTTCGTGGCGGACGCGGTTGCCGGCCAAGAACAAATCGTGATCGACGAGAACGTGCGAGCCGACGCCGGCGCGCGCGAGCGAAGCGGCAAGCGGCGACCCGAGAGCGCCGGCGCCGATGAGGCCGACCTTTTTGTCCGCCAGCGGACGAAGCTGCGGCTGCCGAACCCAGCGTTCGTCCTCGCTGAGCAAGATCGGACGCGGGAGCGACACGGAGTTGTCATGCTCGACGACGAGAAACAGCCACTGATCGTGGACTTCGCCGCGTCCGGGGCCTTCGTCGGGATAAACGAATCCGACAAGTGCTGGGATCTCCGCCATGTGCCGGAGGCCTCGGTCGACTTCAGCCAGGTTGGTCGCCTGCTCAAGCAGATCGGCAGCGTTGGCGCGCGCCCAGCTGTAGACGGCCGGCGCATCAAAGCCTTCGGGCGCTCGGGCGCCCCGGCGCCAGAAGCCGCCGACGGGAAGGTTGCCGCCAAGAACCGCGCGGTTCGCTTCAACGGCCAGGTCGCGCTGGCGCGGCGCGGTGGCGCTCACGAAGGTCACGCCGCCGCGAAACGGGCGAAGCGAGACGAGGTTCACCCGCATGTTCCCCTCGTCGAGCCCGCTGACGTCGACGTCCCGCAGCGTGACCGCCGAGCTTTCATCGTGCAGGTACTGGTTCGCCCGCGGATCCGGGGCCGGGGCCTCTTCCTCGCCGAGCTGGGCGCGGTCGTTATCCCACAGCCACCACAGTCGTTCGGCGCGCGTGACCGCTTCGGGCCCGCCCATTCCGCTCGTCTCTCCGAGCACGGGATGGTCGAGGCACAGCAGCCCGTCGCGGCCGCGGTGCCTGCCGATCGGAAGATCGGGCGCGTAGACGACGACCGGCTCGTCGTCGGCGTAGGCCGGCGGGTACCGCACTTCGGCTGCCACTCGTCGATCGCCGAGGCGCAGGTCTCCTCGGAAGACGACGACCTGGTTAGCGGCGAAGAGGCCCTGGTCGAGCTGAAAGGCGAGGCCGGCGGCCACGAAGGCCGCCGCCTCGTCCTCGATCGAGCGCTCGCCGGTCTCCCACCAGCGCCGCCTGACCATCGGCCTAGCCGTACGTGCGCCCGTGATCAGGCTTCGGCTTGGGCTGAGGGTGCGGCGGATGCGGCGGGTGGACCGGATGATCCGGGTGATCCGGATGCTCCGGCTTGTTCTCGGTCTCGTTTGCCACCGTTCACCTCCGTGATCTGGGCGCGGTCGGACCTGACCCGCCCTCACCCAAGGTAGACATGGCGGCGGACAGCATTCGGGACGCCTTGGCAGACACGGCCCGGAGCGACATCCGACCAAGGTCCTACGCTGTCCCCGTCCAGGCTCCCGGCCCCAAGGAGAGAGGCGATGGATCAGTTCACGCTTGATGAAGTAGTTGCCGCCCGCGACGCCGCTCGCGGCTTTAGCGGCCTGCTCGAACGGCTGCGCACCAAGGACGCTCGACGCTTCGTCGTCTTGTTCCGCAACCGGCCACAAGCCGTGCTGCTGCACGTTGACGAGTACGAGCGGCTCGTCCGGGCCGCACGGGCGGCATAGCCGGCGCCAGCCGGGGCGCCGCTCGATCTCCAACAAGTTCTGCCAAGATGCTGTCCGGCGACCGCGGCATAGTCGTCTTGGCGAGAAGCCTGCAGCGCATCCATGTCAGTCCTAGATTCGCCGTATGGGACGGGGAAGCGCTAGTCAGGAGCACAGAACAGCTCGACGAATCGAGAGGAGAGACGGTGAGCCAGAAGGACATGACGATGATCCTGCTCGACGTCTTGACCGGCGAAGAGAACGTGCCGATCATCGTCTCCGATCTGCGCGCCGAGATTCTCGAAGCGCGCCAGCGCCGGGTGCAGCTGTTCGGCCTTGAAGAGCTCGACAAGACCCAGCTGTTCACGCTGCTGAGCATGCTGCGCACTGACGGCCTGGTCGAGCGACGCCCCGAGGGCTACACGGTGAGCGACATCGGACGCGTGCGGGCACGCGAGCTGCGCCAGGAGCAGCCGGAGCCTGAGCTTGACCGCCTGGCCGACGCAGCGAAGGCCGCCCTAGCCCGCGCCTCTTAGCGAGCGCATCTGCCCTACGACGCCTTTTCGCTCGCGCGGCGGATCGCCGAAGCGGATCGCAGCGGCGACACGCGGCGTGAGTTCGCGCGCGACCGCGACCGCATCCTCTACTCGAGCGCGTTCCGCCGGCTGGCGGGCAAAACTCAGGTCGTGGCAAGCGACGAGTACGGGCTGTACCACACTCGTCTCACTCACTCGCTGAAGGTCGCCCAGCTCGGCCGCCGTGCCGCCGAAAGACTGCGAGACGAATACCGGTCGGTGCGTGCGGTGCCGCCAGCGGCCAATGAAATCGAGCCGCCCGACCCTGATCTTGTCGAAGCCGCATGCCTCGCGCACGACATCGGCCATCCGCCCTTTGGCCACATCGGTGAGGAGACGCTGTGCTGTGCCTTCGACCGCCTGGCCTGCGAGCGGAACGATCCGCCGATCGCCTACGACGAGCCGCTCGCCGAGATCGACCCGCTGTCGGCCGACCAGCTGAAAGTCGCGCGGCGCGGAGGGTTCGAGGGAAACGCGCAGACCTTCCGCGTCCTCGACTTTCTCTCCGCGCGTCTTCCCGGCTATGACGACGTCGGCCTGAACCTGACGAATGCGACACTCGATGCGGCAACCAAATACCCGTGGCTACGCGTGGGCACGAAGACCGCGCGAACCAAGTGGGGCGCCGTCGACCTGGACGCCGGGCGTCTGAAGGCCATCCGCGGCGCCGCCGGCGTCAAGACGACAGCGAAGAAGTCATTCGAAGCGCAGCTCATGGATTACTGCGATGACGTAACGTACGCCGTGCACGACGTCGTCGACTTCTATCGCAGCGGCTTCATCCCGCTGCACCGTCTGTTTGCACTCTCTGGCGGCCCGAAGCACCGCAGCCTCTCCGAGGAAGGGGAAACGTTCCTGAATAGATTCCTCGCCGCCAACCCGAAAGCCGGACGCACCACCGCTCGACGGGCGTGGATCGTGCTTGCTCAGCTGTCCGACTTCAACAGCGCCTGGGACCCGACGAGCAGGATCAAAGCGGAGACGCAGTCAGCGACGTCGGAGATGATCACCTACTTCCTCGACGGCCTCTCGTTCGAAGGCGAACCATGCCGGCATGACGGCAAGCTGCTCAAGGACAAGGATCCGGCGAAGGCCCGTCAGAAAGAAATGGCCATCGACATCCTCAAGTACATGCTCCGCTCGCACGTCATCGACAGCGTGAAGCTGCGCACCCTGCAGCACGGGCAAGCAGTTATCGTCGAGACGCTGCTCGAGACCTACGTCAAGAAGCCGAAGATGCTCCCGGTCGACCGGCAGGACGAGCTGAAGCGACATCGCGACACTTTGCGGGCGGCCGCCGACTTCGTCGCGTCATTGACCGAGCCGGACGCCCAGCTGCTCTTCCGGCGGCTGACGGGCGAGCAGATGGGCGCGCTCACTGACGCCGTCGTTTAGTGCACGCATCTCTGCGCGGCGATGAGCGCGGCATCCGCTCGACGGCGTTGTCCACGTCGCCCTGCTCCAGCTGCGCACCACCCGCCAGGTGGCGGGTGATGATGGCCCCCTCTTTCGAACAGAGGAGGGCGACTCGAAGGCACGCGGCAACCTCAGACCAGTGATTGCCTAAGGCCAAAGGTCATTGGGACATCAAGGGGCCGCGTAGCGAGGCAAACCGCCCAAGTTGTCTTAGGGGACGACGATCTGCCTTCATCGCGAACGCAAAAGCTCCATAAACGGCTCTATACCCACCGCGCGTGCGACGAAGAGCAAGTCGGCCCGAACGAGAAAGCGCCGACGTGCGGCGCTTTTGCAGAGCCCTCTGACGGACTCGAACCGTCGACCCCCTCCTTACCATGGAGGGACTGGTCTGGTCCGGGTCGCGCGCCTCGCTGGCTTACATCTAGACGCCGACTGCCGCGAGGATGTCGAGGACGGGCTCTCGGGCCACTGGTGCGGTGATCCTGAGGAGTGGCTTTTCGGGATCGAGCTTTCCGTCGAAGGCGAATACAAGGCGGTTTGCCGCGAGGAGTAGGGGGAGTGCGTCGCGCAGCGGGTCGCGTGGGTGGTCGTGGACTTCGAAGGTAACGCTGAAGGCGGATTGCACGGGGCGCTCAAAGCCCACGCGGAGCAGCAAGCGCCATGAAGGGTGTCGGCGGGTTGCAGGGAGGTATGACCAGCCACATGATGCGTGCACGAGCGGGTCGTCTTCGACGACGCGGGCGAGGTCAAGGATGTCTCCGCGCCTGTGCGAGTCCACGTGCAGCGTCACGGTGAGGCCGTTGTCTGGGTTTCCGTCGAACACGGTTACCAAGCGACATGGAAGCGCATCACGGGCAAGCTTCTCGAGCTGCTTTTCGAGGCGTTTGGGCGGGAGCGTGCTGAGGTCTTCGAGCATGGTGTTCACGGTAGCGCTGCCTGCGTACGTTGGCGGTGGGGCGTCGTGAGTCGTCGTAGCCGGCGTTCCTTGAACCAGGGTCGGAGCGTGATTCGGGCGGGGGGAAGGTGGCCGTAGACGAGGATGCCGTGTCCGGGTTGCATCTCGCGGAGGATGTGGGCGGGGGCGAGGTCTCGGTAGACGACGGAGTTGGTGGTCGAACGGTGGCCACCGCCACCGGATGTCGTCGAGGTGTGCTGTGTTTCCTCGTTACCGAGGAGGCGGGCGATATAAGTGAGGGTCATGGGGTCGGAGATGCCGGAGAGGATTACTTTGGCTCGGTGGTTGGAGAGGATGGTTGGGGCGTGGTCTCGGCCGTAGACGGCGTTGATTTGTGCCATGTCTTGGAAGATGGTGACGAGTTGGATTCCTTGTCCGGCGCCGGTGGCGGCGAGGGTGGCGAGCTCGCGGAGGGGTGCGATGTTGGCGCATTCGTCGAGGACGAGCAGGAGCGGCGGGTCGAGCGGTTTGCCGGTCTCGGCGGCAAGGCCGTAGGCGTGGGCGATGACTTCCTGGACGAGGGTTGCGAAGAGGGGTTGCAGTCGTCGTTGTTCGTGTGCGGGGGCGCAGAGGTACGCGGTGTGGTGGCCGCCGTCGAGCAGGTGTTTCGCTCGGAGGTCGGCGGTCATGGCTGAGTCGAGGACGCCGGGGTCGGTGTAGGCGTTGAGGATGGTTTGGGCGGTGGCGTAGACGCTTCCGCGGGTGCGTTCGTCCCACATGGAGATCGCCTCGACGGCGGTGAGTGCGTCGAGTTCGTCGTTTGCTCCGAGTGCGAGGCGGACCAGGGCGGTCTCCTGCATGTCGAGCCAGCCGATGACTTCGTTCATGGTTCCGCCGCTGCAGGCGGCGGCGAGCAGGATGGGTGCGAGGATTTTGGCGGCGGCGCCGTACCAGAAGTCGGCGCTCTCGATTCCTGCGGCGGCGGGGCGGGCGGCGCGGACGAGCCAGTCGGCGGTCCGTTGGGCGCCCTGCCAGGTGAGGCACTCCATCAGCGGTGTCCAACCCGCTGCCGGCATGCCGGTGCTGCCCGTCGGGTCGTACACCCACGTCTGCGCGCGTGGCAGTGCTGCGCGTGCGCTCAGCGTTTCGCGGAGGAGGTCTGTCTTGACTGAGGTTGCGACGACTGGGCCTTGCCATTCGAGGATGGCGGGGATGGCGAAGCCGGTGGTCTTGCCGGTCTGGGTTGGGCCGATCACGATCGCGGATTGGCGCGACTCGGCTGCGACCAGGCGGCCGTCGACGCGGCCGAGGCTGAGACGTCCGGGCTCAGCAGCCGATATGCGGAGGGTGCGAAGGTCGCGGCCGCGCGCCCAGTTCGCGCCACGTGCACCACTTCGGTCCCGGCGATGGGCAGCAAGCCAGGCCGACGCAGCGAAGGCCGGTAGGACGAGCGTTGCCATGGTCGCGTAGAAGGCGGCCGGTCCTGGGAGTAGTCGGCGTGCGCCGGTGGGCCATGCCTGGGCCGGGTCGAGGAGGTGATGCCGGTAGCCGAGCACGATCGACCCGATGTCAGAGGTGTGCGTGTGTGGCCAGGCGCCGCTGAACAGTCGGCCCGAGAGCTCGCCCGTGAGCCAGACAACCGCGCCTACACCGACCAGGGTTCCGAGCAGCCACAAGCCGAGGGTCTCGAGGGGGTGGGTTGCGGGTGCGTAGCGGGGTTCGCTTCTGCCGGCGTTCATGCGACGGCTTGGACGAGCATGCGCGCGTCGGTGTCGACGATGGTGCGCTCGAGTGAGGAGAGCCGGTGCTGGACGAGGAAAGAGCGCTGGCCCACTTTCCAAAGAGCCCAGCCCCGGCGCAGATGCGGAAGGAGCTCAGCCTCGGTATCGGTGAGGCCGAGCAGTTCGCGCGCCTGCGCAAGTTGGTCAGGTGGCTGCGCGTACACCACCTTCGTTTCCGCATCTGCGAGCAGTCCCTCGGCCAGGCGGAGCTCCCGGCTCCCTTCGGCGCCGGCGGCGCGCAGGTCGGAGAGGCGGTGGAGAACGACGACGTTTTGCGTGCCGAGGGCGCGGGAGAGCTTGAACGACTGCTGCAGCCATTCGCCGATGCCGAGACTGGAGAGGATCCGCCAGCCCTCGTCGACGACGACGATCCGCTTCGCGTTCCGCTCATCCGTTTCAGCTTCGATCATCGCCTGCAGCCAGGCGGTGGCGCAGGTCATGAGGATCCCGAGTGCAGCTGTATGGGTGTTGAGCACGGCGCGAAGGTTGAGGATGACGAGGGGTGCGTCGAGGTCGAGGCCCGGGGTGGTCGGTCCGTCGAACATGCCGCGCAGATTTCCCGTGCAGAGCTGATCGAGCGCAAACGCCATCGGCCGCACCGCGTAAGCGATCTCGCCGATCTCCATGGCGAGCGCATCCGACATCTCAGCGGTCGGGTGAACGAGGACGTCGACGACATCGGGAAGGGTCGGTTCATCGTTCGAGCGTCGCGCGAGAATCGTGATCGCCTCTTGGCCGGCGCGCTTCTCTTCGGGGGTCAACGGCCGCTCGAGCGCGGCTGCAGCGACCGAGTAGAGAAGGTTCAGTTGTCGCTCCGGTCCGCCGCGAGGGGTGAGCGGGTTGAGCCTGACCTTTCCGCCGGGCGAGAGGGTGATCGGTTGAACGCCCATCGCGTCGGCGAGCCGCTCGTACTCGCCCTTGACATCGACGATCCACGCCTGACGTCCAAACACGGACTGCCGCAGCACGTAGGTCTTGACCAAACTCGACTTCGCCCGCCCGACGATCCCGATCACGACGGCATTCGGGCTCGTCAGCTCCTTGCCGTACAGCTGCCACGGGTCGTAGCAAAAGGAGCCTCCGTAGACGTCGCGGCCGATATAGACGCCACGGCCACCGAGACCACCCTCCGCGACGAACGGATACGCCGCCTGCACGTGCGCCGTCGTCGCGCGATGTCCCGGTTGTCCCTTCATTGGAGGCCTCGGCAGAGCGGCAACGTGTAGGTGAACGCCTGGTCCTGCTGGCCGTAGAGGCGGAGCAGTTCGAGTCGGGCCATCTGGGCGGCGTGCTCGACCTCGGAGCAGTTCCGCTCGAGTTCCTCGAGTGTGCGCGCCGAGACGGTGACATAGCCGGCAAAGCGCACAGCCGCATGTCCGTCTGCGAGTTCTTCCTCGCGTCGGTTGACCGCGTCGGTTTGTCTTCTCCGCCTGGCGGTCTCCATGAAACCCATCCGTCCGCGCAGGTCGCGGTCAGCGGTGTCGCTGGTGCGTGCGGCCTCGACCTCGCGGATCGCCCTCGACGGCGACACCGGCTCCATCGTCACTGCGATCGCGCGCACCATCTGCGCATGCAGAAGGAGAGGGCTAAGGAAGGCGGCGCCGACGTCGATACGCGGCCAACTCGCAATCCAGTAGCTGGCATGGAACGCACCGTCGGTCCGGTAGACGCCCCACGACGTTTCCGCTCCGAGCGGCCAGGCGGCCGCCTCGTCGATGCCGTCCCGGTCGGGGTCGGCCGCGGCGAGCCGCGCGAGCCCGGGCCGCGACCACGGGTCGAAGGCGACACGGACTGCGACAGCGAGCATGCCGGGGCGAAGCGCACCGACAACACGCACATCCGCTGCGGTAAGCCGCTCGGCGAGCGCCTCGAGCTCTCGCAGCAGAACAGCGCACGCGCCCGCGTCGGCACCGTCCTTGCCGGCCGCGCGCTTGATCTGCCGACCCGCTCGCTTCGCATCGATTTGCAAGCAGACGAAAAGCTCGTGATCCTTGGTAACCGTAGGGGCGCTGCTCGTCAGCTCGAGATATGACCGCATCGCCAGTGAGTCGACAGCGACCGTCTCGCGTGCCCACGCCTCGCCGAGATAGCGGCCGACCTCGTCGCCGTCAGCAGGGACGGTCCGCTCCAACCACTGGATTCGACTGACGGGCGAGCCCTCCCGCGCCAGTCCCGCAAGGACGCCACCCCAGCCGGCCTGTCGCGCCTCCTGCTCTGCCCGGTCGAGGAGGCCAAACGACGTGACCTTCACCGCCAGCACCGCCGTGTATGAGTGCGCGCGACGGTCCTTCAGCACGCCGACCATGTCACCATGGAGAGGCGCGGCCAAGAGCTCGAGATCACCCGCAGCCTCTGGAAGCGCGGCAACCGGGTCCGGCCGACCACCTGTCGAAGGGCGTGTTCCTGATTGTGGGGCGGGCGAGTGGCGGATGTGGCGTCCGCGCGCGCGTCGTAACCCGTGGCGTCCGATGATCGGGAGCCATGCCTCCGCTGAGCGGCCGCTGATTGGCCAGAAGCAGAACGCAGCGACGAGGAGGCACAGGATCAGGGCTGCGAAGACGCCGCTGCCGTTCGAGAGGGCGCGCATCAGGATCACGCCTGTGGCGAGGCTCGCGGCGATCGCGATCACCTGCGCCGGACGGAGAGACCCGACCAGCCCGCGGCGCTCGACCGGACCGAAGCGATAACGCTGATGCTCCTCCGCGCTCATGCCTCACCTCCGTCCGGAGGTCGCGGCTTGTCGGGTGGTGGAAGCGGTTGCTTGCGTTGGACTGGGGGTTCCGCCACGGACGTCGTCGTTGGGGACTGCTCGGTCGTTGCTCGGGCAACGCTTGGTTGGCTCGTGCTTGGCGTAGTGCTTCCACCGGCGTACGAAGGCCATTTCAGATCCGGGCCCGCGTCTCCCGCCGCGGGGGGATCCGCCGGCGGCTGCTCAGTCCTTGAGGTCGTTGTTCGCGGTGACGTGTAGGCGGTATCGCCCGTCGCTGGGTAGATCGGCGTACTAGAGGGTTGCGAGTTGCGGTCCATTGCTTGTCGCATGTAGCTGGCGGGGCTGTGGATGCCGGCGGTGCCTGCGGCGGCGGTGAGGGAGGTGCGTTGGCTGGCGATGCCGGCGGCTGCGACTTCCATCATCGGGAGGAGGCGGAGGAGGGCGAAGGGGGACCAGGCGGCGAGGACGAGGAGGGCTGAGCCGGCGATCATTTGTTCGAAGGTGTTGCCGTTGCCTTGGATGAGGTTGGTGTTGGCGATGGCGGCGCTGGCGAGGGTGAGGATGGCGACGATGACGAATTTGGCGAGGATGATGGCGACGAGGAGTTCGACGAGTCGTCTGGCCCAGCGGCCGGCGGCGGGCCAGATCATGGCGACGAAGGTGAGGGGGAGGAAGAAGACGCCGATGTAGATGGCGGCGTCGCGGATGATCATTTCCAGCCAGAGGACGAAGGCTCCGATGGCGAGGATGATGGCGCCGAGGAAGACGCCGAAGAGGGGGATGCCGGAGCTGGTGTTGAGGGCGTTGGTGTAGGCGTCGCCGACAGCTTGGAGGAGGTTGTCGGATTGTTGTGTGCCGAGGCTGTGCACGACGGTTTGGGAGATGTTGTCGGTGATGGCGACGAGGAGGCCGGTGGCGGCGATGGCGACGCCGGCGAGGATGAACGCCATGGGTAGGTAGCCGAGTGCTGCGCGTGCCAGTAGCCAGATGTCTTGGTGGATGAGCGCTTGGATGACGGCGAGCATGAGCATGAGTAGGGCGAGGAGGCCGGCGACGCTGATCATGGTTTGGTATTCGCCTTGGAACCAGCTGGCGGTGAGGTCGGGGCTGGTGGTGGTGTTGACGAGGTCGCCGACTTTGCCGGTGACCCAGACGGCGGCGTTGGTGACCCAGGTAGTGACGCCGCGCATGACGAAGTCGCCGGCCGCGCCGGCAGCGTTGGTGACTGCACTCGAGACGGCGTCGCAGACGTTGCCGACAACGGGGAGCTGGCAAGGGTCGGCCAGAATCGGTAGCGCGCGGGCCGGTGCGGTGAACGGGCCGGCCAAGGCGGCAAGGCAGAGAAGGAGAGCGAACGCAGCGGTTACTCGGTGAAGTGTCGGCTGGCTACGGCTGGACACCCGCGAACTCCTGGAAGCTGGGGATGGTCGTGAACAACTCGCCCGGCGCCTCAACCTGCGCCGTGTTTGCAAGCGGGGGTGTCGGGCCGGGCGAACTCTGGAAGCTCGTGACCTTCCAGGCGCCGTTAGCCCAGACGAGCGTGACGACCTGGGTTCGCCACGACTGTTGTGGTGCGACGGTGGCGCCGCTGCCGACGATGCCGACGTACCAGATCGCGACCTGCGCGCGGGTCGACGAGTACGCCTCGATGCGGTATCCGACCGGAGCGCTGCGGAGCAAAGTCACCGGATGGGGCGTCGCGCCGACGCCGAGTTCGCTACGGGTTTGCATGCTCGCCTGTTCGAATTCGCTGACGAGCTCTGCGCGTGCGCTTGGTGCGGCGATGCGTTCGACGACGGTGCGGAGCTGTTGCGGGTTGAGGAGGACGTTGCCGTCGAAGGCGGTGATCGAGCGGGCGGCCGCCGCGGCGGCGCCAGTGGATGTGTGCGCGGACGTCGCCGTCGGCGAGTGCGTGGCCGCCGCTGAGCTTGGTGTTGTCGGCGGGGTGGCTGTTTGCACGGTCGGCGGCGTTGTTTGTGTTCGGGTGGTGATGCGGCTGCCGATGGCGATGCCGATTCCGAGAACAACGACGCCGGTGAGGAGGTATACGAGAGCACGCCGCGACCCCTGTCGGTGGGGGCTTGCGAGTGTGGCGCTGACGTCTCGGCCGGGCACGGGTTACTTGACGGTTTGGCCGACGTTTTGGAAGAAGGCGATGATGGCGGGGCCGGCGCCGACGAGGAGGGCGGAGGCGGCGGAGATGAGGGTTCCGCGTCTGCCCATGGAGGCGTATTGGTAGTTGCCGGAGTGGGAGGAGAGCGCCCAGACGGCGGCCGAGATGAGCAGACCGGCCAGCGCCGCAAGGAGCGCCCAGAAGGCGATGCCGGAGATGAGCGTCTCGAGGGCGCTGCTGCCGGGGAGCCCGTTGGGATCGGGATTGCCGCCCAGGTTGGTGGCGGCCAGAAGGTTGGAAAAGAGGAGCATGGTTATTGCCTCCGGGTGGGTGTTTCGGTGAAGCCGCCGGCGATCGCGGCTGCGAGTTCGAGGTAGGCCTGGCGGGTGTCGGGTCGGAGTTGTTCGGGGGTGACTTCGGCGCCGGTGTCGAGGTGGGGGTCCCAGGGGATGCGGATGCAGGCGCGGCAGCGGGAAGCGAAGTGGTGTTCGAGTCGGTCGAGGTCGACCGGGGTTCGCTGGTGGCGGATGCCGTTGAGGACGGTGACCGCTTGCTGGGCGAGGTGGTCGTGGCCGTTTTCGTTGAGCCAGTCGAGGGTGGCGCTGGCGGCGCGGGCGCCGTCGAGGTTTGGCGGGCTGATGATCACGACCTGGTCGGCCGCGCCGAGAACGCCCTGGGCGGCGGAGCTGAGCACGCCGGCGGCGGTGTCGAGGCAGACGAGGTTGTAGTGGCGCTCGAGCACGCCGATCGCGTCTGCCACGTCTGAGTGTCGGAGTGTGGTTGCGAGTTGGGAGCGGTCGTCGCCGGCCACGACTTCGAGTCGGCTGGGTGCCTGGGAGGTGTAGGCGCGCACGTCGGCGTAGCGTCCGATCGCTTCTCGCTCGTCGAGCAGGGTGGCGATCGTCTCGGTGCTTTCGCGGCGCAGCCGGTGGGCGAGGGTGCCGGCGTCGGGGTTGGCGTCGAGCGCGACGACCCGGTCGCCGCGGTAGGAGGCGAAGGTGTGACCGGTAAGCAGACAGGTGGTGGTCTTGCCGACGCCGCCCTTGCGGGAGAGGAAGGCAACCTTGCGGCAGCCCGCGATCGGTGTCTTGACCCGTGCGACGAGTTCGCGCTGCCGTCGCTCTGCCGCGCTCGGCCCCAGGCTGACGAGTCCGGCGGAGGCGAGGTGGACGGCGCGTCGCCAACCTCGCCTCGGGGTTCTGATTGTCGGCCGGACCGTTTCCTCCGAGGTGAGATCTCCGGCACGGAGTGAGGTCGGGCGAGGCTGCTGGAGTTCGAGCTCGGAGGCGGCCCGGTCGCCGTTTGTCCGCTCACTGACCGTGAGCATGCGTGTGGCCAGCGGCACGACGTCGTCTTCGCCGGCCCAAAGCCCGGGAACGTCGCCGTCGAGATGCATGGCTCCTCCTTCCCGTTGATATGCGGATATGTGAGAATAGCAGTTGAAGAACCGTAATACAACTGAAGTACGGTAATCTGCTCGCGTCCGCTGATCGGTGGAGTAAGCTGACGATGGCCGCTGATCCACCGACACGGCCCGAGCGAATGATGGCCATCCAGCAGACAGCTCTCGCCCAACTGCTCCAAGAGCGCCGCGAGGCGGCTGGCTACTCGCGCGCCCGCCTGGGCAAGCTTGTTGGGATCAGTGCCGGCACGATCGAAGGCTGGGAACTGGGACGCGTCGGCCGGCCCCCCTTCCACGAGGTGATGCGCATCGTCTCCTTCCTGCGCATCCCGCTCGAGGACATCCAGCGCGCGGTCTATGCGGACGCGGGAACGATCCCCGACCCTGACGAGAACCCTGGCCAGCCTGAAAGAAAGAAAGCAGGCCGCAAGAAGCAGGCCGCGGTTCCACTGCTCGAGGCCGCCTTCCGCCTGTTCGGCTGGCGCGACGAATCCGAAGCCGCCCACGCGCTCGCAACCGAGCCTGATCGGGTGCGCGCCTGGCGCCGCGGCAGCGAACGGATGGACATCGCCGACTACCTGGCCTTGACCGCGACCGTCAACCTTGCTCTCACCGATGCGGTCACGACCGACAAGCAGCCCACGGTCGATGTCTCGGCTGCTGCCGAAGCGCTCGGCGTCCGCGCCGAACCCGTTCGCAGCTAGACGGCCTAGGAGCCGAGGCTTTCGTCGACCAGGGCCGCGAGGTCGTCGCCGGCTTGGATCACGATCTCGCGCAACCGACCCTGCGTTCGCTCGTCGACGAGAGTGAACCCCTGCGCGACCGCGATCTGAACCATCCGCAGTTCCAGGTTCTTCCGTTCCAGCTTCACGTTCGTTGCAGTGAGATCTCGGCGCGCCTGCTGCGACTCGGCGAACACTTGGTTCAGCAGATCGAGCGAGCGCCGAGCCTTGCGCAGTGAGTTGTACGCACGGAGCGTCATCGCGATCGCGATCGCCAAGCCCGAACCGAACCCTATCAAGACGACACGACTCCGACCCGCAGCCAGTCCATAGATCACCGCTGCAAGCGCGACGAGGGCCACGATCGGTAAGCCGATTGTGAGCGCGCGCGAGGCGAGTCTCTTCGCGCCTGCTGCGAGAGGACGCGACGACCGCAGCATCTCGGACTCGAAGACGACCACCCTGCGCACCCCTAGCTAGGTCAGACTTCGCCGAACGCTGGTCCCGTGAGTCTACTCACGCACACCCGGACTGCGATAGCGGCCGAAACGGACATGTCCGCGCATCCCGCCTCCGCCGTTCGAACGTTGCCCGGCCGGGCGGTGGGTTAGGCTGCGGTCGCCGTCCGGCCCCAGGACGTAGGAGGTCGGACTGACATCGCAAGGCTCAGCACACGGACGGTACGCGCGAGCGATCGCGCACAAGAACGTGCGCGGCGCCCAGATCGCGGCCAAGGAACTCGGCGGCCTTTCGCTTCATGACGCGCTCGACTACCTCGTGCTGCTCGCGGAGGTACAGCCCGGCCGCGCGCCGGCGGCAGCGATCCGCTGGCACGGCCGGCTCGAGCTCGAAGCGACCGCGCTCACCTTGACCGAATCTCTGGCCGCCCTCGCCGATCTCTGCGCCGGCGGCCGCGACGCCGTCCAGACCCTGAAGCAGCTGCTGCGCCGCGTGCGACCAACACTCCCGCCACGGGTGCGCTGACACGCCGGCTCGCCTTGAGTCGGGATCAACGGCATACATCTGATCAACAGAATTACAGTGGATACACTGATATAGTCCCGCGATGGTCGAGCGGAGCCCAATGCAGGGCGTTCGCTGATGGCAGCACCCGCAGCAGCGGCTGGCGCCGCGCGCGGCCCACAGGTCGTGCTCGTCTCAATCGGCCTGCTCGGGTTCCTGGTTGTGATCGTGCTCGGCGGCCTGATGGGCGGCCTCGCGAGCATCCGCAGCCTCAACACGGGCGGCGCTTCCGCGTCTTCGCTGGCGATTTCGGACATCCCCACCGACTATCTCGTCCTCTACCAGCAGGCTGCGGCGGCCTATGGGGTCGACTGGGCAGTGCTGGCCGCGATCGGAAAGCTCGAGTGCGATCACGGCCGAAGCCAGTCCCGCGGCTGTAGCCCGCCGGGAAGCGTCAACGCTGCCGGGGCGACCGGCCCGATGCAGTTCCTCGGACCCACCTGGCGAAGCGGCACACCAGTCGGCACCGTCCCCGCCATCGGGCCGCCGACCACCTCGACCCGCGACGGCTATGCGACCGATGGCGATGGTGACGGACTGGCAGACGTGTGGGACCCGGCCGATGCGATCTTCGCCGCCGCTCGCCTCCTCAGCGCAAACGGCGCCCCCGGCAACTACCCGCAGGCGATCCTCGCCTACAACCACTCGACCAGCTACGTGGACGAGGTGCTCGCCCAAGCAGACGAATACCGGGCCGCGCTCGCACCCGGCGCCTCCGGTATGGCCGCGGCTGTTCTTTCCTGGGCCGTCTCCCACGTCGGCACGTTCACCTACCACCTCGGCCCGCCGACCGACCGCGGCGGCACGGTCGCACAGATGCAGACCAGCCAGCCGGCCGGTACGACCTGTGACTGCTCGATGTTCGTCCGCTGGGCGATGGCACAAGCCGGCCTCGACGTCGGCCTCACCACCTCAACCCAGTGGACCGCAAACGGACGCCTCCCAACCGGCAACACCCCACAAGACACCCCGCTGCTCGAGCGCGGCGTCGGGCCGGACCCTCCGCCGGGCGGCTACCGGCCCGGCGATCTGATCTTCTTCGGCGTCGACGATGGCCCCAACGGGCACGTCGCGCTTTGGCTCGGCAACGGCCAACTCGTCCAATGCTCCGCCAGCAGCAACGGCTCCAACATCCGGCCGCTCGCCGGCTACGTCACCCCCACCGGATGGCTCCGCTGGAAGACTCTCTCCGGCTGATCGACGAGCTCCGGCGTCAGCGCTCGATGCCGCGGCCGCGGGCAAGGTCGAGCTCGACCAGTTTGCGCAGCTGCATGAGCTCGGGGAGACGCTCCGGATCGTCGAGCGCGGACACCATCCGCGCGAGGTCGCCGATCGAGGCAACCGAGGGTCTGAGGCCGCGGCCGAGCGGTTCGCGCGTCGCCGCGCGGCGGATGTCGTCATAGCCGCGCGTCCCCGCCGGCTCAGCAACGATCTTCAACTCGCCCCGATCGGTCGTCAGCTCCAGCACCTCCTCGCTGCCGAGTGCCTGCTCGAGGTTCAGCTTCTTGCGGTCAGTGCGGCTGGCGCCGAGCTCGTCCAGTGCGGCCGCCAGCAGCTCGAGGTTCTGTTCGCGGGTGGAGGGGACGATGTCGAGACCGCGCGTGATCTCCTCGGTTCCCTGGATCACGCGCGCGAAGCCGCCGATCACCACATAGATCACCCGATGCCGATCGAGCGCCTCCAGCAGCGCATACGGATCAAAACGCGGCGAGCGCTCAGGCACGGGCGCTGCCCGCCTTGTCTAGCTGGCCGAGCAGCCGTTGCGCGCGCCGCTCGGGCGAGAGCTGCCGATTCTTGGCCAGCCGCTCGTCCAATGCATCCTCGCGCGGGACAAGCACCAGCGGCAACTCGAAGCCGCAGGCCTCGATGATCTCCAGCATGTTGTCGATCGAAGGTGAGACCGCCCCCTGTTCCCAGCGGGCAATCACCGAACGCTGCGTCCCGGTCAGATCTGACAGCTGCGCCTGGGTCAGTCCTGCCCGCAGGCGAGCCTCCCGGATCAGATCGGCACCACGCACGAGGCGGAGTCTACGACTCGAAAGCGCAACCCGCGAGGAGAGCACGACTCACAAGAGACACACACAGAATAGGTTTGACATACGGGTAGCGACCCATTTATGCTACATGGATTACGCACGATGTGAACGGGACACGGTGGACGTGCGGCGAACACCTCGCAAAGGCAGTGCGGGAAGCTGACGCGCACCGTGCGGCCGGCGTCGTTCTCGCGCCCTTCTCCACCCGCATCCCGCCCGACCTGATCGAAAGGCTTCGCGTCGCTGCACCACAACTCGCGCTCCGCCAAGGCGACATCACCGCGGCCGCACTCGACCGCTACCTCGCGGACCGCGGCTTCTGAGCATGGCGACACCGAGGCAGCCGCTGCGAGCCACGGAGTTCTACACCGAGACCGTGCTGCCAGCGCTCGCCGAGCGGCTCGATCGGGCATTCCCCGAGTTCGGCTGGCGGCGCGACCCGCGCGGCTGGGTCGCCACCAACCAGGAGTTCACCCACACACGCCTCGGCGTCCGCCCCGAACGCGTGGTTGCCCACGGACCCGCACCACGCGGCTTCCTCATCCACGGCGGCGAAGCGATGCTCTGGACCGCCTACCTCAACGGAGGCGCCATCCCCTTCGGCCAGCAGTTCATCCGCACAGTCGAAGAACTCGCCCAGCGCGCCGACGTCGACCCGACCCCCATCCACAACGCTGCACCGCGCGACCGAAAAGCCGAACTGCTCGAGACATTCTTCGTTGCGTGCAAACGCGAACTCGTCGGCGACCGCGGCTCCAACGCCCGCAGCTATCTCGAAGGACGCGGCATGCCACCGGATGCAATCGCAACAGCGGGAATCGGGCTCGTCCCTCCGGCGATCGCCACTCGGCGGCTGCTCGACCTCGCCGGCTTCCACGAAGCTGAGCTGGCCGCGTCAGGCATCTTCGCCGACTCACGCTGGCCGGGCAGGCTCTGCGGCGCTTGGCGCACCGAACACGGCCGCATCGGCACCCTCTGGACGCGCACGCTCGAGAGCCACACAACCGCCGATGCGAAGTACCTCTACCTTCGCGGCGCCAGCCGAACGAATCTCCCGCCCTACGGCCTCTCCGACGTCCTCTCCGGCAATGCCGACAACCGCCGAGATCTCGTGCTCGTCGAAGGCGTCCTCGACCTCCACCAACTCCGCGCGCACGGGATCAACAATGTCGCTGCACTGGGCGGCACAGCCATCGCCGCTAACACGTTCGAGCGCCTCCAGCGACTCGGAATCGAAACCGTCACCCTCTGTCTCGACAACGACGACGCCGGCCGTACGGCCACGGCTCGAGCAGTCGAACAAGCTGCGCGTGCACGTCGGAGCCCTGACATCTACGTCATCGATCCCGACCAGCTCGCACCCGCCAAAGACCCTGACGAACTCGTACGCACACGCGGACCACAGGCGGTCCATGAATTGATGGCGACGCGAGAGTGTGGCATCAGCTGGCGAGCGAGCGCACTCCTCAACGTCACGCGCGAATCGCCGGAACACGAACGGCGCAACGCACTCCTCCGCGCAGGGCGCTGGCTCGGATCCCTGCCACCCCGCCTCGCACTCGAACAGGAAGACGCAATCGGTGTCAGCGCCGAGTGTTGCGGATACTCAGCTGAAGCCGCAGCCCGAACTTTTCGCGCCCGTTTCTGGACACCAGCTCAACCGGAACAACAGACAACACGTGTACGAACCGACGAATACACGCCTGGACTCGAACGATGATGGCCAGCATCCGACGTCAGGCAGTCGAGACGGGTCGGCTCGACCACGGGAATCGCGTTGAGCACGCCTAGCGTGATCGTTGCGCTCGACCCGGAGACGCTCGAGCAGCTTCGAGCCGCGGCACGCGCCAAGCGTGCGACCTTAGCCGACATAATTCGGCAGGCAATTCGCGATCAACTCAACCCGCCAACCCCCAAGAGATCCTGACCCGTCCAGCAAGCCGTTCGTTTCGGAGCGGCGGTCGACATCTTGGGTTGCGTCATCATTCCGACAGGAAGCGAAAGCGAACCAAAGGCGCCGTATGAACCCAACGTCGGAACCGCGCACGACTGCGTGCGTCATCTACGCGGCCAAGAGCACCGCTGATGAGCACGGGTCAATACCCACCCAGCTTGAGCGCTGTCGAGAGCACGCCTTGCGGCAAGGGTGGCACGTGGCCGGCGAGTATCGCGACGAGTCCTCCTCTGCGTATAAGGGGAGCCGCGGCCCGGGCCTGCAGAGAGCGAAGGCGCACGCCTCGGAGCTCGCCGGTGAGTACGGGGATGCGGTGCTGCTGGTCTTTGCGACCGACCGTCTAGCGCGGGGCGATGGTCGGACGGCCGCTCACCTCGTCGAGTACGTGCTCGAAGGGATGAAGGCCGGCTATCGAATCGAAGCTGTCAGTGAAGACCTCGGCGGGGAGATGGCACTCGTGCTCGCGAGTCTCTACGGACAGCGTGCGCATGCAGACTCGCGCGCAAAGTCCGCACACACACGCGCAGGCAAGCGGCGAGCGGCGGAGCGCGGTAAACGAAACGGAGGGCCGCGCCCGTTCGGCTATCAGCTCGCCGCACGCGTCGTCGATGGCGTTGCGACCAGCGCGCTCGAAATCGTGCCCGACGAAGCAGCCGCGATACGCAAGATCTTCGAGGACTACGCCGATGGGAAATCGCAAGCAGCGATCGCCCGCGAACTCAACGCCGCAGGCATAAGGACTGTCCGAGGCGTTACCTGGACCCAGACCCGTATCGCGCAGATGCTCCGAAACCCGCTCTATCGAGGAATGGTCCGCCACGGCAATGATCTCTTTCGCGGCCGTCACGAAGCGATCATCTCCGACGAACTGTGGCGCGAGGTAGAGAAGCTAGGCGCCGCTACCGTGCGCCATCGCGCGAAGACCGGCCGGCCCCCAAAGGGCAGCCATCTCCTCAACGGCGGACTACTCCGATGCTCGTGCGGCGCCTCGATGCGCTGCCGCACTCAGGCAAAGACCTACGGCACCTGGGAGGCCTACCTCTGTGACGGCCGGCACTCAGGCAAGACGATCTGCGCGATGCCGGCAATCTCTCGCGAAGAGGTCGATCAGGCCGTCTGGCACTACTTCGAGACCGTTGGACTCGACTACGAGGCAATGGTCAAAGAAGACGAGGAACGGCGCTCCCTTCGTCTCGTCGAGGTTACCTCGCAGATCGACTCGGCTCGAGCAGAACTCCGGCGCTCCGAGGAACGTCTTGACCGCGTCCGACGCGATTACCTCGATGGGAAGCTCGCTGCCGAGCATTGGGAGGACTTCGTCACCGAGCTCAGGCCCGAACGCGAAGCCGCGGCCGCCGCGCTGGAGCGGCTCGGCGTCCAGGCGGAAGTGATCCGAAACGAGGACACCCTCCGCGACGCCGAGGCAGAGACGCTAGACGCGCTTCAAGCTATCCGTCAGACAATCGCTGGCCTCGTGGTCGGTGCAGCCGACCTTGATGCGGCAAGGCAGGCCCTGCGACGCGTCTTCGAGTCGTTCACCCTGCACCGCTACGACGAGAGCAAGACGGAGATCATCGATGCCGACCTCGCCAGCGGAGACTGGTACATCGTGCCCACGGTCCGGGCCGAAGCCGTTCTGTCGCCGCTCGTGATCAGCCAGGGCGACGAAGAACCCAGCATCGAACAGGCCCAGGAACTCCGCCGAGTCCCCATTTCAAGCCAAGAAAAAGTCAGCTCTTCGCCACGATGAACCTCTGCCCGTGCGGCGCGCGCGGCGATCCCGCGGCGGAGTGCACGTGCTCCGCGCAGCGGCTCGCCCGCTACCGCGACAAGCTCTCGCGGGCGCTCCTCGACCGCTTCGACGTCGTCGTCGCGATGCCGCGTGCGCGCGCGGTCGAGCTCGCCGCCGGGCCGTCCGAGCCGTCGGCGGCGGTGGCGGAGCGGGTGAGCGCCGCCCGGGAGCGCCTCGCAGCCGCACCGCTGCCGCGAACGGCGGATGCCGACGCATTGCTCTCGCGCGCGGTCGAGCGGCTGCCGCTCTCGGGCCGCGGGCGCGCACGCGTGGCGCGCGTCTCGCGGACGATCGCGGCGCTCGCGGGCGCGGAGCAGGTCGGCGCCGACCATCTCGCCGAGGCGCTCTCGTACCGCTCGCCGCAGGAGCTGGCGGCCGCATGAGCGAGCTCGCGCTCGCGGTGTACGGGTCGGAGACGGGGACGCACCTCGTCCGCGCGCCGCTCGACCGGCGCTGGGCGTCGCACCTGCGCGGGTTCGACGCGCGCGCGTACGAGCGGCGTCTCGCGGAGCGCGGCTTGCGCTTCGTCGCACGCTCCTCGACGGAGTTCCCGCCGCTGCTGCGCGCGATCCACGACCCGCCGGTCGGCCTGTTCCTCCGCGGGGACGCCGAGCCGGACCTGCTGCGGCGCCCGGCGGTCGCCGTCGTCGGCGCGCGCGCCTGCTCGGGCTACGGCGCCTCCGTCGCGCGCTCGCTCGCGCGCGATCTCGCCGCGGCCGGGCTCGTCGTCGTCAGCGGCCTTGCGCGGGGCATCGACGCGGAGGCGCACCGCGGCGCGCTCGACGCGGGTGGGACGACGGTCGCGGTCCTCGGTTGCGGCGTCGACCGCGCGTATCCGGCCGCGCACGCGGAGCTCGCCGAGCGGGTCGCCGCGACGGGGCTGATCGTCTCCGAGTACGCGCCCGGCGTCGAGCCCGCGCCGTGGCGGTTCCCGGCCCGCAACCGGATCATCGCCGGCCTCTGCGCGGCGACGGTCGTCGTCGAGGCGCGCGAGCGCAGCGGCGCGCTGATCACCACCGACCTCGCACTCGAGGAGGGCCGGGAGGTGCTCGCCGTCCCGGGCGAGATCACGAGCGCGCTCTCGGCCGGGACGAACGACCTCCTGAGGCTCGGCGCGTCGCCGCTGACGTGCGCCGCCGACGTCCTCTCCTGCTTCGGGATCGAGCCGGACACTGGAGCCGTGGCCGTCGCCGAAGGTGCGGCGGGACGCCTGCTCGACCTGCTGCGCGACCATCCGGCCGGTGCCGACGAGCTGACGCGGCGCACCGGTCTCGGCGCCGACGAGGTCGCCCGCGCGCTCGTCGAGCTCGAGCTGGCCGGGCTCGCCGCCGCGTCGGACGGCGTCTACCGCGCCGTCGGCGCGAGCAGCTGACCCGGCTCGACCATCGGCATCGGGTCGAGCACGAACCGCGCGTCGCTGTGCTCGGCGAGGCGGAGCAGCAGCTTCTGCAGCGTCTGGCGGTCCTCGGCGTCGAGCGGAGTGAGGAACTCGTCCTCGATCGTCTTCATGATCGTGCGGAAGCGCGCGAGCTGGCGCTTGCCGGCGGGGGTGAGGCTGACGAGGTGGCGGCGGCGGTCGTTCGGGTCGCGGCGGCGCTCGATCAGGCCCTTCTCCTCGAGCGTGTCGAGGAGGCCGACGAGCATGCTCCGGTCGAGCTTGAGGGAGTCGGCGATCGTCGCCTGGGTCTCGCGGGCGCCCTCGTCGAGCAGCGCCAGAACGCTGTGGTGGTACGGGTTGAAGCCGGCCTGCTCGAACTCCTTGAAGGCCCGCATCTTCAGCCCGACCCCGAGCCGGGCCAGGAGGAAGGCCGGGCTGGCGACGAGCTCCCGCGGGAGGCAGGGATTCGGCCGGCCGACCATCTCCGCAGTTGTTGGCGTGTTCACGGGAATAAGAGTAGCGCAGACTATCGTTGCTGTGCTATATCGTAGAACAAGTCAACGATTGTTCGGGGGAATCGAATGAGTAGTCAGATTATCGCTTCGGCAACGGATGTACCCGAGAGCGAGACCGACCGGCGGCGGTGGATCGTCCTCTCGGTGCTCGTGCTCGCCCAGTTCATGGTGGTGCTCGACGTCGCGATCGTGAACGTCGCGCTGCCCACGATCAAGAACGACCTCCACTTCAGCGAGGACAGCCTCCAGTGGGTGATCACCGCCTACGCGATCCTGTTCGGCGGCGTCCTCCTGCTCGGCGGCCGGATGGCCGACCTGCTCGGCCGGCGCCGCGTCTTCATGGCCGGGATGGCGCTGTTCACGGTCAGCTCGCTCCTCGACGGCCTCGCCTGGTCGTCCGCGTCGCTGATCGGCTTCCGGGCCCTCCAGGGGCTCGGCGCGGCGCTGCTCGCGCCGGCGGCGCTCTCGATCCTGACGACGACGTTCAGGGAGGGCCGCGACCGCAACGTCGCGCTCGGCATCTGGGGCGCGGCCTCCGGGAGCGGCGGCGCCGCGGGCGTGCTGCTCGGCGGCGCGCTCACGAGCGCCCTCAGCTGGTCGTGGATCTTCTTCATCAACGTCCCAGTCGGCATCGCCGTCCTCGCTCTCAGCCCCGTGCTCCTGCACGAGAGCCGCGCCAATCTCAACCACCGCCACTTCGACACGGCCGGCGCCGCGTCGATCACCGGCGGCCTGATGTTGCTCGTCTACGCGCTCACGCACGCGAGCCAGCACGGCTGGGTCACGGCCGAGACGATCGGTCTGCTCGCCGCGTCGGCCGCGCTGATCGTCGCGTTCGTCGTGATCGAGCTGCGCTCGCCGGCGCCGCTGCTGCCGCTGCGGATCTTCCGCCTGCGGACGCTGACGGCGTCGAACATCAACGCGCTGCTGATGGGCGCGGCGATCTTCTCGCAGTTCTTCCTGCTGACGCTGTACATGCAGCAGGTGCTGCACTACTCGGCGCTGAAGACCGGCGTCGCGTACGTCGCGCTGACGACGGCGATCGTCGGCTTCTCGGCGGTGTCGCAGGCGCTCGTCACGCGCGTCGGCATCCGTCTCGTCCTCCCGGTCGGGATGGCGCTGTCCGCCGCCGGGCTCGTGCTCTACGCGCAGCTGCCGGTGCACGGGCACTACTTCTCCAACCTGTTCCCGGCGTTCATCCTCAGCGGGATCGGGCTCGCGTTCGCGTTCGTGCCGATGTCGATCGGCGCGCTGACCGGCGTGCGGCCCGACGACGCGGGCGTCGCGTCGGGGCTGCTCAACACGAACCAGCAGATCGGCGGAGCGATCGGCGTCGCCATCGCCACGACGATCGCGACCACGTACACCAGCCACTACGTCCACGGACACCCGGGTGTCGGCCCGCTCGACGGCAGCGCCCTCACCTACGGGTTCCAGATCACGTTCTACGTCCTCGCCGCCCTCGCCGCGCTCGCGGCGGTCATCACCGCGGTCATGATCGAGCCGGGGGCCGCGGCCTCCGCGACGCCCGCGGAGGACGGGGTCGGCGAGCTGACGCCCGCACTCGAGGAGGCAGCCTGATGCCGGCACGTCGTTCCTACCAGCTCCAGGTCGAGACGTTGCTCGACCAGATCCAGCGCCAGGTCCGCGAGCTCCGGCAGCTGAAGACCGTCGGCGCCACCAGCCGCGCGCTCGCCGACCGCAAGCAGCGTCTCCGGCAGACGCGCGAGCAGCTCGCGAGCCTCGTCGCCGGCGAGGAGCCGGCGGCCCGCGCCGCCTGACGCGAACGCCGCGCCGCGGGTCCGCGCTCGGGACCCGCGGCGCTTGCGTAGCATCAGCGCGGCCGTGAACCCGTACTGGCTCGAAGACGAGATCCCGCCGCGGCGGCAGAACGCGCATGCGGGCCGCGTCGACGTCGCGATCGTCGGCGCCGGCGTGACGGGATGCTCGGCCGCGCTGCGGCTGGCGGAGGCGGGGAGGACGGTGCGCGTGCTCGACGCGCGTGCCGTCGCCGAGGGGGCGAGCGGCCGCAACGGCGGCTTCGCGCTCCCGGGCGGCGCGACGCGCTACGACATCGCCTGCGACACGTACGGGCGCGAGCGGGCGCTCGAGCTCTGGCGCTGGACGGACGACGCCGTCGCCGCGCTCGCCGTGCTCGCCGGCGACGCGTACCGGCCGGTCGGCAGCTACCGGCTCGCGGCCGACGAGGAGGAGCGCGACCAGATCCATCTCGAGTACGAGGCGATGCGCGACGACGGCTTCGAGGTCGAGTGGCTCGACGATCTCCCGGACGGCCCGCTCGCCGGACGGTTCCACGGCGTGATCGCGCACGCGAGCGGCGGGTCGATCCAGCCTGCCCGGTTCGTGCGGCGGCTCGCGGCGCGCGCAGCCGAGGCCGGTGCAGAGTTCCGGGAGCACGAGCAGGTCGCCGACGTCGCCGCGCTCGACGCGGACGAGGTCGTGGTCGCGACCGACGGCTACGGGCACGGGCTCGTGCCGGAGCTCGTCGACGCGGTCTGGCCGACGCGCGGCCAGGTGATCGTGACCGAGCCGCTCGGCGAGACCCTCTACGACCGGCCGCACTACGCGCGCCAGGGGTTCGATTACTGGCAGCAGCTGCCGGACGGGCGCGTGCTGCTCGGCGGCTTCCGCGACGTCTCGATCCTCGACGAGCTGACGGACGAGGAGGTGCTGACA
>Ga0335085_10001879_pt1 | contig 41689 bp, 24 predicted proteins | sample Lox_Sample_45_FD_206712 | JGI IMG/M metagenome (GOLD analysis project Ga0335085, IMG submission 206712) | Soil microbial communities from Loxahatchee National Wildlife Refuge, Florida, United States - Lox_Sample_4.5 | ecosystem: Environmental > Terrestrial > Soil > Wetlands | place: USA... | reverse complement strand
TCCAGGTGGCGGCCGCGATCTTCAGCAGCACCTGCTCGCCCTTCTCGCCCTCGACCGGCAGCACCGCCACCCGTAAGGCCCGCTTGAAGCGCGCGTAGGCGGCCGCCTCGCGTCCGCGGTCGGGGATGCACGAGGGCGTCACCTCGGTGCGCCAGCCGTGCCGCCAGGCGTTCATCGAACTGTGGCGCTTGCCGGCGGCGGTACGCGGTCCGGTGGACTTCAGGGCGTTGGCCCGATTGGCCGCCCGCTTGGCGGGGGTGATGTCGGCATAGTTGACCAGCGGGGTGGTGGAATCTGGCATGGGTAGCATCGAACGCTCCTTGACTCGTATCGGATGGCGCCCCCGCCGGGGCCGGGCGCAGGGCGCGTGACCGGCTTAAGGCCGGGTAAGGCGATGATGCGGCGGAGCGAGTCGGCCACTCAAGTAAAGCTTTGGTAAATTCTTGGTCAACTCGCAGATGACTCATGAGCCTCGGGTTGCGAGGCTCCGGAGTCCTCGTTTTTACAACCGCCCGCGGCCCGGGAATCGAACGGACGAGCGCCAGCGCAGAAGGGGCACTATGCTTTTTGGGATTGACTCTATAACCGTTTGGATAATCACAGTTCCTAAAGATGGCGGACCGACCCGACAGCTAGGCGTGATACGCCTCAACCGCAAGTGTCACTATACGATGGCAGCCTAACCGCGCGCTGGGTGCCGTAGTCGGGCGATTTTCCGACGGGACGGCTCTGGCAGCCAAGTTGCAACTCACTTATCCGACGTCGAATCTAATGAGAGGTAAGGTAGAGGCGGAAAGCAGGACGTACCATGAAAGCGCAAGCGTTGCTCTGGGATTTGCTGAGGCTGGCCTTACTGGCGGCAGGCCTCTATTACGCGGTTGAAGTGGCTCTTGCCTACGCCCGATCGGAAGCGATTGAGCGGCCGGTAACGAACGGCAAGGATCCGCTTCGCTCCGCCGGAAAGTGGCTGATCTATTCAGGAGTGATCACGGTCACCTTCCTGACAAGGCTCGCCGCTCCTATTCTCAATGTGCTGTCCGATGCTTCGGCCGAGGTCGGCGAGTGGGCGATCAGCCGCCACCACACTCGCGCCCCGGTCCGCGCTAGCTCCGGGCGAAAGACGGGCCTGACGGGGTGAAACTCAAGCGGATGGGCTGATCCGGTTCGGGATCACTGACCACGGTCCGCAGAACGTGGCCGGTCCGGCGCCACCAACCCTGGAATTCACGACCGGCCTGATGGCGAACCCGACACGGTTGCCATTCAATGCCTCCGGACGCATTTCCGGCGGGCAGGCTTCCCTCATGGTCCTCTGACACGTCCGCCGGCTTGACTTCCTCATCAAGGCTGACGATCACGCTGCGCGTATCGAGTCGAAGCCCCGTCTCGAGCGCCTTCAGGGCGCTCTCCTTGGCGCTCCAGATCAGCGTTGCGACGCGCGGCCGGTCCGCCTCCGGAGCCCGCGCCACCCGATCCTGCTCTTCAGGAGCAAAGTAGTCGGCCACAAAGGCGTGGTTGCGTGGCTCGACCACTTCCAGATCACAACCCAAGGCGGCGCCCAAAGGCGCGACCGCGCAGATCGCCTGTCCCGCGCGGTGACTCAGCGAGATCACAACGGAAGCCGGTTGGTTGCCGATCAAAGCTTGCGGGGCGCCGGAAGGCGCTTGCCGGATCTCGATGCCGGCGAGAGAGGCGGCGTGCCCGGGCAGGTCGAGGTGAGCCGCCAGAGCAGTCTTGGCCGTCCAGCGCCCCAGCAGCCAGTCCATCCGGCGCTTCAGAAAGCGAAAGCCTTTGAGACGCGCCTGCTCTCCTGGGGCTAGCCAGTCGTGTGGCGCCGGGACATCCGCCTCAGCCTGCTCCAGCCAGTAGACCTGGACCATGCGGTTCCGGGTGAATCTGCCCTCCCCATCACGCTTTGGCAGTTGCGCTCCGCCCTGGCGAACCGTCGGGGTTCTCAGCCGCACCCAGGATATCGAGGGCCGCCAGACTTGCATCGATGGGAGTCGGCAGCTTGAGTTCGATCTTCGCCGGCCAGCGCGCCGTGCCTTCCAGCCGGTACTCCTTCAGGTCGACACCCCTGGGCTTCGGCCTCTCGGCTTGCTGCTCACTCGCCCGCCGGATTCCGCGCGCCAGGGCCTCGATGAGGTAGGGGCGAATGTTGGTGGGCGGAATGATGTGGTGCAGCGCTCCCACTCTCAGAGCGCGGTGCACGCTGTGGACCCGGTCGAATTCCCCGGCCATCTCTCCGAGCTTCTCGGAGTGCACGATCTTGAATAGCTCGGTCCACTGGGCGCGCAGCCGGCTTTTCTCCGCGCCCTCAGCCCTGGCAATGGCTTCGTTGAGCGGCTGCAGCCGGGGGTCTTTGCGCGCCCGGCTTTCAACCTCGCTGGCAAAGACCACTCCGGCGGCCGGGGCGCCCCCAATCACCGAGGCGTACGTCCCCTCCAGCGCCGCCACCTCCAGGTTCTCGTTCAACGCCCGCGAAAAGACCACGTAGGCGCCCCCGTGATAGCGCGAGATCACGCAAAAAACTATCGGGCCCTGGAAGTTGACCACGGCGCGCCCGATCTCGGCGCCATACTCGAGCTGCAGCTTGCGCAACGACTCCGGCGAGCCGTCGAATCCCGACAGGTTGGCCAAAATCACCACCGGGCGGTTGTGACTGGCGGCGTTGATGGCGCGTGCGACTTTCTTGGAAGAGAGCGGGAAGAGGGTACCGGCGGTCCACTGATCGGGCCCGTCAGCGGGGACAAAGCCCAGACGCGGCACGGGCCGGGACTCAATGCCAATCAGGCAGACCGGGTAACCGCCGAGATGGGCATCCCAGACAACGGCGGTCTCCGCCGCCCGCATCCCGGGCCAGCGCTCCAGGGGAGCATGGTCCTGATCCACGATGGCCTTCATCACTCGGCGAATGTCGAAACCCTTCTTGCGGCCGGGATTCGTCTCGTCCGAGAAGATCTCGCCGACGCGCGTGAAGCTGTCCTCGTGGCCGTTGCTGTGCGGGTAGTCCTGAATGTCGCGGTCGGCGGGATCGGTGGTCGCGGCCGGGCGCGGGAAGCGCTCGCCCGGCGCCACGTACGTGTGCTCATAGTGGCGCAAGAGGATGTGGCAGGCCTCGTCGATATCGCGCGCCCAGTACTGGGCCTGCCCGTTCGAACCCATGATGCGATCATACCCGCCGATCCCCTGGTTGTCCTCGGCCGAGACGCTGCCCGAGTAATCGAGGGCGCGTTTGCCGGTCAGGACCATGGCCGCCTGCGGCGTCATCACCAGGATGCCTCGGGTGTGCATCAGCATGGTGGCCTCGGCGTTCCAGTAGGGCTGCGCCCCCACATTGATGCCATTGACGACAAGGTTCACTTCGCCGACGGCCTGCGTGAACTCGATGAGTCGGCGCAGAACACGGGCGATCCAGTCCATATTCTCGACTCCGCTCTCCATCGAAATCTTGGCGCCGGCGGAGATGGGAAACCATTCCAACGGGACGCCTTTTTGCTCGGCCAGATCCAAAGCCGCGATGATGCGCCGGCACTCGGGTTCGGCGATGGCGCCCAGGTCCTTGCTGGGATCCCCCAGGATCATGACCCGCGTCATGCCTTCGGGATACTTGGTGGTGAAGTTCCGGATGACGCCCACGATGATGTTGGCCTTGTTCTGACCGTAAGGACGATCCACCGGCGCCAGCTGCAACTGGGCATCGAGATCATACTCGACGAAATCCCCCGCCGGGAAATCGGCGCGGGTGTCCGCCTGGGCCGGCGTCAGCATCTTGATGATCTCATAGGGATACATGAACCCGCGCTGGCGCATCCGGACCACCTTCTGATCGTACGGGGTCAGGGGCTTGACCGGCTGCAGCTTGACGGCCGGACGGAAGGTCATCAGCAGGCCGGTGCCGCCCGGGCTGGAGATGCGCACCAGCATCTCGCGCAACTCCCCGGTCTCGGGATTCGGAATGCGGGCACGCACCGCCACCTGTTCCAGTCCCAGGCCGGCGGTCGCCGGTGCCAGCTTGTGCACGATATCGTGGAGCTCGTCGGGCTTCAGGATCAGGGGTGGCCAGACGTAAAGCAGGACGCGGTTCCAGTAGAGCCGCTCCTGAGGCCGGCGCCGCGACTGAAACAGCCGGATGGCCGCCAACGTCTCCCGCAACATACGCTCCAAATGCGGCAGTTGCACGACGCGGCCCGTTTCATCGCGCACCGGGGTCAGGTCGCGCACTTCCGCGCAGGCGAACAGTCTTTCATCCTTGGGGTTATCGCACGCGACGGCGTGCAGCAGGTAGACGTCCTCCACCGAGGGCAGCCGCTGGATGTTGAAATTGTTGAGCCGCCACAGATTCACCCGCTTCCCCATCATCGGGTGGAGCCCCCGATAGAGCTTTTCCTCCTCGTACACCTTCTCGCCCGGCGCATAGGTGAAATGCTGCATGCCCCCCATGCCCCGGCCGCGGCCCGGCCCGCCGATCGCCACCACGATACGCCGAATCGCGCGTGGAAAGCCCACCTCATTGAGCGCGGCTTGAACCTCGCCTTGGGTGACGTCGGGTTCTTCGAGCTCCCCCGAATGCCAGACGTAAAAATCGATGACAATGTCGTGGTCCGAAGGGGCTCTCTCGATCAGCGGAAACAGTCCGCGCGCCGCCTCCGCCAGGCGCGAATATTCAGAGTAAGTGGTCAGGAGATGGATGTGCCTTTGCTCGTCGTCGTATTCGGCAAAGGCGAAGCAGTGCTCGCCCTCCAGGTGCGTGCCGAGGTTGGTGAGATTGTAGATGCGGTAGTAGCGTGAGGTCAGAACCTCGACCATCAGCTTGCGCAAGGTAGGGCTGGCGGTGGCGAAGCGGCCGCAGAAGGTACTGACCAGCGGATGCGGACACTCGATCAGGGCCCGCACCCGCTCTTGGCGGTCGGGGACTTCCGGATCTGCGGCCAGATAGGCCAGGTGATCGTCCACTTCCGCGTACACCTGCTCACGCGCCTCCTCGAACAGCGGTTCATCGAAGCAACGGTAGCGCAGTTCCTCCGCCAGGTCGCTGACGGCGGGATACTCGCCTCGGGTCACCGAGACGATCCGGTCGAGGAGATTGCGAAAGGACTCGTCATGCGACGCCAGCTCTTCGACGCGGCCCAGCCGGCCTTCGAGCAGTCCGAGAATCACCGTGATTTGCTGCTCCACGCGCTGGTGCGATTTGTAAATCCAAAGCAGGCTCTCTTCCAGTTCCGGCGAGTGATCCAGGGAGTGCACGCCGTAATGGGCCAAGGCGCGCTGCAGCGCGCTGACAAACGACGGCGGGAGGTCCTCACCCCGCGTTTCGAGCATGCGCAGATAAGTAAAGAGATAAGCCTCGGCGCTGGGCGCTTCACCTCCGGCCGGATCATCCACCCGGGGTTGGCGGCTGAACAGCGAGCACAGGTCCACAAAGATGTTCAGGATGTGGTCCTCGCGCTGCCGCATTTCGTCGCGATCGGTGAGTGCCGCACAATGCTGATTCCACTCGGCGAGCAGCCGCGCCGCGCCGGCCGGGTCCACGTCGAAGCCGAGCATGAGCTGCCGAAGCCCTTCAAGGTTGCGGCGGCAGGGCCCGTAGGCCTCGCCGCTCCCGTCCAGCTCGGGCGGTGTCTCAAAATTCACCCGTTCCGCCGCGGCCACCGTCTCCTCCGCCGCCGGCTCGATCTGCAGCAGCGGAGCACCGGTATCGACCTGTACGTTGGGGATGGTCATCACTTGCCGCACCCGGCCGGCAAACGGAGCCACCACCGGCATCTCCATCTTCATCGCTTCCAGTACCGCCAAGCGGTCCCCGACCGAGACGGTGTCGCCGGGCTTTACGGAGATGGAAACGACCACTGCTGGCGCCGGCGCGTGGACCACCCCTCCGTCGTCCCGGTCGATCTGGTGCGAGACGCCATTGACCTCGACGCGGTGATTGAGCCCCTGTACAACCGAGACGACATTGAAGTGCCCTCCAAGGGTGGTCAGCCAATACTCAAACTGGCCCAGCCGGTCGATGTGGGCCTCAATGCGTTTCCCCTCGATTTCCACGCGGTACTGCTGGGGTCCCAGGCAATACACCTTGACCGAGTATGGGTTCCCTCGATAGCGCAATTCCACGGCCCGGCCGATCTCACCCCGCACCCTCGGCCGCCCTCGCACCGCCGAGGCATAAAACTGCGTCTTCTCCACGGCGAGCTCGGCCTCGTAGGTCTCGATAGCTGCCTGCACCAGGGCGGCATCGGCGTAACGCCGGGAGAGGTGGTTGCCGTCCGCGGCCAATCGCTCGAGCCATCCGACATCCACGTTGCCGCTCTGCACCTCGGCGCGATCCAGCAGTTCCAGGAGGAACGACTTGTTGCTGGCTCCGCCCTTGATGACAATCACGCTTTCGCGCAGGGCCCGCTGCAGCCGGGAGAGGGCTTCCTTCCGGTTTTGGCCGTAGGCGATGATCTTGGCGATCATGGAATCGAATTCCGCCGGCACCACGTCGCCGACGGCCACGCCGGTATCAATCCGCACTCCCGGCCCCGTCAGAATGCGGAACCGCTCGATGGCCCCCGGAGCCGGAGCAAAATCGTGGTCAGGGTCCTCGGCATTCAGCCGCACTTCGATGGCGTGGCCCCGGGCGGGAGGCGGCTCCGCCTCCAGGTGGCCGCCGCGGGCCACGTGGATCTGAAGCTTGACGAGATCAAGTCCGGTGGTGCATTCCGTCACCGGATGCTCCACCTGCAGGCGGGTATTCATCTCCATGAAGAGGAAATGGCGGCGCTCGGCATCGAAGAGAAATTCGACCGTGCCGGCGTTGTGGTACCCGGCCGCCTGGCTCAAGCGGATCGCCGCCGCCCGCAGCGCCTGATCCTCCTCGGAAGTCAACGCCGGCGACGGCGCTTCTTCCAGAATCTTCTGATGACGGCGCTGGATGGTGCAGTCGCGCACCCCGGCGGCCCAGGTGGTCCCATGGTGGTCAGCGATGATCTGAACCTCGACGTGGCGCGCGCCTTGTACGAGCTGTTCCATGAAGACGGTCGGGTCGCCGAAGGCTTTGAACGCCTGGGTGCGGGCGCTCTCAAAGGCTGGCGGCAGTTCGCTCGGGGAGTGCACGCGACGGATGCCGTGCCCCCCGCCTCCCGCCGTAGCCTTGATGAGAAGGGGATAACCGAGCCGTTCGGCATGATGCCAGGCATCTACGACGGTTTCAACGGGTCCGCCGCTCCAGGGAGCTACCGGTACCTGGGCCTGCCCGGCCAGGCGCTTCGATGAGATCTTGTCGCCCAGCCGCCGCATCACATCGCCGTCGGGACCGATGAAAGCGATGCCGAGGCTGTGGCAGAGGTCGGCGAATTCAGCGTGTTCGGCCACAAAACCCCAGCCCACCCAGACTGCTTCTGCCCGCGCCGTCACCAGCGCCTGCTCGAGCCGGCCGTAATCGACGTAGCTGCTCTTGGCCTGATGGGTGCTCGGATCGATGACGTGGGCGGCGCCGAGAAAGACGGTCTCGTCCGCTTCTCGAACGAACATGGCATGGCGGTCGGGCTCGGTGTACAGCGCGATAGTGCGCAGCGAAGTACCATGCTCAAGATTGAACTCGCGCGCCGCATGGATGAAACGCATGGCGGGTTCGCCGCGATTAACGATGGCTACCCTTTGAAAATCTTGACTCATAAGGGCCCCCGATCTCTTGGTCTACGTTTTCGCCGGCCCGTAAAGACCGTTCACCTAGGCCGTGACAGCCAGCAGGGCTTTCAACGGCGTTAGATCGAGACTGCTGGGAAGGGCCACGGTGCGGTAGCCGGTGACCTCGAGATAGGATGTCCCGTTCGCGTCAACGACTTCGGCATCGAAGCCCTCTCCGTTCCGAGCGGGAGTGACCACCGCATAGAGCGGACCTTCCGGTGGATGCGGCGCGTGCCGCAACTGGATGCGACGCACGGACTGAGGCAAACCTATCTGGTCTTGCGTGACCATCTCCCAGAGGCCGGCGGTCTGGAAGCAAAGTTCAACCAGTCGCGGCGCAACCAACAGGGTCATCTCCGGGGGATGGTGATTGTCGGGCAGATTTCCGGCCATCCGGCCGACGATCCGGCTGTCTTCCCGCCACGCCTCCGCCAGAACCTGATAGGCCGGCCCGTGAAAATAGACACGGTAAATGTCGGCGGCATCGATGACGGGGTCACGCCGCGCCCCAGCCGCCTGCCCGAGTCGCGCCTCGGGCGGCGTCTGCGTCAGCCGCACCCGCCCGGTGAAATGTGTCGTCGCCTGCGGCTCGGCCTGGTTCGGGAGCGACCGCTGACCGATCAAGCGGCAGTCCGCCACCACGGCGCCGGCTTGGGGACGAAATACGGCTTCGAGAGTTACGGTGCGAGACTCTTTCCGGTAGAACTTGAACGGCGCCAGGAAGTTGATATCCTCCACCGCCTCGACATGCCAGCCGGGAAGCATCAACTGGGCCGCTTCAGCGAAGGCCTCAACGCCCATGACGCCGGGCAGTACCGGTGTGCCCTCGATCTGGTGATCGTACAAGAACGGCTGGAGGGCGGGATCCAGGGTTGTCTCGATGGTGAGACCGCGGGCAAGGCTCACGCCCGTGATCCTGCCGACCATTGGCCCGCGGGGTGGGCGATGCCCAGCCGGAGCTTCTGCCCACTCCAGGTCCAATCCGCCAGTCGCGTCCCACTCGTTAAGCAAAACGCCCAGGCGCTGGGCAATCACGACTTCCCCGTCGGTTCCGGCCGTTGTGAGTTCGCGGCGAATCACCGGAATGCCCACTTGGGGCGGAAGCATCTCGATACCCGCCAACTCCATCACCTTAGGGATGGAACCACGCGTGGCCATGCCGATGCCGCCCCAGGCCGTCCAATCGATGGCGATGGCCCGCGTCGCCGGACGAGTCGTGCGGAAGCTGGACGCGATCTTGCAAAGCAGGTCGTTGGCCGCGCTGTAGTCTGTCTGCCCGGCGTTGCCGAACCGCCCGGCAATGGAGCTGAACGCCACCGTCGCCCGCAGGGGCATGTCACCGATAGCGTGTAGAAGGTTGAACCAGCCGTCGCTCTTGACGTCAAAAACCAGGTCGAATTCACGCGGATCTTTATCCGGCAGAAAATGGCTGCGATCGACGCCGGCGGCGTGCAACAAAACGTCGATGCGTCCGCTGTGCCGGCGGACTTCGTCGATAACCTGGCGGACGGCGCTCGCATCGCGCAGATCGAGGCTGAAGTATCGCGCGGTGCCGCCGGCCGCCCGGACGGCGTCGATGGCGGTGCGCGCTGCCTGCGAGCGTTCGAGGCCCGCCAGCTCCCTTTCAACCAAGGCGGGCGTGGCCCGCTCGCCGCGCGCCTGGATGCGCGCGAACAGGTCGCGCTTCAAGCCCTCTTTGTCGCTCACGAAGCGTTTGAGGTCAGAATCTTCGGCGCTAGGCTCCGGCACTAGGTCGAGCAGATAGAAGGTTCCACCGGAAGCAGCCGCCAGATCGGCTGTGATGGCCGAGACAATACTGCCTGCCGCACCGGTAACCAGGAAGACCGTGTCTTTGTCCAAAGCCAAGCCGGGCTGGCTGCTGTCCGCTGGCCGCTCCTGCAATCCCACTGTCCAGCGCAGCCCGCCCCTGCAACCGATCTCAACCGCGCCAGGGTCACGCAGCGTTTCTTCGATGAGGGCTTCCGCCACTTGAGACGGTGCGCATTGCGGCTCGAAGTCGACCGCCTTAGCACACGTCTCCATTCGCTCCCGCTTGTACGCCTTGGTGAAGCCCACCACCGCGCCGCCCAAGGGCCCAGCCGCACCGGCCTCGTCGTAACCGTGCTGTCCCCCGAGCCGGGTTGCGGCGACCAGAAACGTGCCCGGCGACGCGATCTGATCATACAGCGTGCGCATGGCGACGTAGAGCGCCTTGACCCGCACTTGCAGGGCTTCGTGCCAGTCAGCCGGATTGAGGTCAGCAAGATTTCCCTCGTGATCGAGAGCGGGCAGCCAGTAGACTCCCTGCACCGGCCCCGAAGCCAGCCACTTCTTGAGAGAACCTGCGAGGGCGTCTAAATCCGAAGCGGTGTCGACGACGAGCGCTTCGACGCCGGTCGCCTGGAGCCGCTGCACCAGCTCCTCCGCTACGCCGCCTTTGTCCGGCATGATAACCACACGGCCACCGAGCCCCAGAACGACTCCGGTGGGCTTGCAGGTCGAGAGCGGCGGGCGCAAGTGGGGAACCGGCACGCGGCGCGGAACGCGATTCGCTGCCTCCAAGTCGGCAGGGGCCGGACGGGCCATTGGCACCGGTGACGCGGCGATGGGGGGGCTTGTCGAGGCAGTGTCGGTCGCCGCACGGTCTGCGTGGAGAGCGACCGAGACGGGAAGGCTCTCTTTTGCCGTGTCCGCAGACCGTTCTCGCGCGAATTGAATGACGTGCCCCAGGGTTGGAAAATCGCGCAGCTTCAGACTCTCATCGCGGGGGATGTTGTATGCGGCTCGTACCGAGGCGAACATCTCGGCTTGCTTCACCGTGTCGATACCGAGGTCCGCTTCGAGATCGAGGTCAAGGTCCAGCATGTCCTTGGGATAGCCCGTCTTCTCGGCCACAATCTCCAGGACTTTCTCTTTGATGGCGTCTTCCGCGCCGGTCCGAACCGGCTCGGGCTCAGCCAGAAGGGACTTGCCGGCCCCAGCCGCCAACGAATTCGCGCTGAGCAAGTCCGGGCGCTTCTCGTACACGAAGCGGATGACATGCGCCAGGGTGGGATAGTCGCGCAGCTTTCGATTCTCATCGCGAGGGATGTTGTAGATCTCGCGGATGGCGGCGAACATTTCCGCCTGTTTGACAGTGTCCACGCCAAGATCGGCTTCCAGGTCCAGGTCGAGATCGAGCATGTCCTTGGGATAGCCGGTCTTCTCCACCACCAAATCCAGGACGCGCTCCTTCACGGGGTCGCCGGCGCCGCCTTCTTTCGCGGACGTCACTTCTTGCCCCGACGGCAAGGGCCTGGCTTCCTGTCGGACTTCAATCGTCGCTCGGGCTGGTACCGCAGCCTCCGAAGGCGAGACCGTCCTGGAAGACGCGGCAGCCGTGAGATCCGGCCGCCGCTCGTATACAAATCGGATGACGTGGGCCAGGGTTGGATAGTCGCGCAATTTCAGTTGGTCGTTACGTTCGATCCCGTAGGCTTCGCGAATCGTCGCAAAGACCTCCGCTTGCTTCACGGTGTCGATGCCGAGGTCAGCCTCGAGGTCCAAATCAAGATCGAGCATGTCAGTGGGGTAGCCCGTCTTCTCCGCCACCAGGGCCAATATCTGCTCTCTGACAGGATCGGGTGCGGAAGCGGGCTTGGGCTGAACGGAAGGAAGCAGCGCGGCGACTTGAGTGGCTGCCTTCGATTCGGCCACTTTGGCGGGCGCTACCGACGGCCGCTTATCGAAGGCCGGTTCGGGAGTCGGCGCCGGTCGCACGTCCGCCGAGGCCTGTACGGCCCGGGCGGCCTGCCGCTGATCTCGCACCCGTAGGGTGTGCTGAACTACTTCCAGATCAGCGACCGGCTGACCCGAGATCGTACTCAGCCAGTTTTTCCAGGCGGCCGGATCGGCGATGCGATATGCGTAGCCCAAGGAGCTCGGACTGGGACGGCTGTCGTCGCCTGTTTTCACCCTGCGCAAAAGCATCATGCTGATCTGCGATCCGAACCCCGCCCCGAGGTGTAGCGCGTATTCGACGGGATAGAGGCCGCCCCTCGACAAGTTCAGGGGGCCTAACTCGGGATCGACTTCCTTGAAGTTGGCCACCGGCGGAACCAAACCCGTTTCCAGCGCTTTGACGGCGACAACATCTTCGATGCCGGTCGCCATCGCGTGGCCGGTGTAGCCCTTGGTGTTGGCGATCACAATCTGATCGGTGGCGGCTCCAAAAACCTGCCTCAGAGCATAGACCTCGGCAGAGGCGCTGCCGCCCCGCGCCGGCGTGTACGTCTCGTGTGAGACGAAGACCGTCTCTGGCGCGATCTGCTGACGTCGAATGCCGCGGCGCGCCTCGGCCTGAGCCACCAGATCCTCCATCACTTGACCGATGTGCTGGATGTCCAGCCGAGTGCCATGGAAAGCGCTGTTGGCCGTCACGGCGCTCAGAACCTCGCAGATCGGCCGGATTCCCCTTTCGCGCGCGGCCTCCGCGCTTTCGATCACCAGGGCCGCTGCGCCCATGCCAATAATCATCCCGTGCCGACGCCGGTCGAAGGGAATGGCGGCTTCTTCCACCACATCGTCAGTGGCAGCCGCTCCGGTGGCGAGAAATCCGGCCCCGAACCAATCAATCAAGCCGTCCGAGGTGACGTCGTCAGCCGAGATGACGATGACCCGCCGGCAGCGACCGGCACGGATCCAATCCTCCGCCAGCGCGACGCCCTGAGCGCCGCTGGCGCAGGCAGCGTTGATTTGGGTGTTGGGACCGCGAGCGCCGATGAACTCGGCGAATTGCGAGTGCCCCATCGACAAAACCCTGAACAAGAAGCGGCGGTCGAAGATAAACGGATCTCTTTCGATGGTGGCGCGCAACTCTGCTATCCGCCGATCGATCTCTCTTCCCAGCGCAGAACGGCCATCCACCTCTGCCACCCGGGCGCGTAGACTCTCCAACATGGCCAACTGCTCGCGGCGGGCGTGGTCTTGGTGATAGCGCGATAGATCGTTGGCGAAAGACGCGTAACCCGGAAAAGCCGAGCCAAAAATCACGCCGGTATCATCCCGCAGGCTGTCCGGCAGTCCCCAGCGATCGGGCAGGAGCGTGCCTTTGCTGGTCGTCTTATAGCGCATGACCAGCGGGATTCCAGCGTCGCGCAAGGCGTCGATGCCCGCTGCGATCGCCAAGCAAGTGACACGGTCGAGGGCGGCCAAACGATCAGCGGAGACACCGAATTCCTTTTCCAGATCGAAAGCCCCTCCGCGGCCTGCCAGCTTGATCACGTCGTCTAGATTGTCGATGGAGTCGAAGGTCGGGCCTCCATTTTCGCTCTTGACTAGACGCGTGATGCGCTTGTCGAGCATCGCCCGGCGCAACCGCGCAGGGATCACATCGATGAATTGCTCGCCCCGCAGGATGCGGCCAATGTTGGCGTCGTCGAAAACGCGCTCCGTTCCAGGCAGACCCAGGGCCGCCCCCGTGATGACAACCGGACGATCGAGCGGGGCGGAGTGCCCACCCCCACAGATCTCCCAGCCGCGCTCGAGGACCTCGGCGAACAGGCGACCAAGGGCCGAGTAACGGTCGCCGTCGACTGGAGCCACCGCCGGAGCCGATGTGCTGGAAGGATGGGATTTCGGCCCGGATCCCACCGAGCCCTCGATCGAAGCCTTCAAGGGTTCTGGAACGGTTTGAGCGGCGGCAAGACCCCGCTCCACGCCAGCTTCCGCGAAATCGGGGAACCCGTAACCCAATCCCGCTGCATAGAGGCCACAGAGCGCCTGGTTAAAAGACGGAACGTCACCCACTTTCGGATGATTAGTGAAAAGCGAAATGACATCGCCACGATCGCCGAGCACGTCATCGACAAACCCTTGCAACGCCTTCTTGGGCCCCACTTCAACGAAGACGCGCGCGCCGGCCTCGTACAGGGTCCGCAGGCCCTTGATAAACTGCACGGGTGACGCCACCTGCTGCGCGAGAATGTCCAGGATCCGCGGCACTACGTTCTGCCCGGCCGGATAGAACTCGCCGCTGACGTTGGCCACAATCGGCAACTGCGGCGATTGCAGATGAAGACGTTCCAACGTCCGACGCAGCGGCTCGCTGGCCGGAGCTACGATGGACGTATGGAAGGCGTGGCTGACCTGGAGAGGGATGGCGTTGAAGCCGGCTCTTTGGAAAGCTTCTATAGCCTGCTCGACCGCCTGACTCGCGCCACCGATTACAGCTTGGCTGTTGCTATTGATATTGGCGATCACAACGTAACCGCTGATTGTCTTCAGGATGCCCTCGATCTCGTTGAGCGGCGCGAAAACGGCCGCCATCCGGCCGTTATCCTCCATTGAAACCCGCGTCATTTCGCGGCCACGAGCGCTGACCGCTTCCAGAGCGTCCGCGAAGGGTAGAGCGCCGGCAGCAACCAGGGCGCCGTATTCACCCAGGCTGTGTCCCATCGTCATGTCGGGCCGGATGCCGTAAGCAGCCAGCAGCCGAGTCAGCGCCAGATCGGTCGCCAGCACGGCCGGCTGAGTGATGGCGGTCTGGCGCAGATCCTCCTCAGCCTTCGCCACAGCGTCGCCATCGCCGTGATCCACGAAGATAAACTCGCTGAGCGGTTTGCCGAGCAGAGGAGTCATGACCCGGTCGGCTTCCGCAAAGGTTTCAGCCACGATCGGTTCGGTCGCACGGAGCGCCTGGAGCATATTCACGTACTGTGAGCCCTGACCCGTGTAAAGGAAAGCGATCTTGGGCGCTGGACCGTGGCCGCGGAAAATCCCCTGCGCGCGCAAAGCCTTCCAGTGGGCCGCCTGATTAGCTTCCAGCGTCTTGAGCGCCTTGGCCGATTTGTCCGCGAGTTCCTTGGCATCCCCATAGTCGATGGCGAGGCGTTCGGGCGCGCGCAACTGCGATGCGGATGGGGCTGCTTGTGGCGGCGTGTGGCCTGCCTCGGCGGCCTTCTGCACCTCGCGCAGGCGCTCGGCCAGTACAACGTCTGAGCCGGCTCCGATCAGGAGCGCTCCACGCAGAGGTGCTTTGGGAGACGATCCGGGGATGCCAGGCGCGGGAGTCGCCTCGCTCGTTTTGACGCCTCCGTGGCCGGAAACGGCCGGCGTATCGCTGATCGCGACCGAACGCTTGCCGTTACCCGTCAGTCTGTGGGGAATGTATTCCTCCAAGACCGCATGAAAATTGGTGCCCCCGAAACCAAAGGCACTCACACCGGCCCGCCGCACACCGTCGGCCGGCGCCGGCCAGGGTCTGAGTTCGGTATTGACGGCAAGGGGTGAGTGGGCAAAGTCGATATCCGGATTGGGATGCTCGAAATGAATGCTCGGCGGCAGTACCCTGTCGCGAAGCGCCAGCGCTGTCTTCAGCAACCCGGCACCTCCAGCGGCCCCCTTGAGATGCCCAATGTTCGATTTGACCGAGCCCAGGGCCACCGAGCCGGTGGGGAGCTGAAAGCCGCTGAGCACGTCGGTCATGCTCTGGACTTCGACTATGTCCCCCACGCGGGTCGAGGTGCCGTGACCTTCAATCAGCGAGACGGTACCGGGAGAAAGACCGGCATTCTGCCAGGCGCGCTCGAGGCACAGTTTCTGGCCGACCGGGTTGGGAGCGGTGATACCCTTTCCTTTGCCGTCGCTCGACCCCCCGATCCCACGCAGCACCGCGTAAATCTTGTCCCCATCGCGCTCGGCGTCGGCCAAGCGCTTGAGCAGAAAAATGGCAGCGCCCTCACCCATCACAAAGCCGTCGGCGCCTTCCGCGTAGGGACGGGTTCCGGTGGCCGAGAGCGCGCCGATCTTGCAGAACTTGATGAAGGACGAGGCACCCATGTTGCGGTCAATGCCGCCGGTGACCGCGACGTCATAGTCGTTCTGGACCAGTCCCTCCACCGCCGCACTGATCGCCGCCATCGCCGAAGCACAGGCCGCGTCGGTCACATAATTAGGGCCGTGAAAGTTATAGAGGTTCGCGATACGGCCGGCCATGCAGTTCGACAATTCGCCGGGCATGCTGTCTTCCGTAATTTCCGGCAGGAGCCGGCCGATCCGCTGGTGCAATTCGCGATTAATGTCGCGCTGGATAGCTTCCGGCAGCGTGGCGAAACTGGCACTTTCCGCCAATTCGCGAGCGTACTCGGGAAAATAGATGCGCAACGCGGTGGTGTAGTGTCTCTCCCCGGCCATGGCCATGCCGAGGATCACCGCCGTACGATCGGGGTTCAGCGGCCGCGTGGGATAGCCATAGTCTTCCAAGGCTTCGCGCGTGCAGGCGATGGCCCATTTGTGCGCCTCATCCATGGCATTAACCACGCGCGGTGGGATGGCCAGGCGCCACTTCATGGGATCCCAGACGTGATCGCGCACCCAGCCGCCGATCTTGGAGTAGCTCTTGTCCGGCGCCGCAGGATCGGGGTCGTAGTAAAGGGCCGGATCCCAGCGGTCCGGCGTGATCTCGCTGATGCTGTAGCGTCCGTTCTTCACATTTTCCCAGAAGGCCGGCACGTTGGGAGCGTCAGGCAAAACGGCTCCCGTCCCGACGATGGCGATAGCTCGATAAGCGGTGGTTTCCATGATGACGCTCCCGGTTCCAGAGATGCATCCTGAGCCCGCCAACCCTTGGGTTGCGAGCCGTCCTGAAGTTCGCGAAGAAGCCCAAGGCAACTTCGCGAGGTATCTGCTTACGGTTAAACGACGGGCACCGGCACCTGACTTGATGTGGTCATGACAACTCCCCTTTTTCGTCCGGCTAGGCGGCAATCCCCGCACCCTTCGTCATGCGGCTGTAAAGGACGTCGCTGATGTAATCCATGTCCGGGATCAGGCCCGCCTGGGCACGATGAATGGCGGTCAGCCCCAAAGCCGCCTCAAGAGCCGGCAGATCCGCATCAGTCACGTCGCCCGATCCTGCCACCCAGCGCAGACCGTGTTCGGCAACCCGGAGGGCCGCTTCCCGCGCGAAGATTCGAGCCAGCGCCGCTAGAGCAGTGGCATCAAATCGCAGGCTGGCCTTCTCGTTTAGCCGACCCTCAGCCGCCAGCGCGGCGCGGCGCGACAGGCTGCCCGCGCATTCGGCGAAAGCAATCAGCTCACCGAGGCGCAAGAGAATGTGCTGGTAACGGGTCAGGCGGCTGAGACGCGCTCGTTCCAAGACTTCGGCCAAGGCGTGCAGGCCCAGCGCCGCGACCTCCGCGCCCGCGTCCGGATAGCGAGCGTGCAGGGCCTCGAACTGTCGCGCCCGCTCGTGATAATGCTGCCCGCGGGTCTTCAGGTGAAGCTGCCAGCGGTCACGGCTGATGGTCATCTCCATGATCTCGGAGGTGCCTTCGTAAATAGTGGTGATGCGGACGTCGCGTTTAATCTTCTCTACCATGTACTCGTGTGTGTAGCCGTATCCGCCCAGCGCCTGGATACTGGCGTCAGCCGCCAGGTTGCCGGCCTCGGTGGCCATGTACTTGGCGATCGCGCCGTCGGTGTTCAAGCTTCCTTCGCCGGCGTCAATCCTCTCGGCGGTTTCTTCGATGTAAGACCTGGCAGCCTCCAGGCGGGCCACGTTGGGAACGATCAGCTTATGCGTGTACCCCTGCTTTTCGGAGAGCGGGGACCCCGCCTGGATGCGCTTGGTGGAATAAGGGATCGCCCGATCGAGCGCCGCCCAACCGGCCCCGAGCCCGAATGCCGCCACCATCAAGCGGGTATAGCCGAACACAGCCTGCGCCTGGATCAGTCCCTGGCCTTCAACGCCGCCGATCAGTCGGTCGGCGTCTACATACACATCGGTGAACGAAAGAGCCGCGGTGTTACTGAGGCGGATGCCGTGCTTGTCTTCGGGTTCGTCGTGTTTGAAGCCCGGCGCGCCCTTTTCAATTACAAACCAACTAGGACCGCTGGGCGTGTTCGCCAGGACGGTGTAAGCGTCGGCGATCCCGCCGTTGGAAATCCATTGTTTACTGCCGTTTATTTTGTAACCGACTACCTTGCCGTCTTGGATCACCCGGTCCGCCGTGCTCTGCAAGGCCCCCAGGTCGCTGCCGGCGTCGGGCTCGGTGGCACCGTAGGCAAAAAGCAATCCCTCTTCCGCGATACGCGTCAGCCATAGCTTCTTCTGCTCCGGCGTGGCGCCGACCGTGATCGGATCGCTGCCGAGAAACGTAGCCAGCACCGACGTGGCAACACCTAAATCAATGCGCGCCATTTCTTCGCAAACGCGGTACACGTCAAAAGCTCCGCCGCCGAAACCGCCGAACTCTTCCGGAATAAACAGCAGTTGAATGCCCAGCTTGTCCGGGCTGCACATATGCCGGACGACCTCGAGGGGGCATTCGTCGCGGGCGTCCAGCTCCTGAAGGGTCTCGTCCGGCAGGCGCTTCTTGGCGAAGTCCTTGAGCGCTTTCAAGCTTGCTCTTAATGTCTTGTTGGCGATCATCATAGTTGCCTTTCTCTAGACCCAGTGCGGGTAGGAGGCCGCCTCGCTCGCGAGCTCTGTCTCAACGAGTCGCGCGGGCTGCACTTGCCTTGCCGCCGCTCACTTGGCGGATCCTCTCAGTCAGCTCCGGCAAGAACTCCAGGATGTCGTCTACTATTCCCACATCGGCCACCTGAAAGATCGGAGCTTTCGGGTTCTTGTTGATCGCCACGATGAACGGGTTGCCTTTGATGCCGGCCAGATGCTGGAACGAGCCGCTGATGCCGCAGGCCATGTAGACTTTGGGCTTGACGGTCTGGCCGGAAGAGCCTACTTGGCGGGATTTGGGAAGCCACTTGGCGTCCACCACGGGCCGGGAGCAGCTTACGGCCGCGTCCAGGGCGTCGGCCAGATCCTGCGCGATCGCCACGTTGTCTTTCTCCTGAATGCCTCGTCCGATAGAGACCAAAACCTGGTGCTTGGTGATATCGACATCGCCCGCCTCGGCGGCAATCGTCTCCAGATAGCGCCGCCGCGCTGTCAAAGCGCCGATTTCGGATGACTTGTCAACCACCTGCGCGGCGGCAGACGCCCCTTCCAAGGGCGTGAACGCGCCCGGCCGGATATTGATGACCGCGCCTGACGAAGAGTCGCAGCGAACGTGAGCGCTCACTTGGCCCCCAAACTCCTGCCGGACGGCAGTCAGCCAGGACCCCTCAACCTTCTCGATCGCCAGCACGTCGGGGACATAAGCTGAATTCAACTTAATGGAGAGACCCGGTCCGAGATCGACCCCGAAATGGTCATGGGGAACCAGCACCACGCTGCCGTGCGGCAGGACACTTACCAGAGCTTTGCGGACCAGTTCCGCATTGGGATAGGCCAGTGCTTCATGCGCAACCTTCCAGATTTCGCCGAAGGAGGTCCGCAGGGTCTCGCAAACACGATCCACGTCCGGACCCCATCCCGTAACAAGGGCGGTCGGAGACGCAACCGGGTCGATCTGCCTCGCGGCCGCTGCGAGTTCGGGCGCTGAATCGTCCGCCACGCCCGCTTGGTGCTCGATATAAGCGAAGATGCGCGCCATCAGTTCAACCCTCCTTCGGCTTTCAGCAGTTCGATCAGCTTGTCGATGTTCGCCGGCCGGCCGGCCTCGAGCATCTCCGCCCCCTTGCCGAGCGCAGGCACGAAGTAGTCCGTGCGTTTCACCTTCGCTGCCCCAGCAGCGACCGAGGCGGGATCAATCCCCAATTCCGAGACGCCGAAAGTTGGAATCTCTACCGAAGCTACCTGCCGGATGCCTTTCATCCCGACGTAGCGTGGCTCGTTGATGCCGGTCTGAATCGAAAGCACGCAGGGAAGATCAATCTCATTGATCTCCCTGTTTCCACCTTGAATTTCGCGGCTGATCTTCAGTTTGCTGCTACCAACGACCTCTATCGAATTCACCAAGGAGGCAAACGGATAATCGAGTAGCGCGGCCAGCATCCCGCCGACCTGGGCGGCCCCGTCGTCGGCCTGAACTCCGGTCAGGATCAGGTCGTAATGGTTCCTCTCGACGAAGGCTTTCAGAATCGTCGCGATACCTTTGCCATCCGATCCCGCGAAAGCCTCGTCGGAGATCAGCACCCCCTGCTGCGTGCCCATCGCCATCTCCCGGCGCAAAATCTCCTCGTCGTCCTCGCCGCCCACCGTAGCGACGGTCACCCTTCCACCCACCTTGGCCACGATCTGAAGGGCCTCTTCGACCGCGTAGTTATCCGGCTCGTTGATCGAATACACCAGGTCGTCGCGCTCAATGTCGTTTCCGGCGCTGTTGAGCTGAATCTCATTCTCTGAAGTGTCGGGCACGCGCTTGGTGCAAACTAAAATCTCCACGGCCAAGTCTCCTTCGTTGAAAAGTCCTTCCTGCCAGTCAGAATGACGATCTGCTACCGCTACACAGGGGCGTCGTGGCAGCAGTCCGGGATGTCTCGGACCGCTGGTCGGCGCAGCGTCCACCGCAACGGTCGCGGGCGATCTGCCGGTCGACCAGTTCAGCCAAGTCGATGGCGGTCATCCTTCCTTCGAGGCCCGCCACCTTGATCCCGTCTTCGATATTCACCATACAGAACGGGCAGGCCGTCACAATCACGTTGGCGCCAGCTTCGGCGGCCATCTGGACCCGCTTCACGCCCATTCGCTGATCCTCTTTGGGCTCGTAGAAGAGCGCCAAGCCTCCTCCGCCGCAACAGAATGACCGGTCGCGAGAGCGGCTCATTTCGACCCGTTTCAGACCGGGAATAGCATCGAGCACCCGGCGAGGATCGTCGTAGATCTGATTGTGACGCCCGAGATAACAGGGGTCATGGTAGGTGTAGACATTGCCGTCGTTTTCGACTGGATTCAAGCTGATCTGGCCGGCTTTCACGCTTCGGGCGATCACCTGACTGATATGCTCGACGGGCGGGACATTTCTGTAATCGTGCCTCAGGGCGTTCAAAGCATGTGGGTCGTTGGTAACGATCCTCTTCGCTCCAGACGCTTGGATGGCGTCGCGATTATGGTCCCGCAGGGCCATGAAGAGCGATTCTTCGCCAAACCGCCGGACGTCGTGGCCACTGTCTTTCTCCGCCGGGCCCAGAATTCCGAAGTCCTCTCCTACGTGATCGAGGATCCTCGCGGTGGCGCGCCCAATCGACTGGATGCGGTCGTCGTAGGAAGTAAGGCTGTCGACAAAGTAGAGCGTCTCCGCGCCACCATTTCCGTTTACGCCCAGAACCCTCACCTTGCACGCCTGCTGAGAGTCTGTGGCCTTCGCCCAGTCCGTCCGCTTCTTGTCCGACTTGCCGTAAGGGTTGCCGCGGCTCTCGAGTGCCCTCAGGGGCTTTTGCAGAGATTGTGGCACATTACCCTCGTCGACCAGGCCGCGCCGCAGATCGACGATCTTGTCGATGTACTCCACAAGCAGCGGGCATTCTTCCTCGCAAGCGCCGCAGGTCGTACACGACCAGATTTCGTCTTCGGAATAGATTCCCCCGATCAAGGGCTGGGCGTCGTAAGATCGGCCGACGATAGGATAGTGCCGGAAGCTGTACTCCCTCCCTTTAATCGTAATGAATCGTGGCGACAGTGGCCGTCCCACCGCGTTGGCAGGGCATTGGTCCGTGCACCGGCCGCAGTCTGCGCAGGAATAGAAATCGAGCATCTGCTTCCAGGTGAAGTCCTCAAATCTCTTCACGCCATAAGACTTCACTTGGTCAAGGTGCTCGTCATCGACGCCCCACTTTACGGGCTTCACCGTCCCACGCCGGTCCACCTTGGCGAAGTAAACGTTGAAGAGTGACGTGATGACGTGAAAGTGCTTTCCGAGGGGCAGGAAGCAGAGAAAGGCGAAAAAGGTCAGTTCATGAACGAGGTAAGCTCCCAGGTGAAGATTGGTGAGCGTCGGCAACGGGCTTGAAAGGAGCCCGCTTGTGAAGATCCAGGCCAATGACAGGGGAGAAGCCGGGTCGGAGGTTTGCCCGGACTGGGTCTGAAAAGCGACCGAACTTGCCTCAAAAAGGCTCTCTGAAACGATCAAAATGGCAATCAGGCCCAGGACGAGAAGAGCTTCGGCCAGGTGATCCTTGCCGTATTTCGCCGGCACCGCGTAACGGGAAGGCTTGAACACCGCCCGGCGAATGGCGGCGATCACGACGGCAGCAAGGACCAGAGTGGCAGCGTAATCCTTGATCGAATTGTAGAGGCCACCTACGCCGCCACTGAGACCTTGGGAATGCCCCGAAATGCCCAGTATCACCAGGGAGACGGAGCGGATCGACAGTACCAGAAAGCCAGCAAAGATGACGATATGAGGGATGCCGGCAGCAAGATAGCGCGGTTGCTTCCATTGCCCCAGCCAGAATTTGAAGACTCTCATCAGCCGGATGACGAAGTCATCGAAGCGCGCGTCGGGGGCAGCCCGAAGGAGCGGGGCCATCCGCCTCACCATGATGTAGGCGAAGATGGCGACGCCCAGAAGGGGAATGGTCAGGAATAGGACCCGCCCGGGAATCAGCCAGTAGGTTGCTTGCGCCGGCGCCTGGATCGCTCCCATCGTTCCGTCTCCCCAACCCTCAGTAATGCGAGCCATGTTAATGGCGGGAGTAACCCGTGAATGTGATCATGACCACTGCTCAAAGTGATGGCGGTCACTTGGCGCAGGCTTCGCGGTGCCAGAACGATCCGGATATACATTATTAGTTATTGATGTAGATTTCCACATCAACCCGGATGGACTCTGCCAAGAATCACGAGACAATCTGCTCGCAGGATTCTGGCGGTCGGCTTGAGGAGCACCTCGCGCTGCTGGAAGCGACGCGGCAGCGATTGTGGCAGTGTCTCTGGATGAAGCCTGCCGTCTAAAGGTAGGAGAATCGAGACGCCAGCTTCATCAGGGTCAGCACCTTGTAGACGTCGATGCTGACGCCGCTCAGGACGACCTTGGCGGCCTTATCGACAGCCGTGCCCGCCAAGATTTCCATCGCTCGGAGCGTACTCGGATCGATTCGTCGCACAGAGGAAAAATCCAAGACGATTTCACTCTCGGCGCTCTCGAGCTTCTCGAAGGCCTCTTGCAAGGCAGGGCTGACACCGTTGCCTTCGATCTTAAGCCACTCGGCAACCGCTGCCATACGCATCACCATCCTTCGTCGCTTATGACCTTGAAGCCGCAGCGACCCTGGCCGCGCCGCGCCCATGGTACGCGCTCCAAAGCAGATCCGCCAATTCACTGACCAGCGGCATGCGAGGATTCGTGCGCCAGGAAGGATCATCGAAAGCTGTCCTGGAGAGATCCGGCATCGCCCTCTCGAATTCCTCAGTCGAGATCCCGAGCTCGGCGAGCGAGCGGGGAAAAGCCAAACGGTCGAGCAAGCTTTCGGTCGCCGCCACCAAGTTGTTCACTTTTTCCGCGATGGTGCCGCCGCCCAGGCCGAGCAGGTCGACCACCAGGGCATACTTCTTGGGGGCGGTATACGCCCGCTGGTGCGGCGAAGGCATGAACTTGGTGGGCACGGCCGCGTTGTACGCGATAACGTGCGGCAGCATGAGCCCGATGGCCCGGCCATGCGCGATGCCGAACCGGGCCCCGAAAGCGTGAGCCAGGGAATGACACACCCCGACCGACGCGTTGGAGAACGCCAGGGCCGCGAGGCAGGCGGCGTTGTGCATCATGGTGCGCGCCTCCTCATCGTGCGGGTGCTCGTAGGCAACGGGCAGGTACTTGAACACCAGCCGAATGGCCTGCATGGCGTTGGCGTCGGTGAAGGCGGACGCGTACACCGAAACGCCGGCTTCTAGAGCATGGGTCAGGCAGTCGATTCCGGTATCGGCGGTGAGGACCTTCGGCATCGACATCACGAACTGCGGATCCACGATAGCCACATCCGGACTGAGCGAGTAATCGGCCAGAGTCACCTTGCGCCCGCGCTCCTTGTCGGTCAACACGGCGAAGGGAGTGACCTCGCTGCCGGTGCCACTCGTGGTGGAGATCGCGATCAGCCTCAGGTGGTTCGTCTTCTCGACGGGGTACTCCGCCGTGCGTTTGCGGATATCCAGGAAAGGAGCACCCAACTCCTCCAGGTCAGCCTCCGGCGATTCGTACTTGAGCTTCATGATCTTGGCGGCGTCGATCACCGATCCGCCGCCCAGCGCCACGATCTGATCTGCCTGGTGGAAGTTGAGCGCCTCCAGCCCCTGGTTGACGATCTTGACGTCGGGCTCCGTCTCGGGAATGACCGTGACATGGACGACCGTTTGCGGCGGAAGGTTGCGCCGGACAACGTCAACCTGGCCGATGCGCTCCAGGATCGGATTGGTCACAATGACCGTGGAGCGCGAGGGGAACTGGCGCAGGTTCTGCACGGCGTTCATATTGAAATAAATCTGATTGGGAACCCGGAACCACATGGGCGCTTGGGTCCGCCTCGCCACTCGCTTGATATTCAGGTAGTGATAGACATTCACGTTGTCCGTGGTGCTGTTGCCGCCGCCCGTCCCGCATCCGAAAGACAAGGTCGGCACCATATCGTTGTAAACGCCGCCCATGGCCCCGATGGAGCCCGGCGAATTCACGATGATCCGCCCCGCATTGATCACTTCCCCGAACTTTCGGACCACCTCTTCGTTTCGCGAGAAGACCACGGCGGTGTGTCCAACCCCTCCGGCATGATTCACGTCGACGCATACCTTCAGGGCTTCATCGACGGACTTGGCCCGGTAGACGGCCAGCAGCGGGAAGAGCTTCTCCACCGAGAGGGGATGGTCCCGGCCCACGCCCTGGATCGGCGCAATCAGGAGCTTGGTGTTCGGCTTGACCGAAAGGCCGACGGCGCGGGCGATATCGGTTGCTCTCTGACCGACCGCCATGGGCCGCGCCAAATTCTTTTCGGCGTCGATCAGAGTAGTCCCCAGCAGTGCGGCTTCCTGTTCATTGCAGAGGTGCGCGCCCAGGTCCGCGAATTTCTTCAGCACCAGGTCGTAGACCTCGTCGTCGATCACCACCGTCTGCTCCGAGGCGCAGATCGTTCCATTGTCAAACGTCTTGGAGGTGATGATATCCACCACCGCCATGTCCAGGTCGGCCGTCTTCTCCAGGTAGACGGGCGTATTGCCGGGCCCGACACCCAGGGCCGGTTTGCCGGAAGCATAGGCGGCTTTGACCACGCTCCGCCCGCCGGTGGCGTCAATCAGGCCGACGTCGCGGTGATGCATCAGGTAGGCATTGTCCGCCAGGGTGGGCGATTCGATACAGGTGAAGACACCTTCGGGCGCGCCGTGCTGGACCGCCGTTTCATACATGATCCGCACGGCCTCCGAGCAGCAGCGCCAAGCCATCGGATGAGGGCTGAACACCACGGCGTTTCGCGTCTTGATGGCCATGATGCACTTGAAGAGAACCGTGGCCGTGGGGTTGGTAATCGGCGTGAGCGAGAAGATGACGCCGATCGGTTCGGCAACTTCCACCAGACCCCGTTCCGGAAACTCGCGAATCGCGCCGACCGTGCGCTTGTCCTTCACATAGTTGTAGACAAACTCTGTGGCCACCATGTTCTTGATGGCCTTGTCCTCCATGACCCCGAGCCTCGTTTCCTCGATCGCGAGGCGGGCCAGGTACTGGGCTTGCTCCATCCCCGCCGAGACCATCGGCTTGACGATGCGATCCACGTCCTCCTGATCGTATTGCGTAAAGACGGCGGCGGCCGTCCGGGCCTGACGGACCAGTCCTTCCAGGTAGGCGATCCGGTCTTCGCTGAGGCTGGAGTCGCGCTCGGTCATGCTTCGGCCGTCCTTTCAGAATTCTTCAAGGAGGCTTGACTCGCGCGGGCTCGCGGCCGGGCAGCGCCCTCCGCGCGTCTCGGTGCTCCGGCCCGGCGCCGGATGCTCTTCCCCGGGCGAGTTCGCTCAGGGCTGGCGCCGGCCGCCCGGCAGAGCTCGTCGAACGCCACCGGGAGAAAGTCGCGCAGGCGATTAACGTCCGCACCTGCCACCGAATCGGCGATCAGTCCGAAACAAAGCTTCCCGTCGTAACTCTGGACGGCGCAGCCCACGCCCAGGTCCCAGCCCGTAGGCACTTGCGGATAAGAAGCGATCATCCGCCGGCCGACGGCGTAGAGCGGCACGGACGACCCCGGTATGTTGGTGCAGATCAGGTTGAAGAGCGACACCGGCAGGATCACCTGCGGGATTCCCCACCACAGCAGCGCCTGGAGCGGAGCCGGCATGGCCGCAATGCAGCCGGCGGCCAGCGCCACCAGGCCGGCGGCTCCGGCGTGCTTCATGACGCTGGTCCGCCGGGCCACGGCTTTGAGCATCCGTGCCGGGCTGCGGATATCCAGGGGCAGGGCGACCGGCAGAAAAGAGATCTGGTTGCCCAGTTCGCCCTGTTGGCCGCCGTTGCGCAAGCTCACGGGACAGACGATTCGCACAAAGCGGTTGACGACGCTCTCTCCATGAAGCTTGGCGTAGCGCGCCAGCGCGCGAGTGACCACGGTAAGGATTACGTCGTTCACCGTGCCGCCCAGAGCTTCCCGCACCGCCTGAACGCGCGCCAGGTCCAACTCCGTCCAACAGAACTTCCGTTCGCTGCCGCACGGCCGGTTGAACGGAAGCCTTTCGATCGATTCGGCCAGTTCGGGCAGAAGACCCACCACGTCCTTGAGCCCGCTTCGCATGGACCCGGCGACAAGCCCCTGCGCAAAACCCACGAGTCCCTTCTCGGCGGCCACCAAACCATCCATCGTGTTCTGAACCATCTCGGAGACGGCGCCGGTCAGACTGGCTTGGGAGAGCGTGGCCCGCCGATGCCGGGAACGGGGTTTGCTGACGGCGCCGGAGCCCTCCGGCGTCGGATCCAGCATGACGCTCAGCAGACTGGCCCCGGACACACCGTCCGCCAGCGCGTGGTGTACGCGCCAGATCAACGCCCCACGGCCGTCCTTCAAGCCGTCGACCACGTGAACGTCCCACAGCGGCTTGCTGCGATCCATCAGTTGGCTCAAGGTGCGGCCGGCCAGCGCCTCCAGTTCGGTCTCTCCTCCCGGCCGTTCGAGCTTGACGTGGAAGATGTGACGGCGAATGTCAAAATCGCGGTCTTCTTCCCAGGTGGGGAGGCCAAGGTTGTAGGGAGGCATCACTACCTTCTGCCGGTAGCGCGGAACCAGCGGGAGTTTCGACTCAATGCTGGCCACGAACTCCTCGAAGGGTATTGGACGATCGAAAATGGAGACGGCCGCGATGTGGACGGGAATCTCGGGACGTTCGAGATAAAGGAAAGCTGCATCGACCGGGGAGAGACGCTGGCGCGACGCAACAGCGCCGCCCTGCCCGCGCCGGCGGGCGCGGCTAGAGCCTGCGTTCGCTTTAAGGCTGGCGGGTGATTTACCTCCCATGCAACGAGCCGCTCCTCTCAAGGAATCTGAGTGCCCCCATCGATAGTTGATAGTCGAAGAACGGCAGGTTCGATGTGATCAAACTCACAGGCCATTGTGACTTGGGCCACGTCGAGGGGCGTTGGGGGGCGGCCTCTCAGGAACGGAATGATGATTTGTTGCGAGGGTAACTTCCGGCGAGGCGGTGAGCGACGAGACTGTAGACCAGCGGGCTGAAGGCGAGTCCCATGTGGGTGGCGGAGACCTCAAAATCGACGGCGGGGTCGCCCGTGCGGCAGACGCGCCAGTCGAGAATGCCGTCGCTCTTGGTGTAGATGGCGGTCTGGCGTACGGACTTCGGGAACTTCTTCCGCAACGATTCCAAAAAGGCGCAGGTGCAAGCGCCGGTATAACAGTCGGGCAGCACCCCGGGACCGTGCTCCTCGAGGATCTGCTTGCGGATCAACTCGGCCGTCCGCAGGACGGCCCCGTGAGCCGCCACGCCGCGGATCGGAGCACTGAGCGTGATCACCGAGGCGATCCGATCGGGCGTTTGAGCGGCTGCGGCGCGCGCCAGCGCGCCCCCCAGGCTGTGGCCGATGAGATGAACCCGGCCTCCGGTGGACTCGTAGGCCTCGCGAATGACGTCATTGAGGTGCAGCCGCATCAACAGGTTGGGGCACTCGGCATTCATGGGAATGCCGGAGTCATACGGTTTGTAGCCGATGCGGCGAAGCCACGACCGTAGCTGGTTAAGATAAAGGTCGGTGCCCAGGAAGCCGGGAACGACGACGACCCCAGAACCGTCGCCGTGAGGAACGCCATAACCCCAGAAAACCGGAGAGATCCGGAGAAAAGCCATCTCGACGCCGACCAGCAGCTCCTGCCAGATCGGCAGGGCCACGGACTCATGTTCTACTTGGAGCATCTGGCGGCGAGCTCTCATCCGCCGAATAGTTTATACGAGGATGGGTGCAGCGCAAGGTGCAAATAAAAAAAATTTATGGGTGGGCAACATCTTCTTTTTCTTTACCACCTATCCCATCCCTCGACTAGATGATCGCCGGCACAGAGGGCGGCCGTCAGGTCTGCCCTCTGCCGGCGAACATAGCTCCCGGAGGTCCCTCGTACTCAGGCGGCTTCCGGGGCTGCGACGTGCGCTCTCTTGCGCCTCGCGTGGGGGCGCACGGCCTTCAAATGCTCCGGCGGGGACGCCTTGAGCGGTTTGATCGCCAGATCCATGAGCGATTTCTGAGCGGTTACCAGATTGCGCACGCTCTTTTCGGTGAGCTCTGCAAAAGAGGTGTGGACCTTTCTCCGGGCGGCTTCGTGCCGCTCGCCGGTAACTTCGCCCTTGAACTCCAACTGGTCGATGGCCAGGTCCAGGAGCTTCTTCTGAGCGTCGATATACTTCTCAACGCCCTCGCGCGCCAGCTTGGTCAGTGTCTTGGCCCGCTCGGCGTGCTCGTGGCCTTCCTTGCCTCCCTTGAGGACGCCAACCACCTCCTCGCTGGCTAGGTCGAGGAACTTCTTCTCGGTCTCCACAAAGTCCTCGATTCCTTTGCGCGCCAGTTCGGCCACGCCTTCAGCCGCCATGAATCCTTTGCCGCCGCGGTAGGACTCTGCCACCGCATGGGTCTGCTCGGCAGTCGCCTCGAGCAGTTTCTTCTGCAGGCCGATGAGGGTCTCCACCCGATGGCGGACCACCTCGGCCATGGCGCCGGCAGCCATCGGCAGGCGCAACCCCTTCTTCAATCCATCCACCGCCAGCGCAGTCTCGTCGGCGGCCAACTCCAACAGGATTTTCCCGGCGCTCGTGACCCCTTCAACTCCCTTGTCCACGATCTTGGCAACGGTGTGATCCGGCCGGAAGTGCGTGTTGCTCAGACGCTCGCGAATCATGCCGATAACCAGGGCGTTCTGTTGGGCCGTGAGATCCAGCAGGATCTTCTGGGCGGCCACAAAGCTCTCGATCCCTTGACGGGCCCACACCGCCAGTTGGCCTCCGGGCGAAACCGGCCGTGGGGGCGAAGTTCTTGTTCTAGGTGCCATGGGTTTACTTCTCCTCTCGTGCAACGATATACTGCAGTGCAGTCACTGCGCTGCAGTATTCAAGTAAAATATACGACCCCGAACTACGCATGTCAAGTAAAATCTGAGCCGGTTCAAATTTTTTTTGAGGTACTATGGCCAGCCCCAGCGTCGTCATTCGCAAGTACCCCGACCGCCGGCTTTACGATCCCGGCGCCAGCCGCTACGTCAAGCTGCAAGATATCGCCCGCATGATCCGGGACGGGGTCGACGTCAAGGTCCTGGACGCCCGTTCCGGCAAGGACCTGACCTCCGCCATCCTCACCCAGATCATTGTGGAGGACGCCCGGAACCAGGACACTGCCCTGCCCCTCCAGTTGTTGCAACAACTCATCCGCGCCTCCGACCGCGCCACCCACGATTTTGTCGCTTGGTATTTGAACAACACCCTGGAGATCTACCACAAAGCGCAGGACATCGTTCAGAACCGGCTCTTCGATGCCAAGAGCGCCGTTTCCAGTCCACTCGAGTTCGTGCGGCGCCTGCTGGCGGGCGAGACCACTCCGCCCCCTCCGGACGCCTCCGAGGTCGAACGGTTGCGGCGCCGGGTGGAGGAACTCGAGGCGCAATTGGCCCGGCCTACGAAGGCCAAGCGCACCCCAAGCCGCCGGAGCCCTGCCCGCGGCTGACCTCATCGTCAAATTGCGGGCGGAGGAATGCCCCGGTATCCCGATCGGACGCCGCCGGCGTCGTCCTCGGCAACTTGCAGCTCCAACAGAATTCCTTTGACACCGCGGCCCTCGCCTCTTATACTCCGGAGTTAGCAACTCATTGGTTTAGATTGGAGACGCTGGGCCGGAAGGGTGTCTCCATGCTTCTGCCCCGCCCGTTTCGACTCACTCCCGCTTTTCTCGAAGCTGATGGCCGGCACGGCAACGGGCAGCTCAAGCCACCTTTCGCTCCTTCGCCGCAAGCACCTCCAACCGTCCACCGGGCGCCTGTAACCGCTGCCGACCGGGGTGTTAAGGTTACACCTGCTGCGCCGGCCCAGATTCGTTCAAAGCCACGATGTTTAAGATAATAAGGAAGTTGCTGAAATATGTGCGAGCCGAAAGGCCTGGGGGCGCCTGTAACCTATCCGAAAGATGCCAGCGGGTGACTTGGCCGTTCAAAGCCGGAATGTTTAACAAAAACCAGGGAGTTACAGATATGTCTGGCTGTGAGACGTCAGGACGCGGAGGTTACACTTGGCAGGTAACCGCCGGAGCCGGACCGGTGCCGGTTCCGGAGGCTCCGGCGGGCGGCGAAAGCCGGTTCCCGATGGGCCCGTCTCAAAGCCGGAGTGCAATTGGAGTTTTTCTTAGGGCCAAGTGGGCGGTAATACTGACGACGGAGAGGGTCCGCAGAGGGCTCTGGGTGAGGCTCAACCGCGAGCTTCAAGCCTGGGAACCAACCTCCAACACCCTCGGCTCCCGCCGGACTCTAAGCTGCCCCCCGCCCCGAGGTTCTCGGCTCATCTTGACGAACGGAACTCGAGGGTCACTGGCCTACCGGACGGGTACGCGGCCTTGCGCGATATTTTACTCAGCGGTAAAATGCTGACAGTGTGAGCTGGCATCAAGACGGGACGCCCCATGTCCGCCGCCATGCATAAAGTCCGGTCCGCTCCGCAATCGCACTGGAAAGCCTTTACGAGCCGGCGCCGGGATCCGGCCACCAAGCGCGAAGCGGTGCTCAAAGCAGCCGCCGAGTTGTTCCTGGAGAAGAGCTACCGGCGCACCTCGCTTGACGACGTCGCCGGGCGGCTAAAGATCACCAAGCCCACTCTCTACCACTACTTTCGCAACAAAGAAGAGATCTTGCTTGGCTGTTATCGCTGGGGCACGGCGCTGATCGAACAGACTCTCAACGAGATTGCGGGCCGCTGCGGGACCGGGTTGGAGAAGGTGGAGGCCTTCGTCTACGCTTACGCCAACGTCATGACCTTGAACTTCGGACGTTGCGTCATGCGGCTGGACGAGGGCGACCTCTCGGCCAAGGCGCTCGCCGAGGTGCGCGCCGCCAAGCGAAGAATCGACCGCCGGCTGCGATCGTTCATTCAGGAAGGCATCCGTGACGGCTCGATCGCGCCCTGCAACCCCAAGATCGCCGCCTTTTCGCTTGCCGGAGCTGTGAATTGGATTTGCATGTGGTATGAGCCCGAAGGGCCTCTGTCGGCCGAAGAGATCGCCTCGCAATTAGCGCGAACCCTGACCCACGGCCTGGCGCGCCGAAAGCCCGAAGGCGCGCGCCGGGCCGGGCCAGCCGGTCTACCCGCGGATTGAGGTCGTCCGAGCGCGCCTGCCTGATGAGGCGCGCTTCTCGGGTCCGAGGGGCTTCCAAGAGCCCGCGGCAACCCTCAGGACCTTCAGAAGAGCGTCACCCTCTGGCGTGAGCGGCTGATCACGGCGGTGGATCACATCCAGATTCCGGTGCAACGGTTCGGCATCAATAATCTCGATGGCCACCAGCGCTCCCCGGCGCAGTTCGTGGGCCACGGCGATCTGCGGAAGGAAGCCCAATCCCAGCCGGCGCTCGACCATGCGCTTGGCGGCCTCGATGCCCTCCACCTCCAGCACGACATTGGGCAGCAGGCCGGCGCGGCGAAACAGGCCCTGGGTCAGCGTCCAGTCGCTGGAGCCCCGGTCGTAAAAGATGAGAGGCCAGGACTCGACTTCCTCCAGGCGGACGCGGCGGCGGCGGGCATCCGGATGGCGCGCATGCCCGGTGAGAATCAGGGGATCGTCACGCAGGGTCATGGTTTCCACGTCGGGGTGGTTGACGGAGCGGGCCACGCCCATGTCGGCTTCGCCATCGAGCACCATGGTCAGCACTTCTTTGGAGTTCCCGGCGCGCACGGTCACCATCGTTTTCGGATTCGCCGCCTGGTAGAGCTTCAGAACATCCGGCAGGAAGTAGGTAGCGACCGAGAGGGCGGCCGCGATGCGCAGCGCGCCCCCGGCCGACGGCTGCAGCTGATGGATGGCCTGGCGTGCCTGGGCCACGTCGCGCAGGAGCTGCTCGGCGTGTGGGCGCAGCGTTCGGCCGGCTGGGGTCAGAACCAGCTTGGCGCCGCCGCGAACAAAGAGGCTGGCGCCCAGCGAATCCTCCAGTGCCCGGATGCGGGCGCTGACGGCGGGCTGGCTCACCCGCAGAACCTCGGCCGCGCGATGGAATCCACCTTGCGCCGCGACCGCCAGAAAGGTCTTCACCTGGTCGATTTCCATGCTGTTCTCCGGGCCAGCCGCCCGATTCCAGAGAGGCTCAATCCATTCTATTCGAAAGCGGCCCAATAAGAAATATCTATCAGATGCGATAAGTATAATCAGTTTGACGGATTGCCTAACTTGCCCGGAAACTCCATTCTAGCCCTTGGCCGACAATCACCTCCGAACGGACGGGATGCTTACACAGAAAAGGCGGGGCGTCAGGAGCGATATGGGGTCGAACGGCGGACCGATGACTTTGGACAAAGACTGGCAAACGAGTGCGCGCTGGAAGGGCGCGGTGCGCCCTTACAGCGGCCGCGACGTGCTGCGCTTGCGCGGCTCGGTGACGATTGAGTACACCCTGGCCCGATTGGGGGCCGAGCGCCTGTGGGAACTGCTGCACGCCCGCCCCTATGTGGCCGCGCTCGGCGCCTTGACCGGCAACCAGGCGGTTCAGCAGGTGAAGGCAGGCCTGGAGGCGATCTACGTGAGCGGCTGGCAGGTGGCCGCCGACGCCAACGACGCCGGCCAGATGTATCCCGACCAGAGCCTGTATCCGGCCAACAGCGTTCCTAGCGTAGCACGGCGCATCAACCAGGCGCTGATGCGCGCGGACCAGATCCATCATGCTGAGGCGAAGAACGGAACCTATTGGTTTGCGCCTCTGATCGCCGACGCCGAGGCCGGCTTCGGCGGCAGCTTGAACGCCTTTGAGCTGATGAAGGCCATGATTGAGGCAGGCACGGCCTGTGTTCATTTTGAAGACCAGTTGTCATCGGCCAAGAAGTGCGGCCACCTGGGCGGCAAGGTCCTGGTGCCGACCAGCGAGGCCACCCAGAAGCTGGTGGCGGCGCGCCTGGCGGCGGACGTCCTGGGCGTTCCGGCCTTGATCATGGCTCGCACCGACGCCAATAGCGCTCACCTTCTCACCAGCGACATTGACGAACGCGATCGCGAGTTCGTAACCGGCGAGCGGACGCCGGAGGGATTCTTCCGCATTCGGGGAGGTCTGGATTCCGCCATCGCGCGCGCCCTCAGCTATGCTCCTTTTGCCGACCTGCTTTGGTGCGAGACGGCCCACCCAGACCTGGATGAGGCCCGGCGGTTTGCCGAGGCGGTTCTCAACCGCCATCCTCACAAGATGCTGGCCTACAATTGCTCGCCTTCCTTCAACTGGAAGAAGAACCTCGACGACACCACCATCGCCCGCTTCCAGCGCGAGCTGGGCGCGATGGGCTACAAGTTTCAGTTTGTGACCCTGGCCGGCTTTCACGCGCTGAATCTCTCCATGTTCGAGCTGGCGCGGGGCTACAAGCTGAGCGGCATGACGGCCTACTCGCGCTTGCAAGAGAAAGAATTCAGCCGCGAACTCGAGTACGGCTATGAAGCGGTGAAGCACCAGCACTTTGTCGGCACGGGCTATTTCGACGATGTCCAGCAGGTGATCTCGGGCGGCCACGCCTCCACCCTCGCGCTAGAAGAGTCGACCGAAGCCGAGCAGTTCGCCGAGGTCGTGTTGCCCATGTACCCCGGGCACGGGCCGGACGCGGCCTGCCAGCCCATTCTGGGAGAGTGTCCTTCGGTGGTGGTGTCGAGCGAATCGTGAGGACCGGCGCGGACGACAGGTCAGGGAAAGGATAAGCGATGGCAGTGTTGGCCGAAAATATTGAACGAATGGTGGGCTTTCAGTTGAATTCTGCGCCCGCGGGCGCCGTGGAGGCGGATCTTCCTGCAGGATTCCGTGACTTTCTGGAACCGCTGCACCGGCGGTTCACGCCCCGGCAGCGCGCGCTGGTCGAGCAGCGCGCACGGGTGCTGGACGCGTCCCAGCGCGGCAGGAAACCCGCGCATCTGCCGCCATCGCCCGCCACGCGCGATGACTGGCGCATCGACTTGCCCGATTGGTGCCGGGATCAGCGCAACCAGATGACGGGACCGGCCGACGACGCCGAACTCGTCGTGAAGATGCTGAATTCGGGCGCGCCGGGGGTCATGTTGGATCTGGAGGATTCGACCGTCAACGAGTGGGACCATCAGCGCCTGGGGGTGGACAACATCCTGCAGGCGCTGCGCGGCAGCCTCAGCTATTTCGACAAGAAGCGCAACGCGGAGGTCAGCATCCGTCCCGGCTCCACCGTGATCTGGATCCGCCCGCGCGGGCTGCACATCAGTCAGGGCGGTCTCTTTGGGGAGGAACGGACCTCGGCTTCATTGTTCGACCTGGCCCGCATCGTGGCGCAGGTTGATCCCGCCGAGCTCAAGCATCCCCTATCCATCTACATTCCCAAATCGGAGTCGGCGGAAGAGGCTCTGTGGTGGCGCGATCTGTTTCAGGCCCTGGCGGAGGCGCGCGGCTGGCCCCAAACTTACATCAAGTGCATGGCGCTGGTGGAGTCGCACCCGCTCGCTTTTCAGATGGAGGAGTTTCTTTACAACCTGCGCGACCACCTGCTGGGCCTGAACCTGGGGCGCTGGGACTACATGGCCAGCCTGATCCATTTCAACTTTGGCGATCCCGAGTGGGTGCTGCCGGACCGCAACACGATTCCTTACAATGTGCCTTTCTTTCAGAATGTGCGCGAGTTGATGCCCGAGATCTGCCACCGGCGCGGCGCTCTGGCCATCGGCGGCATGACGGCGCTTTATCCCAGCCGTGAAGATCCCGAGCTCAACGCCCGGGCCCTCGCGGTGCTGCAGAAGGACAAGAAGAACGAAGCCGACTGCCTGATGGACGGAGCCTGGACCGGCCACCCCGATCAGAACGCGATCGCCATCGAGCAATTTCCTTATCCCAACCAGCTTCAGGCGCGCCGCCCGGGCGCCGAGCGCTATCCCGATCTGCGTCCTGCGCCGGAAGGCGTCGGGCAGAGGACGCTGGCGGGCACGGGGGCGGCGATCCGGACCGTGATCCGCTATCGGAACGGCGTCTTGAACGGCAAAGGGGCAAGCCTGCTAGACGGGTACATGGAGGACCTGGCCACCGACCGCATCTACCGGCTGATGATCGCTCAGCGCCTCTTTCATGACGGCAATGTTCCGATTCTGGGCGAGTCGGGCGGGGCCGTGGCGCACACGCCGGATCTGATCGGCCGGCTGTTTGACGAAGAGTTGGAGAAGCTGATAGCCAATCCCGCTCGCGCCGACTTGGGAACGATGGAAACGTTCCGCGAGGCGCGCCGCATCGGCGAAGCTATGGTGATCAACCAGGAGTTCAGCCCGCTCTGATCGCCGGCGGCGCGGGCGGGATTTCGAGAATTCGAATCGAGGGAAGGAATATGGCAACCATGGAAACAACCGCCTTAGCGTCCAAGCGCGCCAAGGGGGGCAGCTTTTTGACAGAAGAGCGCCATCCGGAGGAAGTGTTCATTCTGGAGGATCTCTCTGAGGAGCAGCGGCAGATTGCCAAGACCGCCGCCGAGTTCGCGATCAACGAGGTTCTGCCGGCGACCCCCGAAATCGAGGCCAAGAATTTCGAGGTGATCCGAAGCCTGATGCGCGAGGCCGGGGAGCTCGGGCTGATGGGGGTGGACGTGCCCAGCGCCTATGGGGGGCTGGAGTTGGACAAGGTCACGTCGGCGGTGATCGCGGAATCGATCAGCAAGCTGGCGAGCTTCTCGACCGCTTTCAGCGCCCATGCCGGCATCGGGACGCTGCCCATCGTCTGGTACGGCACCGAGGCCCAGAAGCGGAAGTACCTTCCGAAGCTCGCGACCGGGGAATGGATTGCGGCCTACGCCCTCTCGGAACACACCTCAGGTTCGGACGCGCTGAATTGCCGCACGCGCGCCGTGTTGTCCCCCGATGGCAAGCACTACGTGCTCAACGGCGAGAAGATGTGGATCACCAACAGCGGTTTTGCCGACGTCTTCACAGTCTTCGGGAAAATCGACGGCGAGAAGTTCTCGGCCTTCATCATCGAGCGCACTACGCCAGGCCTGTCGATCGGTCCGGAGGAGCACAAGCTGGGCATCCGGGGTTCGTCCACTTGTCCGCTGATCCTCAATGACTGCATGGTTCCGGTGGAGAACCTGCTGGGCGAGCCCGGCAAAGGCCACCATATCGCGTTCAACGTCCTCAACATCGGACGCCTCAAACTGGGAGCGGCTTGCCTGGGAGGGGCTCGGCACAGCCTGCAGGACGCCATTCGCTACGCCAAGGAGCGCAAGGCCTTCGGCAAATCGATCGCCGAGTTCGGCTTGATTCAGGAGAAGCTGGCCGAGTCTGCGGCCGGCGTGTACGCCGGCGAATGTCTGCTCTATCGCACCGTGGGAATGATCGACGCGGCGCTGGCCGATCTCGACCCGCAGGCGGAGGATGCCTCCCGGCAGATCCAGAAGCGGATCGAGGAGTATGCCGTCGAGTGCTCGATTCTGAAGGTCTGGGTCTCTGAAATGCTGGACATGGTCGTGGACCACCTGGTCCAGATCTATGCCGGATACGGCTACGTCGAGGAATACCCGGCCGAGCGGGCCTATCGCGATGCCCGGATCAATCGCATTTTCGAGGGAACCAACGAGATCAACCGCCTGATCATCACTGGGTGGCTGATGAAGCGGGCCATGGCGGGCCAGTTGCCGCTGCTGGCAGCCATCAAGCAACTGATGGACGAGGTGATGTCTTCCGCCGCCCTGTCGTCCAACGGCCGCGAAGGTCCGCTCGAAGCCGAGCACAAGATGCTGGTTCAGGCCAGAAAGCTCACCCTGTTTGCGGCCGGCACCGCCTCGCAGAAATACATGCAGAGCCTCGTGGATCAGCAGGAGGTCATGGGAGCAATCGCCGACTGCGTCATCGAGCTTTATGCCATGGAGTCGTGCATTCTGCGGGCCGAAAAGCTCCTCGGCAAAAGCGATTCCGGGGCCCGGGCGGCGGTCGCCCTGACACGCTATTATGCCGCCAAGGCGATGCAGGCCATCGAGTTCTCATCGCGCAAAGTCGTGGCGGCTGTGGCCGAGGGAGATATGCTGCGCACCCAGCTCGGGATCCTACGCCGGCTGGCCAAGATCGACCCAGCCAACGCGGTCGCTTTAGGGCGCGAAATCGCCCAGCGTGTGATCGAGGCAGGGTGCTACAGCCTCTAAGGAGGATCGGTCAGCCGTCAGTGATCGGACTTCACAGGTCCAAGCCAGTGAGGGACAGCGGGCCGAGTGTTGATCGTTTCTTTAATTCCTTCGGGTGAGCGCCTCGGCCTTACGGATGGCTCTTTCGCGGAGCTCCCAGGAGTCGATGGCTTTCTGGGCACCTTGGCGCGCCAGGCTGGCGCTCAGCTTCCGTTCCGCTTCGTCAAAGGTCTCCTCAGCGTCGATTCGGGCGCGGGTGGCCTCGTCATCGGCCTTCTTGACCCGATGGACCGCGATCTTGATCTTCACGGCGATGTCCCGAGCTTCCTCCCTGGCCTTCTCGTAGCGGCGCCGTTCCTTGGGATTGCTCTCATAGACGGCTTGGGCCTCCAGTTCGCGGTAGGCCTTTCGCAGGTCGTCGCCCCAGGCAGCTTTCACCTTCTTCTCGAGTTGATCCAGGGCCTCGACGGCCCGGTCGGCTGTCGCGCGCACCCGGCTTTTCTCCGTCAGCCATCGCCAAACGGACCAGCCCCGGGCCGCGCTCATCAACTCTTTGGCTTCTTCGACTTCGACGAGTTTTTGCATGTTACCCTTCGCCCCCGATTCCAGCGTCTCAACCGACCCAACGGGATCAAGAGAGTCGGCGCCGCCTTCTGTCGCCTCGCACGTGGTCATGCCCACCCTATCGAGATGGCGTCACTTCGGTCTGTGATTCTCGACACTGTCCCAAGGGCGGTCGTGTGAGGAGATGATGGTTATAAGGGATTGGAGGCAAACCGATGAGAGCTGTCATGTGGGCGATGGTTCCTGTAATCCTTTTGCCGGCGCCGGCTCTGTACGCCCAGCAAGTGAGCGCGGAAACCCTACACGATTTCGAGTGCTACGTTCAGGGGGTGGAGCAGCGTCTGGCTTCCCGCCAGGCTTTCCTGGTGGCCGACACCGACTCTGCCATGAATGAACAGTTGGTCCGCGGTCACCGCATCGAGACTGCGCCCGGCAGCGGTCCGAACCCACATAAGGTATCCGGCGGCCTGGTGTTCGACTGGATCGGCTCGGTCTTTATTCCCGGAACCACCTTGGACCGGACGGTCAGAATGCTGCAGGACTACGACCACCGGGCACAATACTTCAGCGAGACCATGTCGGCGTCCAAGCTCTTGTGCCGGAGAGGCGAGGATCAGTTTCACTACACGATGCGCCTGAAGGAACCGGCCGTGATCGATGTAGCCAGCGACGTGGCATGGGAGCGCGTGGACGCCCAGCGCTGGCGATGCCGCTCCTATTCGACCGAAGTTCAAGCCGTCGAAAAGGACAAGGGATACTTGCGGCGCCTTTACTCCTATTGGCGCTTCGCTGACGTCGGCACCGGCGTCTACGTGGAGGGCGAAACGGTGACGCTCAGTGATCAGTTCGGATCGCTGATGCGCGGCCTCGGTTCCCTGATGGGGATCAATCCGGAGAAGTCCTTGAAACGCTCGCTTGAATCCATGCGGGAGACACTGCAGAAACCCGGGCTGCAAATAACGGGCCCGCCTAAGGATCTGCCGGAATGCGGTCAGCCCTACCAACCCGCCGGGTGCGCCGCGACCCCAGCACGCTGACTCGCATGCGCGATCTTGACTTCGACTACATCGTAATCGGCTCCGGCTTTGGCGGGAGTGTGAGCGCGCACCGGCTGACTGAGAAGGGCTACCGGGTGGCGGTGATGGAGATGGGCCGTCGCTGGAGCCCTGAGAATTTTCCTTTGTCCAACTGGCGATTCCGACGCTGGATTTGGCGGCCGAATCTCGCTCTCTATGGCTTCTTCAATCTTGAGTTCTTCCGGCACGTAGTGATCGCCCACGGCTGCGCCGTGGGTGGTGGTTCGATAACCTACGGCGGAACACTGGTGGTCCCCAAGACCTCAGTATGGGAAAGCGGCTCCTGGGCGGGCCTTGCCGCCTGGAAGACGGAGATGCCGAGGCATTACGAAACCGCGGTCCGTATGCTCGGCGTTACCGAGAACCGGATCCTGGGCCCCGCCGATCACCTCCTGAAGCACGCGGCAGACGCAGCCGGGGTTGGCCACACCTATTATCGAACGCGAGTCGGAATTTTCCAGGCGCCCGAGGAAGAAACAGGTGGCAAGACTTATCCGGATCCGTACTTCGGCGGTGAGGGGCCCGAGCGGACTACATGCATCGGTTGTGGTGGCTGCATGATGGGTTGCCGCCACAACGCCAAGAACACCCTCGACAAGAACTACCTCTACTTTGCCGAGAAGAACGGAGCCCGGGTCTTCGCTGAAACCCGCGTTGTAGATGTCAGACCCTTGAATGAGAAGCCGGACGGAAGCGACGGTTACGAGGTGTGGACCGAAAGATCTACAGCCCCACTCAATCGGGACCGGCAACAATTTACCTGCCGGGGCGTGGTCTTCGCGGCTTCGGCGCTGGGGACGATGGAGCTGCTGTTTCGGCTCAAGGAGCGGAGGTCGCTGCCCGCGCTCAGCGATCAAATCGGCCATCGTGTGCGCACCAACGCCGAGTCGATGATCGGCGTGCGCTTCCCCGGCAGCGCCCAGGATCTATCGAAGGGAGTTGCCATCGGCTCGGGAATCTACCTCGACGAACATACCCATATTGAGGCGATGCGCTTTCCCGAGGGCTCGGATGCCCTGGGTTTCCTTTGTACGTTGCTGACCAACGGGCGGCCCGGGTGGACTCGAATCCTGCTGCTGTTGGCCAACTTTTTGCGTGCACTGCTGCGTCATCCCGTCAGGACGGTACGCTGCCTGCACCCCTTCGGCTGGGCGCGCGAATCGCTTCTCCTGCTCTGCATGCAGACCCTCGAGGGATATATTGATATGCGTCTCGGGCGCCTGTGGTTTTGGCCATTCCGCAGGACATTGGTAAGCCATGGCCGGCGCATTCCCACGTACATTCCTCAGGCAAACGCTTTTGCCGAACGGGCCGCTCGGCTCATCGGCGGCACGCCGATGAGCATGGTCACGGAGATCCTCTTTGACATTCCCTGCACCGCGCACATTCTCGGCGGCTGCCTGATGGCAAGCTCACCGGCTGACGGCGTGGTCGACCATCGCCACCGGGTGTTCAGCTACAAGAACATGTACGTCTGCGACGGGTCGGTCATTGCAGCCAACCTCGGGGTCAACCCCAGTTTAACCATCTGCGCGCTGACAGAGCGGGCCATGAGTTTTGTCCCACCGGCGGCAGAGGCGGACTGGGACCGGGCTTCCCAGGTCGATTCAGCGCCTGTCTCCCGCAGATAATGCCTACAGTCCACTTCGGACCGGCTTGACGGTATTTCGTCAACCTGACGAAATGTGATCGTCGTCACACAACCCCTGTGACATCCGACGCGAATCCATCTAATGATCAAGTCTCTGTCCGTCAATCAATTAGAAAACGTAGACCGGTTTGGTTGCCCTCATGCCAGTCTGAGGCTCGGAGCGACGAGTCACGAGCACTCGGCCTGAGCAGCCCAGCGAAGGCGAACCGCTCCTGGTGGGCAAGTGACTGTCGATGGAGTTTGGGAGGAAGCGAATGGACACCACACATACGGGAACGGAACGGGGCATGCACCCGCTAAATCGTTTGGAGCTGACCGGCAGCTGCCAGAGCTGCCCGTTAAGAGGAGAAGGATTCTTCTGCAATCTGCCGGAACCGGCCCGCAAAGCCCTTGACGCCATCCGGTTCACCAGCGGCTACCCGAAAGGGGCGATTTTGTTTGTCGAGCAAGAGGCACCTCGTGGAGTGTTTGTGTTGTGCCGAGGCCGAGTAAAGCTCTCCATGACCTCGAGCGAAGGGAAGACCGTCATTCTACGGGTGGTCCAGCCCGGAGAAGTATTAGGGTTGCACGCGGTGGTCTCAGGGCACACCTATCAGGCGACCGCTGAGACAATGGAACCCTGCCAGGTTAACTTCATCCGACGAGAGGATTTCCTCAGGTTCGTGAGTCAGCACGCCGAGGCGTCCATCCATGCTGCGCGGCAACTCAGCGGAAGCTATCAGGCGGCTTGCGAGCAGATCCGCTCGCTCGGCCTCACGCATTCGGCTTCGGAAAAGCTGGCGAGATTCCTGCTCGATTCCTCAACAAGCGGCCAGGAAACTAAGCAAGGCATTCGCGTCAGACTGACCATGACGCACGAAGAGATCGGTCAGGTGATCGGGGCGTCACGTGAAACTGTGACCCGAACCCTTGGAGAGTTTAGGCACAAGCAGCTTGTGGCCGTGAAGGGTTCAATGTTGCTGATCCCAAACAAGGCCGCACTGGAGAGCTTTGCTCGCGTCTAAACTGCACGTCATAAGTAATTGCGCATTATCAGCATCTGTGGTTTCATGTAGAGATGAGACCACTGCAAATTGCTGATGCCAAGACGATCATTTTGGGACTGCAAGA
>Ga0335085_10001878_pt1 | contig 41729 bp, 42 predicted proteins | sample Lox_Sample_45_FD_206712 | JGI IMG/M metagenome (GOLD analysis project Ga0335085, IMG submission 206712) | Soil microbial communities from Loxahatchee National Wildlife Refuge, Florida, United States - Lox_Sample_4.5 | ecosystem: Environmental > Terrestrial > Soil > Wetlands | place: USA... | reverse complement strand
GCGCGGACCTTGAAGCGCTTGGCGGCCGATTTCTTCGACTTCACTTTCGGCATGACGACTCCTGTTTATAGCCTGACGCCGGGCGGCCCGCCGCGCGGGCGCTTGATGCCGCGGCCATCACTTGTGCTTCCCGCCGCTAGGCGGCGGGCTTGACTGCTTCCTTCTTGGCCTTCGGCGGCGTCCCCTTCTTCTTGGGCGCCAGCACCATCACCATCTGCCGTCCCTCGAGCTTCGGGAACTGCTCTACGATGCCGACCTCCTGCAGGTCGGCCCGGACGCGCTCGAGCAGCCGTACGCCGAACTCCTGGTGCGCCATCTCGCGCCCGCGGAACCGCAGCGTCACCTTGGCCTTGTCGCCGTCCTCGAGGAACTGGATCAGCTTGCCCAGCTTGATCTTGTAGTCGCCCTCGTCGGTGCCGGGGCGGAACTTGATCTCCTTGACCTGGATCTGCTTCTGCTTGAGCTTGGCTTCGTGGGCCTTCTTCTGCTCGCGGTAGCGGAACTTGCCGTAGTCCATGAGCTTGCAGACCGGCGGTTGCGCCGTCGGCGCGATCTCGACCAGGTCCACGTTTCGCTCTTCCGCCAAGCGCAGCGCCTCGGCCACCGTGACGATGCCCAACTGCTCCGCGCCTTCGCCCACCAGCCGCACCTGTGGCGCGGTGATCTCCCCGTTGATGCGCTGCGATTTCTCGAGTGCGATGAGTGACAGCTCCTCTGCCCGTTGAAAAAAACGGCCGTGCTACTGCGCGTTCGCCTCGCTCCGGAGGCGTGCGACGAAGTCCGCGAGGGCCATCGCCCCGAGATCCTCGCCGCCGCGCGTGCGCACGGCCACCTTTTGAGCCTGCTTCTCCTTGTCCCCCACCACGACCTGGTAAGGAACCTTTTGCAGGCTATGTTCGCGAATCTTATAAGAAATTTTCTCGTTCCGCAAATCTTCCGTGGCGCGAAAACCGGCCTCGCGAAGGGCCTGCGCGACCGCTCCCGCATAGTCCGACTGGTGCTCGGAGATGTTGAGCACGACGACCTGCTCCGGCGCCAGCCAAAGCGGAAATGCGCCGCCGTAGTGCTCGATCAGGATGCCGAGGAAACGCTCCATCGACCCGACCGTCGCCCGGTGCAGCATCACGGGCGTGCGCCGGCTGTTGTCGGCGGCCACGTACTCCGCCCCAAGGCGGCCGGGCATGAAGAAGTCCACTTGCATGGTCCCGCACTGCCAGACGCGGCCGATGGCGTCCTTCAGCGAGTATTCGATCTTCGGCCCGTAGAACGCGCCCTCGCCGGGCGAAATGCCGAATTGGCAGCCCGATTGGCTGAGCGACTGGACCAGCGCCGCCTCCGCCTTGTCCCACTGCGCGTCTTCGCCGATGCGTTTGAGCGGTCGCGTGGCCACCTTGTAGATCACATCGGTGAAGCCGAAATGGGCGTACACCTTCTGCAGCAGCGCCGTGTAGGCGACGCACTCGGGCAGGATCTGCTCTTCGGTGCAGAAGATATGGCCGTCGTCCTGTGTGAAGCCGCGCGCGCGCATGAGCCCGTGCAACGCGCCGGAGGGCTCGTTGCGGTGGCAGGACCCGAACTCCCCGTAGCGCAGCGGCAGGTCGCGGTAGCTCTTCACGCCCTTGTTGAAGATCAGGATGTGCCCGGGGCAGTTCATCGGCTTCACGGCGTAGTCGCGCTTCTCCGACTCCGTGGTGAACATGTGGTCCCTGTAGTTCTCCCAATGCCCGGTCAGCTCCCACAGGCGCCGGTGCAGGATCGTCGGGCCGCGCACTTCAAGGTAGCCGTTGTCGCGGTACACGCGCCGCATGTACTGCTCGACCTGCTGATACAGGATCCAGCCCTTGGGATGCCAGAACACCATGCCCGGCGCCTCTTCCTCGATATGGAAGAGATCCAGCTGCGCGCCCAGGCGCCGGTGGTCGCGCTTCTCGGCCTCCTCGAGCATCTTCAGGTACGCGTCCTGGTCCTCCTTCTTCGCCCACGCCGTGCCGTAGATGCGCTGGAGCATCTCGTTCTTCGAGTCGCCGCGCCAGTACGCGCCCGCCACCCGCATCAGCTTGAACACCCTGAGCTTGCCGGTCGAGGGCACGTGCGGCCCGCGGCACAGGTCGACCCAGTCGCCCTCGCCGTACAGCGAGATCGCCTCCTTGTCCGGGATCGAGGCGATGATCTCGGCCTTGTAGTGCTCGCCCTGGTCGCGGAAGAACTTCACCGCCTCGTCGCGCGGCAGCTCGCGCCGGTGCACCGGCAGGTCGCGCTTCGCGATCTCGGTCATTCGCTTCTCGATGGCCGCGAGGTCCTCGGGCGTGAACGGCCGCTTGTACGAGAAGTCGTAGTAGAAGCCGTTCTCGATCACCGGGCCGATCGTGACCTGCGCGTCCGGGTAAAGCTCCTTCACCGCGTGCGCGAGCAAGTGCGCCGTGGAGTGGCGCAGGACCTCGAGGCCCTCGGGATCCTTGTCGGTCACGATCGCGACGCGCGCGTCGCGGTCGAGGCGGAACGCCGTGTCGACCAGCCGTCCGTCGACCTTGCCCGCGAGGGCCGCCCGCGCGAGGCCGGACCCGATCGACTGGGCGATCTCGGCCACCGAGACCGGGCCCGGGTAGGATTTCACCGAGCCGTCGGGAAGCGTGATGTTCGGCAAGATGTTGGTAGGCGCGATTGGACTCGAACCAACGACCCCTACCATGTCAAGGTAGTGCTCTAACCAGCTGAGCTACGCGCCTGATGGAACGAAGGGCCGAATCTTAACCTACGGGTCACAATCCCGGTACATCATGCGCGCGCGCAAGCGAGACCGACCATGGACCTGATCCTGTGGCGCCACGCGGAGGCCGAGGACGGCGTGCCCGACCTCGAGCGGCGCCTCACGCCCAAGGGCCACAAGACCGCCGCGCGCGTGGCGGCCTGGCTGCTGCAGCGCCTGCCGGCCAAGTTCATCGTGCTTGCCAGCCCCGCGCGCCGGGCGCAGGAGACGGCGCAGGCCCTTGCGGTCCCCTTCCGGACCGTCGCCGCGCTCGCCCCGGGGGCGGCGGTCAAGGCGATCCTCGAGTCCGCCGATTGGCCCGCGCGCAAGGCCTCCGTGATCGTCGTCGGGCACCAGCCTGACCTTGGGCGAGCGGCGGCCTACCTGGTCTCGGGCGAGGAATCCGCGTGGAGCGTGAAGAAGGGCGGGCTGTGGTGGGTCAGCAACCGCGTGCGCGACGAGGAGGCCCAGGTCGTCGTGCGCGCCGTCGTCGCGCCCGACCTGCTCTAGCCCCGGCTCAGCACCGACACCTTCTTGTCCGAGAGGCCGTTGACGACGAGTTTCATGCCCACCGACTTCCAGTGGTCCGCCTCGTCCTCGAGCGCCGCGGCAGACAGCGGGTTGTCGTCGAGCCAGGCCTGCGCGAGCTCGACTTCGAAGCCGCCCTCGTCGCCGGCCACGCGCAGCAGCGGCAGCTTCACGTCGGTGCGCCGGCGCAGGATGAGCGAGGCGAGCCGCAGCGCGAAGACGAGCGGCCAGTCGGCGGCCTCCAGGCCCGCGTCGTGCATCTTCCGCAGCTTGCCGCGGTGCGCGAGGACGATCCGCGCCAAGCGCTGCTGCTCCATGCGCGAGAAGCCCGGCATGTCGGCGTTCTGCAGCACGTATGCCGAGTGCTTGTGGTACTGCGCGTGCTCGATCGACAGGCCCACCTCGGCGAGGCTCGCCGCCCACTCGAGCAGCGAACGGTCGGCGTCGTCCTCGCGCTCGCGCCCCGGGCTCAGCGCGTCGTAGATCGTCAGCGCGAGCCGACGGACGCGCTCGGCCTGCGCCGCGTCGACGTGGTAGCGGCGGACGAACTGGGCGACGGTCGCGGCGCGCATGTCCTTGTGCTGCACGCGCCCGAGAAGGTCGTAGAGCACGCCGTGGCGCAGCGCGCCGTCCGACACCGCCATGGCATCGATGCCGAGCTCGTCGAGCACCGCGCCCATGATGGCGACGCCCCCCGGCAATACGGGCGCGCGGTTGGCGCGCAGGCCGGCGATCCGGTCAGGGTCGGCCCGCTCTTGCTTCACGAGAAGCGAGCGCAGGCGGTCCAGCCCGTCGCGAGTGATGCCGGCCGCCGCGTAGCCGTTCTCGCGCAGGATCGACTCGATCGAGCGCGCGGTGCCCGAGGATCCCACGGCCTCCTGCCAGCCGAGCGCGCGGTACGCGAGCGCGATGCCGGCGACCTCCTGGCGGGCGGCGAGCTCGGCCGCCTTGAAGCGCGACTTGTCGATGCGGCCCTCGCCGAAGTACTTGAGGCTGTAGCTGACGCAGCCCATGTAGAGCGACTCGGTGAGCTGCGGCTCCAGCCCCTCGCCGATGATCAACTCGGTCGAGCCGCCGCCGATGTCCATGACCAGGCGCCGGTGCGGGGCGGGCGCCAGCGTGTGCGCCACGCCGAGGTAGATCAGCCGCGCCTCCTCGCGCCCGGCGATGACCTCGATCGGGAACCCGAGCTCCTGGCGCGCCTCGCGCAGGAACTGCGGCGCGTTCTTCGCGACGCGCAGGGTGTTGGTGCCCACGGCGCGCACCGACTGGCGCGGAAAACCGCGCAGGCGCTCGCCGAAGCGGCGCAGCGTCTCCAGTGCCCGCGCCTGTGTCGCCCTGTCGATGCGCTTGTCCGCCGTCAGCCCGGCGCCGATGCGCACGACCTCGCGCAACGCGTCCAGAGGGTAGATCTGGCCGTCGACCACCCTTCCGATCTGCAGGTGGAAGCTGTTTGACCCGAGGTCGACCGCGGCGAGCGTCTCCTGGCGCGCCATGCGCAGGGCAGGATAGCCTAGCTGCGCACTTCCTGCTCGAGCTCGGCCAGCGTGGCGTGGCGCACGTCCGCGCCCTTGGCTGCGTAGATGACGTGGCTGGCGATGTTCTTGCCGTGGTCGCCGATGCGCTCCAGCGCCTTGGCGACCAGCACGAGGTCGAGGCTCGCCGTGATGGTCCGCGGGTCCTCGATCATGTACGTGATCAGCTGGCGCAGGATGGCCCGGAAGTCCTCGTTGACCTCGGCATCCCGGCGCACGACGTCGGCGATCCCTTGAATGTCGAGCCGCTCGAAGGCGGCAAGCGCGGCATGCAGCATTCCCGCCGCGATCTTGGCCATGGCCCGCAGCTCGGTGCGGCGCGGCACGCGCGGCCCCCCATCGGAGTGAATCTTGCGGGCGAGCAGAGCGATCTTCTTCGCCTCGTCGCCGATGCGCTCGAGGTCCGTGGTGGTCTTGAGCACCGCGGTCAGCAACCGCAGGTCGCCTGCGGCGGGCTGGCGGCGCGCGATGATCTGGCTCGCGAGCTCGTCGATCCTGCGCTCGAGCTCGTTGATGTCCCACTCGTGGCGCAGGACCTGCTCGACCAGGCTCCGCGACCCGCCGGCCAGGCACTCGACGGCGTCCTGGACCTGGCGCTCCACGCGCGCGCCCATCTGCAGCAGGAGGTCGCTCGCGTTCTCGAGCTCGACGTCGAAGTCCTTCAGCGTGTGCGGGGCTTGCGACGTCGGCATTGAGCCGGGCAGGGTAGCCGCCAATTGTGACAATCAGATTGCAGGCCCCGGCCCATGCCCCGCGGGCCGGGCCGCGAAGTAGAATGCGCGTTCACCCGGCCCGCCTCCGCGGCCGCTGCCGCAATGAAACGAGATCTTCCCGCCGCAAGCTTCCTGAACCGCGAGCTCGGGATCCTTGCGTTCAACCGCCGGGTGCTCGCGCAGGCCGCCGACCCTGCGGTCCCGCTGCTCGAGCGCCTGCGCTTCCTTACGATCGTCTCATCGAATCTCGACGAGTTCTTCGAGATCCGCGTCGCCGGACTGAAGGAGCAGATCCAGCTGAAGCTGCCGGAGCCGGCGCCCGACGGCAAGCCGCCGGCCGAGGCGTTCGGGGCGGTGGCGCGCGAGGCGCACGCGCTGGTCGCCGAGCAGTACCGCCTGCTGAACGAGGTGCTGCTGCCCGCCCTGGCCGAGACCGGGGTCGTCTTCCCGCGCCGCGAGCAGTGGAGCGCCGCGCAGCGGCAGTGGATCCGCGACTACTTCTTCCGGGAGCTGCTGCCGGTCTTGACCCCGATCGGGCTCGATCCCGCGCACCCGTTTCCCAAGGTCCTCAACAAGAGCCTCAACCTCGCGGTCGAGCTGGTCGGGCGCGACGCCTTCGGCCGCAGCTCGCGTGCAGCGATCGTGCAGGCACCGCGCGCGCTGCCGCGCGTCATCCGGCTGCCGCGCGAGATCGCCGGCGCGCCGTTCGCGTTCGTGTTCCTGTCGTCGATCCTGCACGCGCACGTCGAGGAGCTGTTCTCGGGCATGAAGGTCCTCGGCTGCTACCAATTCCGCGTGACGCGCAACTCCGACCTCTTCGTCGACGAGGAAGAGATCAAGAACCTTCACACCGCGCTCAAGGGCGAGCTGCTGCACCGGCACTTCGGCAACGCCGTTCGGCTGGAGGTCGCCGACAACTGCTCGCTGTCGATGATCGAGTTCCTGCTGCAGCAGTTCGGCCTCGGCGGGGAAGACCTGTACCGCGTCGAAGGACCGGTGAACCTCTATCGCCTGCGCGAAGTGATGGAGCAGGTCGAGCGGGCCGACCTGACCTACCCGCCCTTTCAGCCCGGCGTGCCGGCACCGCTCGAGGAGCAGGACGACCTGTTCGAGGTGCTGAAGAAGCAGGACATCCTGCTGCACCATCCCTACCAGTCGTTCGGCCCCGTGCTCGACTTCATCCGCACCACGGCGGCGGACCCCGGCGTCATCGCCATCAAGCAGACGGTGTACCGCACCGGCACCGACTCGGAGCTGATGGAGATCCTGGTCGACGCCGCGCGCCGCGGCAAGGAGGTGACCGTCGTCGTCGAGCTGATGGCGCGCTTCGACGAGGAGGCCAACCTCAACTGGGCGGCGCGCCTCGAGGAGGCCGGCGCGCACGTCGTGTACGGCGTGGTGGGCCACAAGACGCACGCCAAGATGGCGCTGATCGTGCGCCGCGAGGACGGCGAGAACGGCAAGGTCCTGCGGCGCTACGCGCACCTCGCCACCGGTAACTACCACCCGCGCACCGCGCGCCAGTACACCGACTTCGGACTGCTGACCGCGAACGAGGATCTCTGCGCCGACGTGGCCGAGGTGTTCAAGCAGCTCACCGGGCTCGGACGCGCCGGCCGCCTGCGGCACGTCTGGCAGTCGCCGTTCACGCTGCACAAGCGGCTGGTCGAGGCCATTCGCAACGAGGCGCAGCACGCGCGCGACGGCCGGCCCGCCCGCATCATCGCCAAGATGAACGCGCTGCTCGATCCGCAGGTGATCGAGGAGCTCTACCTCGCCTCGCAGGCGGGCGTGCGGATCGACCTCATCGTGCGCAGCGTCTGCGCGCTGCGCCCCGGCATCCCGGGACTGTCGGAGAACATCCGCGTGCGCTCGATCGTCGGCCGGTTCCTCGAGCACTCGCGCGTCTTCTTCTTCCTGAACGGCGGCGCCGAGGAGGTGTACCTCGCGAGCGCCGACTGGATGGGGCGCAACTTCTTCCGCCGGATCGAGCTGTGCTTCCCGGTGCTCGACGCGGCGCTCAAGCGCCGCGTGATCCGGGAGGGCCTGCAGCCCTACCTCGACGACAACTGCCAGGCGTGGCTCATGGACGCGGAAGGCGGCTATACCCTCGCGCGTCCGCGGCGCGGGCGGCGGCGCTCGGCGCAGGAGGAGTTGCTGTTTACGCTGGCGACGCCGAGCTAGCGGACCGTCCCCAAGAAATGCCTCGCATACCGGGGCGTCGCGCTCGCGAGCCGCAGCAGCACGAAGAAGTCCGCGGTGTTGAACTCCGGATCCCAGGCGGGCTCGCCGCAGATCCAGGCACCCGCGCGCAGGTATCCGCGCAGCAGCGGCGGCACGGCGACCTCGCCGCTCGCCGCGCCCGCGGCGACCGGCAGCCGGCGGCGCGGGACCACCTGGAACTCGACCGGCGCGAGGTGCTCGCCCGCGAGCCGCACATAGGCCGCCGCTGCCGCGTACCCGCCGTCGGCCATTCCCATCGAGGCGCAGCCGCCGAGGAAGGCATGGCCGTGCTCGATCATGTAGCGGGTCAGCCCGGCCCACAGCAGCGCGATCACCGCGCCGGTGCGGTGCGCCGGGTGAATGCAGGAGCGGCCGACCTCGACCATGCGGGCGCGGACGTCGCGCAGCCGCGTAAGGTCGAACTCCGCGTCGGCGTATCCGGCGCCCAGGCGCTTGGCCGCCGCCGGCGGGAGCAAGCGGTAGGTGCCGACGACCTCGTCGCTGTCCTCGTTGCGCACCACGAGATGCTCGCAATGCGCGTCGAACAGGTCCTCGTCGATCCCGGGCGTGCGAGCGTCGAGCCGCGCGCCCATCTCCTCCGCGAACACGCGCCAGCGCAGCGCCTGCGCCTCGCGCCGCGCGCTCGGCGTCGAGGCGAACTCGGTGCGCAGCCGCGCGCGCCGCGTGCGGCCGCCGGGTTCGCGCAGAAGCAAGTCGTCGATGCGGTCCATGGCGTCGTCTCCGGGCTGTCGAACGCGGCGCACTGTAGGTAGCGCGCGTGACGCGAAGGTGACGCGGCGGTGAAATCTCGATGACAGCGCCGCGTGCTACATTCGCCGGCGATGGATGGCGAGAGCCCGTTCAAGGGCAAGACCGGCGTGCAGCGCGTCATCAACGCGACGCGCTATTCGCTCGAAGGCCTGGCGGCGGCGGCGCGGCATGAGGACGCCTTCCGCCAGGAGCTCATCCTCGCGGCGGTGCTGGTGCCGCTCGGCGTGTGGCTCGGCGCCGACGGCTTGGAGCGCGCGCTGCTCGCGGGCAGCGTGCTGATGGTGCTGGTGGTCGAGCTGCTCAATTCGGCGATCGAGGCGACGGTGGACCGTGTCTCGCTCGAGGACCACCGCCTCGCCAAGCGCGCGAAGGACCTCGGCAGCGCGGCGGTGATGATGTCGCTCGCGACCGTCGCCCTGGTCTGGCTGCTCGTGCTGCTGCCGCGGCTGTAACCGAAGCCTCACGAAACGGTCATCGAAGTTTCACGGGCGGCAGGGACACTGCCGCGCGCATGCACATCGCCATGGTCACCGAGACCTACCCGCCGGAGGTCAACGGCGTTGCGCGCACCGTCGCGCTGATGGCCGAGGGGCTGGTCGCGCTCGGCCACGCGGTCCAGCTCGTGCGGCCGCGCCAGGGGCCGGCCGACGCGCCGCAGGCCGGCGAGCGCTACGAGGAGGTGCTTTGCCGCGGCATTCCGATCCCGCGCTACGCACAGCTCAAGATGGGGCTGCCCGCGGGCCGGATCCTGCGCGCCGCGTGGCGCGCGCGGCGGCCCGATGTCGTGCACATCGCGACCGAAGGCCCGCTCGGCTGGTCGGCGCTCGGCGCCGCGCGCGACCTCGAGCTTCCGATCGCGACCGATTTCCACACCAACTTCCACGCCTACAGCCGGCACTACGGCGCCCCGTGGCTCGCGCGCCCGGCGGCGGCCTGGCTGCGGCGCTTCCACAACCGCGCCGACTGCACGATGGTGCCGACCACCCAGATGGCCGAGGAGCTCGAGGCCCTGGGCTTCGAGCGCCTGCGCGTCGTCGGCCGGGGCGTCAACGCCCGCACCTTCTCGCCCGAGCGCCGGCGCCCCGAGCTGCGCGCGCGCTGGGGCGCGGCCGCGGACGCGCCGGTCGCGCTCTGCGTGAGCCGGTTCGCGCCAGAGAAGAACCTTCCGCTCGTGATCGAGGCTTACGAGGCGATGCGGCGCGCCAATCCGGCGGTGCGGCTCGTGCTCGTGGGCGACGGCCCGCTGCAGGCCGAGCTGCAGCGCGCGAACGCGGGCACCGTCATCGCGGGCCGGCTGGTGAACGGCGAGCTCTCGGCCCACTATGCAAGCGCGGACGTGTTCCTGTTCCCGAGCCTGACCGAGACCTTCGGCAACGTTACGCTCGAGGCGATGGCGAGCGGCCTCGCGGTCGTCGCCTATCGGACGGCCGCGGCGCGCCAGCACATCGAGCACGGCCGCTCGGGGCTGCTGGCGGAGCCCGGCGATCGCGCGGGGTTCATCGCCCTGGCCGGGCGCCTGGCGCGCGATCCCGCGCTCGCGCGCGCGCTCGGGCGCGTCGCGCGCAGCGCCGCCGAGCCCGTGAGCTGGGAGCGGATCACGCAGGATTTCGAGGCGGTGCTCGCCGACGTGGCAGCGCCGCAGGGCGAGGTCGCACATGTCCCGGCTTGACCTCGCGCTCGAGCGCATCCAGCGCTGGGACGAGCGGGTCTGTGCGCGCTCCAATCGCTGGCTGCACGTGCCGGCCTTGCTCGCGCTCTTTCGCGCGGTCAGCCGGCTGGGCGACGGGCTGTTCTGGTACGCGCTGATGCTCGCACTGCTGCTCGCGAGCCCGCTCGCGTCGGCGGCGCCCGTGCTGCACATGACGCTGGTCGGCGTCGCCTGCACGCTCGCCTACAAGCTGCTCAAGCGCGGCACCTCGCGGCCGCGCCCGTTCCAGTCGCTTGCGCAGATCGCCGCGGGGACTGCGCCGCTCGATGCCTTCAGCTTTCCCTCCGGCCACACGCTGCACGCGGTGGCGTTCACGCTCGTGGCGCTCGCCTACTGGCCCTGGCTCGCGCCGCTGCTGGTGCCGTTCACGCTGCTCACCGCAGCTTCGCGCGTGGCGCTCGGTCTGCATTACCCGAGCGACGTGCTCGCGGGCGCGGCGCTCGGCGCCGCGATCGCCTGGGCCTCGCTCGCGCTGGCGTGAGGCGCGCGCTGAGGCTGGCCGGCGTCGCCGCGCACCTGGCCGCCGGGTGCGCGCTGAGCGCGCTCGCCTACCCGCTGCTCCCGCGCGCAGCGCACCGCGCCTTGCGCGCGGCGTGGGCACGCGGCCTGCTCGCGCTCCTCGGCGTGCGCGTGCGCGCGGCGCTGCGCCCGATCGGGCCCGGCAGCCTGCTGGTCGCCAACCACGTGTCCTGGCTCGACGCCGTCGTGCTGCACGCGCTCGCGGAGTGCGCGGTCGTCGCCAAGGCGGAGGCGAGGCGCTGGCCGCTGCTCGGCGCGCTGCTCGCGCGAAACGAGACCGTGTTCGTGGAGCGCCGTCCGGCGCGCTCCCTGCTGGCGGTCAACGCCGCCATTGCCGCGCGGCTGGCGCGCGGCGAGTGCGTCGCGGTCTTTCCGGAGGGCACGACCTCCGACGGCGCGAAGGTGCGCCCGTTCCGGCCGGCGCTGTTCGAGCCGGCGGTGCGCGGAGCCCACCCCGTGCACGCGCTCGCGCTCGAATACCGCGACGCGGACGGGCGTCGCTGCCTGGCCGCCGCCTACATCGACGACATGACGCTCTGGGAGTCGCTGTGCGAGATCGCCGCGCTGCCCGGACTCGACGCCGAAATCTCGAGCTGCGACGTGCTGTCGACGGCGGGCCTCGGCCGCCGCGACGCCGCGCGCCTCGGCCACGCGACGATCCAGGCCCGGGTGGAAGGGGCCGCGCTAGCCGCGCGCCACGCGCAGCACGCCCGGGACCTCGCGCACGGCGGCCATCGCGCGCTTGAGCTGCGCGAGGTCGGCGATCTCAAATGAGAAGCGCATGAAGGCGAGGTCGTCGCGGCTTTGCGTGCGCACGGCGGTGACGTTGATGTGCTCGCGCGCGAGCGCGTCGCCGACGTCGCGCAGCAGGCCCGGGCGGTCGGTCGCGGTGACCACCAGGTCCACGCCGTAGGTTCCGGTCGACTCGCCCCACTGCGCGTCCAGCAGCCGGCCGGCATCCGCGCCCTGCGCGAGGCGCTTCAGGCTCGGGCAGTCGGCGCGGTGGATCGACACGCCGCGGCCGCGCGTGACGAAGCCCCGGATCGGGTCGGGCGGCACCGGCTTGCAGCACTTCGCCAACTGCGTGAGCAGCCGGTCCATCCCGACCACCAGGATGCCGCCGCCGGCGCCGGCCTTGCGGCGCTTCGGCGCGGCAGGCGGCGGCGCGGGCGCGAGCTTCGGGCGGGGCGGGGCCTCGGACTCGCGGCCACCCTCCTGGGTGTTGAACCAGTGGCGGACCTTCGCGCGCGCGCGGCTCGTCTTCAGGAACCCGCGCTCGACGTTGAGCCAATCGCGCGAGGGACCGCCGGTCTTCGCGACGGTGATCTCCACGCGCTGGCCGCTGCGGAGCGGCGTGTCGAGCGGCACGATGCGACCGTCGACTTTCGCGCCGCGGCAGCGGTGCCCGAGGTCGGTGTGCAGCGCATAGGCGAAGTCCACCGGCGTCGCGCCCGCCGGCAGGTCGACGACCTTGCCCTGCGGCGTGACCGCGTAGATCGTGTCGTCCAGCGCGGCGCGGCGCGTCGCCTCGGCCCAGGCGCCGGCCTCCGCGACCTCGTCGCGCCACGCGAGCAGCTGCCGCAGCCACGCGATCTTGTCGTCGAACGCGGTGTCCGCGCGCGTCGCCTTCCCTGCCTCCTTGTAGCGCCAGTGCGCGGCCACGCCGAGCTCGGCGTGGCGGTGCATCTCCGCGGTGCGGATCTGCACCTCGACGGTCTTGCCGCCCGGCCCGAGCACCGCGGTGTGCAGCGACTGGTAGAGGTTCTCCTTCGGCCGCGAGATGTAGTCGTCGAACTCGCGCTCGATCGGGCGCCAGAGGTTGTGCGCGACGCCGAGCGCAGCGTAGCAGTCCTTCACCTCGGGCACGATCACGCGCAGCGCGCGCACGTCGTGCAGCTCGCCGAACGAGAGGCCCTTCAGCTGCATCTTGTTCCAGATCGAATAGATGTGCTTCGGGCGCCCCGTCACCTCGGCTTGCACGCCCGCCGCGGCGAGCTCGCGCTCGAGCGCGCGCATCGCGTCGGCGATGTACGCCTCGCGCTCCTGGCGGCGCTCGTCGAGCATCTTCGCGATCCGCCTGTAGGTCTCGGGCTCGAGGAACCGGAACGACAGGTCCTCGAGCTCCCACTTGAGCTGCCAGACGCCCAGGCGGTTCGCGAGCGGCGCGTAGATGTCCAGCGTCTCGCGCGCATAGGCGCCGCGCTCGGACGAAGCCTGGCGCGCGAACCAGCGCAGCGTCTGCGTGCGGCTGGCGAGCCGGATCAGCACGACGCGCACGTCCTCGACCATGCCGAGCACCATCTTGCGCAGCGCCTCGCTCTGCTGCGCGGCGGTCGCACGCGTCAGCATGCGCAGCTGGTAGAGCTTCTCGACGCCCGCGGCGAGGCCCGCGATCTCCGCGCCGAAGGGCTCCGCCAGCGCGTCGCCGGCCGGCAGGTACTTGGGCGCGGCGAAGAGCACGCCCGCCGCGCGCGTCGCCGGGTCGACGCCGATCGCCGCGAGGCTCGCCGCCAGGCCGAGCGCGTGCGGCCACACCGGCTCGCCGGTCGAGAGCGCCTGCCCGGCGTACAGCGGCTCGGCGAACTCGAGCGCGCGACCAACCAGCGCGCGCTCCGCGCCGCCGAGTCCCGCGGCGAGCGGCTCGAGCGCGGCGGCGCCGTTCTGCGGATGCAACTGCACGACCGAGACCATGCGCGCATTGTAAGTGTAAGGTGAGCGCATGGGATGGATCGCGGACTGGAGGCGCCGGCGCGTCCTAGCGCGACACAGCATCGACGACGCGCTGTGGGACCGCGTCACGGGCGCGCTCGGTTTCCTCTCGCCGCTGTCGGCCGACGAGACGCGGCGGCTGCGCGAGCTCGCGCTGCTGTTCCTGGCCGATAAGCACTTCAGCGGCGCGCACGGCTTCGAGGTGACCGACGCGATGCGCCTGTCGATTGCCGCGCAGGCCTGCCTGCCGGTCCTCGAGCTCGGGCTCGAGCGCTATGCGGGCTGGCGAGAAATCGTCGTCTATGCCGGCGACTTCCGCGTGCGCATCGCCGAGACCGACGAGGACGGCGTGATGCACGAGTTCGAGGACGAGCGCGCCGGCGAGTCCTGGCCCGGCGGGCCCGTGGTGCTGTCCTGGGACGCGGCCGCGAACGATCCCGAGATCAACGTCGTCATCCACGAGTTCGCCCACATGCTCGACATGGCCGACGGCGACGCCGACGGCCGCCCGCCGCTGCACGCCGGCATGGACCGGCGCGCGTGGAACGAGGCGTTCCGCGCAGCCTACGAGGGCTTCTGCGACGCGGTCGACCGCGGGCGCGACACCTGGCTCGACCCGTATGCGGCCGAGGACCCGGGCGAATTCTTCGCGGTCGTGAGCGAGATGTTCTTCACGGACCCGGCGCAGACCCGCCGGCGATATCCCGACGTCTACGACCAGCTCAAGCTCTTCTATCGGCAGGATCCGGCCGGGCGGCGCAGGCGATGAAGACCCTGCTCATCGTCTACCACACCGCGGGCGTCAAGAACGCGCGGATGGCCGAGGCCGTGGCGTGCGGCGCGCAATCCGAGGCGGGCGTGAACGTGGTCCTCAAGCGCTGCGCCGAGGCCGGGGCCGAGGACGTGCTCGCCGCCGACGGGTTGATCCTCGGCACGCCCGAGAACTTCGGCTACATGTCGGGCATGATGAAGGACTTCCTCGAGCGGATCTTCTACGCCTGCGAGGGCAAGGTCGAGGGCCGGCCCTGGGCGCTGTTCGTCGGCACGGGGCTGGACGGCGCCGGCGCGGTCAGCTCGGTCGAGCGCATCGTCACCGGCCTGCGGCTGAAGAAGGCCGCCGAGCCGATCGTGGTCGTGAAGGACCTCGGGCCCGAGCACGTCGCAGCGCTCGAGGAGCTCGGGCAGGCGATGGCGGCGGGCCTCGCCGCCGGAATCCTATAGCGTGATTCGCGGCGCGCCGGGCGCGCCCGGCGCCAGCCGGCCGTCGTCCACGGGCGCGCCGAGCACCTGCCTCACCGGCACCACGCCCGCCCAGATCGGCAGCGCGTAGTCCTCGTTCTCGTCGATCGGGCCTCCGGTGCGCACCTTGGCCACCGCCTCCTCGATGTGCAGGCCAAACACGCTCATCGCCTTCAGCTCCCGCTTGCTGACCGGGCGCAGTTCGGGCCAGTGCCCCGGATAGACGCGCTCGATGAAGCGCTCCATCTTCGCGAGCTTCTCGCCGGGCTCCTCGACCTTGTACGGCGTGCCAAACAGCATGGCCGAGCGGTAGTTCACCGACATGTGGAAGCCCGAGCGCGCCACCACCAGGCCGTCGAAGTGCGTCACGGTCAGGCAGAGCGGCGGGCGCTTCTCGAGCGCGAGCAGCATGCGGCTCTTGGAGGAGCCGTGCCAGTAGACCGCGTCGCCCTCGCGCCAGTATGCCGTCGGCGTCACGTAGGGCTGGCCGTCGATCGAATATCCGATGTGGCACACGAACCCGGCGTCGAGGATCGCGTGGACGGTGTCGCGGTCGTAGCGCGCGCGCTTGGGCAACCGCTTGATGCGCGTACGGGCGGTCGGCGTGAAGTCGGTCACTCGTGGCTCCCGGGAGGAGCGCGCATCCTAGCACCGGCGCGCGGGGGATTCGCCAGCCAGACCAGCGCCGCCAGCACGAGGAACAGCACGCCCGAGAGCCAGAACAGATCGACCGTCGAAAGCATGCGCGCCTGCGCGTCGAGGCCCTGGTCGATGCGGCCGAGCGCCTGATCGGGCGTCAGGCCCTGCGCCTGCAGCGCGCCGAGCGCCGAGTGCGTGCCCGAATCGCCGCCGACGACATGCTCGGCGAGCTGCGCCCGGTGCAGCTTGGCGCGGTCGTCCCACAGCGTGATCGCGAGCGAGGCGCCCGCCGCGCCGCCGATGTAGCGCAGGAAATTCTGCAGGCCGGTCGCGCCGGGCATCTTCTCCGGCGTCATGCCGCGCAGCGCGAGCGCCGTGAGCGGCAGGAAGAACATGACGTTGGCGGCCCCCTGGATGAACATCGGCCACGCGATCGTCTGCCAGTCGGCCTCGAGGTTGAAGCCGGCGCGCATGAACGAGACCAGCGCGAAGATCAGGAATCCCAGGCTCGCGACCAGGCGCGCGTCGAGCACGTGCAGCGTGCGGCCGATCACGGGCGCGAGCAGCAGCGCGAGCAGCCCGAACGGCATCATCATCAGCCCCGCCCAGATCTGCGTGTAGCCCATGTAGGTCTGCAGCCACAGCGGCAGCACGACGATCGCGCCGAAGAACACCGCGTAGCCCACCGAGAGCGCGAGCGTCCCGGTCCAGAAGTCGCGGTCGCGCAGCAGGTGCAGGTCCACGATCGGGTGCTCGTTGTCGAGCAGCTCCCAGGCAAGGAACAGCAGGAAGCCGCCGGCCGCCACGCAGCCGAGCGCGACGATCTGGCCCGAGGCGAACCAGTCGAGCTCCTTGCCCTTGTCCAGCATGACCTGCAGCGCCGCGACCCAGACCACGAGCAGCGCGAGCCCGACGACGTCCACCGGCACGCGCTGCGTGGGCGTCTCGCGCTGGCGGTAGAGGAGCCAGATCATGCCGCCCGCGAGCAGCCCCACGGGCACGTTGATGTAGAAGATCCAGGGCCAGGCGTACTCCTCGGTTATCCAGCCGCCGATGATGGGCCCGGTGATCGGCGCCAGCGTCGCGGTCATCGCCCAGATCGCGAGCGCGGTTCCCGCGCCCGCCGCGCCGAAGGTGGCCAGCAGCAGCGACTGCGACACCGGCACCATGGGCCCCGCGACCAGGCCCTGCACGACGCGGAACACGACCAGCGTTTCCAGGCTCTTGGCGAGCCCGCACATCAGCGAGGCCGCCGTGAACAGCAGCACCGAGGCGACGATGAGGCGCACCTGGCCGAAGCGGCGCGTCAGCCACCCGGTGAGCGGCATCGCGATCGCCTGCGCCGCGGCGTACGAGGTCACGATCCAGGTGCCCTGCGTCGCGCTCACGCCGACGTCGCCCGCGATGGTGGGCACCGAGACATTGGCGACCGTGATGTCGAGCACGACCATGAAGGTCGCCAGCGCGAGCGTGACCGCGCCGAGCAGCCGCTCGGTGCCCGCGAGCGGCGCAGGCGCCGGCGCGACCGCGCTCACCGGTGGCGGGCGATGATCGCGCGCACGCGCGCGTCCGCCCCGGCCTCGGGCACGCTGAGCGACTGCGTCGCGTAGGCCGGCGTCGATCCGGCCACGGCCGCGAGCTGCGAGCCGCTCGTGTCGCGCGTGTCGACCTCGACCGTCATCGATAGCCCGACCCGCAGCGGGTGCGCCTTCAGCTCTCCGGGGTCGAGCGCGATGCGCACCGGCACGCGCTGCACGACCTTGATCCAGTTCCCGGTCGCGTTCTGCGGCGGAAGCAGCGCGAAGGCGCCGCCCGTGCCCGCGGACAGCCCGGTCACCTTTCCGCGGTACTCCACCTTCGAGCCGTACAGGTCGGCGGTCAGGCGCGCGCCCTGGCCGACCCGCATGTCGCGCAGCTGCCCTTCCTTGAAGTTCGCATCCACCCACAGGTCGTAGAGCGGCACCACCGACATGAGGCGCGTGCCCGGCGCGACGCGCTGGCCGACCTGCACGGCGCGCCGCGCGACGGTCCCCGCGACCGGCGCCGGAATCTCGGCGCGCGCGAGCGCGAGCCAGGCTTCGCGCAGCTTGGCCGCCGCGAGCTTCACCGACGGCTGCTCCTCGAGCGTCACCTTGTCCGTGAGCACCCGGTGCGCCGCCAGCTGCTCGCGCGCGGCGGCGAGCGAGGCGCGCGCCGCGTCGGCCGCGGTGCGCGCGGTCTCGATCTCCTCGCGCGAGACCACGCCCTGCTGCGCGAGCGGCGTGCGCCGCGCGAGGTACTCCTCCGCGCGCTTGAGCTCCGCCTCGCGCACGCGGACCGCCGCCTCCAGCGCCTCGTTGTCGGCGTAGAGCGTGCGGGCCTGGAGCACCGAGCGCGCGAGGTCGGCCTCGGCCTGCGCGAGCGCCACCTGCGCGTCGGCCGGGTCCAGGCGCACCAGCATCTGTCCCGCCTCGACGCGCTGGGTATCGTCGGCGCCGATCGCGATCACGGTGCCCGCGACCTGGGGCGTCACCTCGACCAGGTTTCCCGCGACGTAGGCGTTGTCGGTCGTCTCGCGAAAGCGCCCGACCAGCTGCCACCACGCCGCCCAGGCGCCGCCCGCCAGCGCGAACGCCGCGAGCAGCAGCACGATCGCGGTGCGCCGCCTAGCCACGGTTGTCCAGCATCCGTTGCAGGAGCCCCTTCAGCTGGTCGAGCTCCGCGCGCGTGAAGCCGCGCAGGTGCTGGTTCAGGACCTTGGCCGCCACCGCCGGGACCTCGCCCGCCAGCCGCCGGCCGGCGGCCGTGAGCTCCAGGCGCACCACGCGGCGGTCGTCCTCGTCGCGCACGCGGCGCAACAGGCGCTTGGCGGCCAGGCGCGCCACCATGCGCGTCATCGAGCCGGTGTCGTAGTCGTAGTCGCGCGCGATGTCGGCGGCGCGGTCGCCGCGGCCGTGCGCGATGTAGACCAGGATCGAGCACTGCGCGGCGGACACGCCCCAGGCCGCGACCTCGCGGTCGACGGCGGAGAAGATCGACGCGCGCAGGCGCGTGACCAGGTAGCCGACGCTGTCTTCGACCCGGTAGGTCTCCGCCCGGTAGAGTCCCATGCCCCCTGCCCCGAAAAGCTGCCGAGGCAGCAAATTACCTGCCCAGGCAGCTACTGTCCAGCGGCGGCCGGCTTCGCGGTAGACTCGCGTCCGCCATGTCGCGCGATGCGCTCGCCGCCTACGAAGCGCTGACCGGGGGCCTCGCTCGCCCGCTCCGGGCGGACGCGCTGTGCCGGCTCGCCGCCGAGCGCTATCCCGGCCTCGTGCCGGGCGAGGCCGAGCTGGCGGCCGAGGCGCCGCGGATGCAGCGCGACAAGCAAGGCCTCGAAAAGGCGCAGGGGCGCTTCCTCGCCGCGGTGCTTGCCGACCCGCGCGCCGGCACCCACCTGTGCCGCTCGATGCTGCTGCCGCGCGAGGATTCGCGCGCGCACCTCGACACCTTCCGCAAGACGGGCCGCCTCGAGCTGCCCGGGGCGAAGCTGCACCGGCAGGGCAAGGCCGTCGTGCTGACGATGGGCAACCCGCGCTACCTCAACGCCGAGGACGAGACGACGATGGACGGCATGGAAATCGCCGTCGACGTCGCGCTGCTCGACGAGCGAAGCGAGCTCTGCGTGCTGCGCGGCGACGTCGTCACGCACACCAAGCACGCGGGCAAGCGCGTCTTCGGCGCCGGCATAAACCTCACGCACCTGTACCAGGGGAAGATCCGCTTCCTGTGGTACCTGACTCGCGACCTCGGCTTCGTCAACAAGTTCTACCGCGGCCTCGCGCTGCCGGGCGTGCATCCCGAGGAGGGCGGCATCGAGAAACCCTGGGTCGCGGCGGTGGAGCGCTTCGCGATCGGCGGGCACTGCCAGATCGTGCTGACGATGGACTACGTGATCGCCGCGCGGGACGCCTACATGACGCTTCCGGCGCGCAAGGAAGGCATCATCCCGGGTGCGGCGAATCTTCGGCTGCCCCGCTTCGTCGGCCCGCGCGTCGCGCGCGAGGCGATCCTCGCGGGACGGCGGATTGATTGCGACTCGCCGGAGGGGCGCCAGGTGTGCGACGAAATAGTGCCGGAGACCGAGATGGAATCGGCGATCGAGCGCATGATCGCGCTGCTTACGGATTCCGGCGTCGTCAGCGCCGCCGGCAACCGGCGCGCGCTGCGCTCGGCCGAGGAGCCGCTCGACCAATTTCGCAGATACATGGCGGTCTACGCGCGCGAGCAGGCCGACTGCCACTTCAGCCCGGCGCTGATCTCCAACCTCGAGAAGCACTGGGACGCGGCGAACCGCCGCCGGTGATCAGGCGCTAAGGAACTCGGCGACGACCGCGATCTGGTCCTCGTGCAGCAGCGTCGGCGCGTGGCCGACGCCGGCGAACTCCACGAGCTTCGCCTTCGGGCCGCGCCGCGTCATCGCCTGCGCGGTCTCGCGCGCCAGCAGGTCCGACTGCGCGCCGCGCAGCACGAGCGTCGGGCAGCCGACCGAGTCCCACAGCGGCCACATCTCGATGTCCTTGTCCGGGATGTCGTCGCGAAAGACCTCGGCGATCTTCGGGTCGTAGTGCAGCCGCCAGCTGCCGTCGGCGTTCTTTCGCAGCACCACCTCCGTCAGGAAGCGCCATTCCGCGTCGGTATGCGGCCCGAACGGCGCCGAGGTGATGCGGATCGCCTGCTCGGCAGCCTCGACCGAGGGAAACGACGGCACGCGGCCGACGTAGGATCCGATGCGCTCGATCGCCGCCTTGGAGACCACGGGCCCCGCGTCGTTCAGCACGAGGCGCGAGATCGGCGCGTCCTTCTGCGCCGCGAGCGTCATGCCGATCAGCGCGCCCATCGAGGTGCCCACCCAGCGCACGCGCTCGACGTCCAGCCGCGCGATCAGGGTCACCATGTCGGCGACGTACTGCGGGATCTGGTACAGCTTCGGGTCCGCGAGCCAGTCGGAGTCGCCGCGTCCCGCGACGTCGGGGCAGACCACGCGATAGCGCCCGGCGAGCGCGCGCGCGAGGTTGTCGAAGTCGCGCGCGCAGCGCGTGAGTCCGTGCACGCAGACCACGACCTCCGGGTTCGCCGGGTCGCCCCACTCGCGATAGGCGACGCGGTGCAGCCCCGCCGGCGAGGCGCACTGCACGCGGCGCTCGCGCGCGAGCGCGCCTACGCCGCCGGCCGGTCCCCGGTCCACTTGTCCACCAGCCGTCCGGCTTCGATCGCCGCGCCGCCGCGCACGCCGTCGCGGTCCCACTCGACTTCCACCCGCAGCTCCTCGAATGCGCGCGTCGCCTCGACGAAGGCCGGGAACGGGACGCCGCGCGCGAGCTCGAAGCGGTACTCGAGCCCGCCGGGGCGATGGTGCTCGGTGTAGGGCTCCGCGTCGATGTCGCGCACCATCAGCCAGCGCACGCGCTCGCGGAAATCGTCGAAGCGCCCCGCGTCGCCGATGACGCGCACGACCGCGGTAAACGCCATCAGCCGTCGTACTTGAACGAGAGCGACAGGCGCGTCCTGAACTGCGTCACCTTGCCGTCCTCGACCTTGACGTCGAGCTTGGTGACCTCGGCGATGCGCAGGTCGCGAAGCGACTTCGAGGCCGTCTTCACGGCGTTCCTCGCCGCCTCCTCCCACGAATTCGCACTGGTGCCGATGACATCCGTGACCCGATACACCGCGTTTCCGCCTTTGGCCATGAGCGCCTCCTCCGAGTGATGTTCGCGGGACGATCCCGCGCGGCCAGTGTACGCCGGGCGAGCGGGCGCGGTCAGCCCCCGGCCGCGAGGCGCTCCAGGTCCGCGGCGATCTCGGGCGCGGCATCCTCGGGGCGCACCAGCAGCCGCGCGCGGCCCGTGGCGTCGAATACGAACACGCCGCCGCTGTGGCTTACCGCGTACTCGCCGTGCGCGTCGGGCTTGTCGCGCGAATAGGCGACGCGGTAGCGCCGTACCAGGGCTTCCAGGGCTTTGTCGTCCCCCCGCAGGCCGGTCATGCCCGGCCCGAAGGCCGCCACGTACTGGGCGAGCCGGGCGAGCGTGTCGCGCGCCGGGTCCACCGTCACGAACAGCACCTGCACGGCGTCGCGGTGCTCGCGCATCGCCGCGCGCGCGGCGGCGAGCTTTGCCAGCGTCGTCGGGCACACGTCGGGGCAGTTCGTGTAGCCGAAGAACAGCAGCACCACCTTGCCGCGGTAGTCGGCGGCGCTCACCGCGCCGCCGCCGGCCGCCGTCATGCGGAACTCGAGGTCGGGCAGGAGGCCCGAGACGTCCTTGGCGTGCCAGCCGGCGTCGTGCGAGCCGCACGCGGCGAGCGCGAGCGCGGTGCCGAGGATCAGGCTGCGGCGCACTTGGGGGGGCTCGCCCGGTCGCGGTCGGCGCGCATCCAGCGCCCGATCAGGATCAGTGCGGCGGCGACGTGCATCATCGCGGCCGGGATCCAGATGATGACGCCGCCGATCCCCTGGTCCTCGCGCGCCGTGAAGTCCCAGACGCGCCCGCAGATCGCGTAGACGTCGAACAGGTCGCGATCGGCGAGCGCGATGTGGGCGCCGATCCAGATCTGCGGCGGGATGCACAGCAGCGCGACCCATACGCGCAGCCCGAGGCCCACCGGCGCGCCCTGTTCGCGCGTGCGCGGGTCGAACAGCATCGCCCAGAACAGCACCCCGTCGAGCAGCATGCTCCAGTTCATGAGCGCGTAGCGCGGCGCGCTCAGCATGGCCTCGAAGTGCACCGGCGGCTCGAGCCAGAAGAAGATCAGCCCGACGAAGAGCGCCGGCGCCACGATCGCGTTCTGCAGCACGCGGTACGCCGCGCGCGTCACGGGGTGGCGCCAGAGCGGCCTCAGGTACCGCTCGGCGAAGCCCGCGGGAAGCCCGCGCGCGAGCACCGGGAGCGGCGCGGACAGCGCGACCAGGAACGGCCCCATGTGGTGCAGCACCAGGTGCTGGATGCGATGCACGAAGAACATGTGCTGCGACAGGTAGTCGTATCGCGTCTGCATGACGAAGTACACCAGCCCCCAGCCCAGCAGGAACGCGAGCGTGCGCGCCCCGTGCGGCCGCTCGGCGCGCGGCAGTCGAGAGAGCCCGGCCAGATACAGCGCGACCGCGCCCACGCAGAGCAGGAACGCGGCCGGCGAGAACTCCCAGGGCAGGAGGAACGCGGCGGCTTCGCGCGCCGCGGATAGGTCCATGGGTCATGGAGTATGCCCGTTCGCCGGGGGTTCCGCGCGGTTCGCATCCGCGTGCCAGTAGCGCGCGCGTTCCTCGCGCTCGCACGCGACCGATGCGCCGCTCGCCGCGAGGCGCACGGTGACGGCGCCATCGCGGTCGGTGCGCAGCAGCCGGGCGCCGGCAGCGGCGTAGCGGCCCGCGACGTCCGGCGCCGGGTGGCCGAAGCGGTTGCGGTAGCCGACGGCCGCGACGGCGAGCTCGGGACGCACCGCGGCGATGAAGCCCGGGCTCGACGACGTGCGGCTCCCGTGGTGGGGCACGAGCAGCGCCACCGAGCGGATTCCGCCGGCCTCGGCGAGCGTGCGTTCGGCGGCCCGCTCGATGTCCCCGGCGAGCAACATCGCGCGCCCGCCGGCCACCACGCGCAGCACGCAGCTCTCGTCGTTGCGGCGGCGCGCGCGCGCGCCCGGATCGGGGCCGAGGACCTCGAAGCGCACGCCGTCCCAGACCCACGCCGTGCCGCGGGCGCAGCGTGCCGGTCGCGGCGCAAGCGCGAGCAGCGGCTCGGTGGCGGGCAGAGAATGCAGCACCGCGCCCACCTCGATCGACTCGAGCACCGAGCGCGCGCCGCCGATATGGTCTGTGTCGTCGTGCGAGAGCACCAGCGCGTCCAGGCGCCCGACGCCGAGCGCGCGAAGCGCCGGCAGCACGATGCGCGAGCCGCTATCCGAATCCGGCCCGAAAGCGGGCCCCGCGTCGTAGAGCAGGGCGTGGTGCGAGGTGCGCACCAGGACCGCAAGGCCCTGCCCCACGTCGAAGGTCGTCACCCAGGCCTCGCCTTCGTCCGGCGCGGGCGGCGGCAGCACCACGGCGGGGACCATCAACCAGACGCCCGCGGCGCGCCAGGGCACGCCGCGCGGCAGCAGCAGCCAGACGACGCCGGCCAGCGCGGCGAGCGTCACCCAGAGCGCCGGCACATGCTGCTGCCAGAGCGCGCCGGGCAGGGCCGCGCACCATTCCAGGTACTGCAGCAGCAGCTCGACCAGCCACTGCGCGAGGTGCAGCGGCGCCTCGAGCGGAACGATGGCGGCGACAAGCGCGAGCGGCGTGACGACGACCGACACCAGCGGGATCGCGACCGCGTTGGCGAGCGGCCCGGCGAGCGATACCTGCGAGAACAGGAACAGCGCCGCGGGCGCCAGCCCGACCGTGATCGCCCACTGCACGCGAAGCCACTGCCGCAGCCGGGACTCCGGCGCCGTCCATCCGGCGCCCACGTGGAAGATCAGCGCCACCGCGCCGAACGAGAGCCAGAAGCCGGGCTGCAGCACCGCCCAAGGGTCGAGCGCCGTCACACAGGCGAGCGCGAGGGCGAGCGTGCGCGGGGGCGACGCGAGGCGCCCCGACCACAGCGCGAGCGCGACGACGGTGACCATGTAGAACGTTCGCTGCGCAGGCACGGCGAAGCCCGCGAGCAGCGTGTAGCCGAGCGCGGCCAGGATCGCCGCGACGGCCCCCGCCTTGCGGGCCGGCAGCGCGAGCGCGAGGCGCGGCACGCGCCGCCAGAGCGCGGCCGCGAGCGCCGCGCACAATCCCGAGATCAGCGTGACGTGCAGGCCCGAGATGCTCATCAGGTGGGTGACGCCGGTGCGGGCGAACAGCCGCCACTCCTCGCTCGAGATCGCGCGCTGCTCCCCTACCGCGAGCGCGGCGAGGATTCCGGCCGCGGGGGTGTCCCCGAGCACGGCGCGAAAGCGCTCGCGGACCGACTCTCGGGCGCGCGAGATGAGGTCCGGCAGCGAGCGCCGCTCGCCGAGGCGCCGCGCGGCCACGCCGTCGCGAACGTACCCCGTCGCGCCGAGGCCGCGCTCGAGGAGCCAGGCCTCGTAGTCGAAGCCGTGCGGATTGAGATTGCCGTGCGGGCGCTTCAGCCGCAGCGTGAAGCGCCATCGCTCCCCGGGATGCACCTGCGGCGCCTCGCCGTACCATGACAGCAGCACGCGAGCCGGCAGGCGCTCGGCAGCGCCTTCGGGCTCGAACTCGAAGCGCTGCCCGCGCTCGGTCGCGCTCGGCAGCCCCGCGACGACGCCGACCGACTCCACGTCGACGCCTTCGAGCGCGGGGTCGAGCCGGTCGGCGAGCCTGAGGTGCGCGAGGCTCGCCGCCCAGAGGAACCCGACCGCGACCGCCGTGGGTACGACGAGGACGCGGCGCCAGGCCGCGAGCGCGGCGACGGCGGGCGCGAGAGCGAGCCACGCCGGCGCCGGCAGCGCCGCCTGCAGCTGCAGCAGCAGCACCCCGGCGGCGAACGCGAGCGCGGCGGCGGTCATCTAGAATCAACGCGCCGGCCCCGCGCCGGATGACCGCATGCCGCCCCGATTTCTCCGACGCTGGGTTCCCGACGCCGAGCACGTGCGCAGGCAGCGCTGGCTCGGCGCCTTCGGCCGGCTGCTCGACCCGCCCATGCTGTGGAGCCTCAACCGCGACTCGGTCGCGGGCGCTGTGGCGATCGGCCTGTTCGCCGGGCTCGTGCCGGGCCCGTTCCAGATGCTCTCCGCCGCACTGCTCGCGATTCCGCTGCAGCGCAATCTGCCCGTGGCGCTCGCGGTGACGCTCTACACCAATCCCTTCACGATCGTCCCCCTCTATGCGCTCGCCTACGCCTACGGCAGCCTGCTGCTCGGCAGCGGCCTCGCCTGGCACGACGTCGCGCCGTTCCAGATGGACTGGAGCCACCTCCTCGATTCTGCTGTGCGGCTCGCAGAATGGGCGATCGCGCTGGGCAAGCCGCTGGCCGTCGGGCTGGTCGCGCTCGCGCTCACGCTCGCCGCGCTCGGCTGGGCCGTGGTCCAGGTCGGCTGGCGCGCCTACGTCCGGCTTGCCTGGCGCGCGCGCAGGAAACGCAGGAAATAGCGCGCGCGAGCGCGCGTCAAAGCCGCAGCGCGACGAGTCCCGCGAGCACCGCGAGCGTGGCCGCGACGCGGCGCGCCGTGAACGGCTCGCCGAGGAACGCCGCGCCGATCGCGGCGGCGAACACGACCGAGGTCTCGCGCAGCACCGCGACGAGCGCGACCGGGGCGAGCGTCATCGCCCACAGCGCGATCGCGTACGCGCCGGCCGCCAGCGCGCCTCCGCCCAGCGTGCGGCGCCAGGTGCGCGCCAGGTGCCGCGGCACCTCGGCCCCGCGCTGCATCGCGCCGATCGCGGTGATCACGATGCCGTTGACCACGAAGAACCACAGCGTGTACGCGACCGGCGCGCCCGAGGCGCGCGCGCCCTTCGCGTCGATCAGCGTGTAGGCCGCGATGACGACCGCGTTGCCGAGCGCGTACGCGAGCGAGCGGCGCTGCGCGGCCGGATCGCGCGCCGAGTGCGATGCGAAGGCGAGGATGCCCACGCTGATCAGCAGCACGCCGGCGGTCTCGGCCCAGGGCAGCACCTCGCCGAACGCGGCGACCCCGGCGAGGGTGACGAGGAGCGGCCCGCCGCCGCGCATGATCGGATACGAGAACGACAGGTCGCCCCAGCGATACGACTCCGCGAGCAGGCGGAAGTAGGCGATGTGCACGACGGCGGAGGCGGCGATCCACGGCCACGACGCGCGCGCGGGCACGCCCGCGACCGGCGCCGCCAGCAGCGCTACGAGCCCGCTGCCCGCCGCGAGGCCGACCGCGTCGAGCTGCTTGTCGCCGCCGGACTTGAGCATCGCGTTCCACGACGCGTGCAGCAGCGCGGCGCCGAGCACCGCCAGTGCCACCGGCAGCGGGATCTCCATCGCCGCAGTGTAACAAGGCGCCTTGCGCGCCTAGGCGCCGAGCAAGTGCTCCAGCACCGCCTGCGCGCGCTCGGCGGCGGCGAGACCCTCGTCAATCGCCTCGCGTGCGCGATCGAAATCCATCATCGCGAAGTCGGGCAGGATCGGCGTGATCAGCGCGTCGGCGGGCTCGCCGGCGAGGCGGCTCCGCCCCACGCGCTCCTGCATGATGTCGAAGCTGGAGAAGAACACGCCGAGCGCCGAGGGCATCTCGGGGCGCTCGGCGCCGTCCGCGCCGGTGCGCGGCGCGCGCGCCGGCAGGAATCGCGACCACCAGCCGGGTCGCGACGTGGCTTCGGTGCGTTCCTTCTGGCGCGCCTGCTCGCGGTAGTAGCCGAACTTCGCCCAGCCGAGGTCGATCGCGATGACGATGTCGGCGCCGAGCGCGCGGCACATCGACACCGGCACCGGGTTGACGAGCCCGCCGTCGACCAGCAGCTCGCCGTCGCGCAGCACCGGCGCGAACACGCCGGGGATCGCGATCGAGGCGCGCACCGCGTCCAGCACCTGCCCGTCGCGAAGCCATACCTCGCGCCCCGTGCCGAGCTCGGTCGCCACCGCGCCATAGGGCATCGGCAGCGAGGCGATGTCCTGCAGCCCGAATCGCTCGCGCATGAACTCGAAGAGCTTCCGGCCGCGGATCAGTCCGCCGCGCCAGGTGAAATCCATGAGGCCGAACACCTCGCGCCAGCCGAGCGACAGCGCCCATTCCTCGAGACGCTCCAGCTCGCCCGCGGCGTAGGCCGCGCCCACCAGCGCGCCCATCGACGTGCCGCAGACGATGTCGGCCCGGATGCCGCGCTCGCCGAGCGCGCGAATGACGCCGACATGCGCCCAGCCGCGCGCGCCGCCGGCGCCGAGGGCGAGGCCGATGATGGGTTGGCGCTGCATGGTAGGGCGGGCCCCCGGCCCACCCTACAGTCGCTCGAAGATCGCCGCGATCCCCTGCCCGCCGCCGATGCACATGGTGACGAGCGCGTAGCGCTTCTGCGTGCGCTCGAGCTCGTAGAGCGCCTTCACGGTGAGGATCGCGCCGGTGGCGCCGATCGGGTGGCCGAGCGCCACGGCGCCGCCGTTCGGATTCACCTTCTCCGGGTCGAGGCCGAGGTCCTTCGTCACCGCCATCGCCTGCGCGGCGAAGGCCTCGTTCGATTCGATCACGTCCATGTCGGCGGGCTTGAGGCTGGACTTCTCGAACACGCGCTTCACCGCCGGGATGGGTCCCAGGCCCATGACCTGGGGCTCGACGCCGGCGTGCGCGTAGGCGACGAGCCGCGCTTTCGGCTTCAGTCCCTTCTTCGCCGCCGCGCCCGCCTCCATCATCACGATCGCCGCGCCCGCGTCGTTCAGGCCCGAGGCGTTGCCCGCGGTCACGGTCCCGTCCTTCTTGAACACCGCCCTGAGCTTGGCGAGGTCCTCGATCCTCGCGCCCGGGCGCACGTGCTCGTCGGTCGCGTACTGCTCGACGCCCTTCCGGGTCTTCAGCTCGATCGGGACGATCTGGCTCCTGAAGTAGCCCCTCTCGAGCGCGTTCGCCGCGCGCCGGTGCGACTCGAGCGCGAACTGGTCCTGCTGCTCGCGGGTGAAGCCGTACTTCGCGGCGATGTTCTCCGCGGTCACGCCCATGTGGCCGTGGCCGAAGGGGTCGTGTAGCGCGCCGGTCATCGCGTCGATCACGGGCTCGTCGCCCATGCGCTGGCCCCAGCGGCCGGCGGGCAGGAAGTACGCCGCGCGGCTCATGCTCTCGGCGCCGCCGCCCACCACGGTATCGGTGTCGCCGAGCAGGATGTGCTGCGCGGCGGAAACGATCGCCTGCAGCCCCGAGCCGCAAAGCCGGTTCACGGTCAGGCAGGGCGTGCCGACCGGCAATCCCGCGTCGATCGCGGCGACGCGCGACAGGTACATGTCGCGCGCCTCGCCGTGGATCACGCTGCCCATCACGACGTGCCCGACCGACGCCGGGTCGATCTTCGCTCGCGCGAGCGCCTCCTTGATGGCAATCGACCCGAGCTTCGTCGGCGCGACGTCCTTCAGCGCGCCGCCATAATCGCCGATCGCGGTGCGCGCGCCGCCGATCACCACCACTTCGCGTGTGCTCATGCCAATCTCCCGTGCAGGTCGTGGGCGCCGGAGCGCTCGATCACGACGTTCCTGAATTCTCCGGCTTTTCCGCCGCGGAAGCGCACCGTGCCGTCGATTTCCGGCGCGTCCGCCGCCGAGCGACCGACGCCCGGCGCGTCCACCAGCACCTTCATGGTCGTTCCGACCTTCGTGCGCAGCTTTCGTTCGCTGATCGCAGCCTGGACCTGCATGAACCGCGCGCGTCGCGATTGCGCGACATCCGCGGGCACCGGGTCCGGCAATGCGTTGGCCGCGGCGCCCTCCACCGGCGAGTAGGCGAAGCATCCGACCCGGTCGAGTTGCGCGATCTCGAGAAACTCGAGCAGCTGCTCGAACTCGGCCTCGGTCTCGCCCGGAAAGCCGACGATGAACGTGCTGCGAACGGTGAGACCGGGACAGGCGTCGCGCCAGCGCGACAGGCGCTCGAGCACCTTCTCCACGCCCGCCGGCCGCTTCATCAGCTTCAGGATCCTCGCGCTCGCGTGCTGAAAGGGCACGTCGAGGTAGGGAAGGATCCTGCCGTCCGCCATGAGCGGGATCACCTCGTCCACGTGCGGGTAGGGATAGACGTAGTGCAGGCGCACCCAGGCCCCCAGGTCCCCCAGCGCCCGGCACAACTCCGTCATGCGCGTCTTCAGCGGCCGGCCGCGCCAGAAGCCGGTCCGGAACTTCTTGTCGACGCCGTAGGCGCTCGTATCCTGCGAGATGACGAGCAGCTCCTTCACGCCCGCCTTCACCAGGTTCTCCGCCTCCTGCATCACCTCGCCGATCGGGCGCGACACGAGGTCGCCGCGCATCGAGGGGATGATGCAGAAGCTGCAGCGGTGGTTGCAGCCCTCCGAAATCTTGAGATACGCGTAGTGCGAGGGCGTCAGCTTCACGCCCTGCGGCGGCACGAGGTCGACGTACGGGTCGTGCGGCTTCGGCAGGTGCGCATGCACCGCGCGCATCACACCCTCGGGGTCGTGCGGCCCGGTGACCGCGAGTACGGCCGGGTGTGCCGCCTGCACGACGCCCTCCTTCGCGCCGAGGCATCCGGTGACGATCACCCTGCCGTTCTCGGCGAGCGCCTCGCCGATGGCGCCGAGCGACTCCTCCACGGCGGCGTCGATGAATCCGCAGGTGTTGACGACGACGAGGTCGGCGCCCGCGTAGTCCTTCGCGGTGGCGTAGCCCTCCGCGCGGAGCTGCGTGAGGATGCGCTCCGAGTCCACCAGCGCCTTGGGACAGCCCAGGGAGACGAAGCCAACCTTTGGTATGCGCACTACTTGGTGTCGGGCTCGGGCTTGGCCGGCGGCTGGGCGGGAAAGCCCGGGAACGAGAATCCGGCGAACATGCTGCGCGCCTGGTTCTGCATCTGGTCCTGGAACTGCGCGAACATCTTCTGGCTCTGCTCCATGTAGGCCTGCATCAGGCTCTGCATCGCGGGGCCCTGCAGGTTCATGAACTGCGACCACAGCTCCTGCGAGGCGCGCGAGTTGTCGCCGTACATGCGGTTCGACTGGTCCTGCAGCGTCTTCTGCAGGCTCTGGAAGGCCTCGATGTTCTTCTCGAGGTAGGTGCCCATGAAGCCCTGCATCGCGCTGCCGTAGGAGCGGATCATCTGCGACAGCAGGTCCGAGGAGAACATCGGCACGCCGCCCGACTCCTCGTCGAGGATGATCTGCAGCAGGATCTGGCGCGTGAGGTCTTCGGTCGTCTTGGCGTCGACCACCCGGAACTCCTCCTGCTTCAGCACCATCTGCTTGACGTCCGCGAGCGTGATGTAGCTCGAGGTCTTGGTGTCGTACAGCCGCCGGTTCGGGTACTTCTTGATCAGACGTACCGGGGTCTCGGACTTCGCTTCCGGAATTGCGGCCATGGTTCGAGTCTACTCCTTCGCGCCTTAGTACATGTGCTGGCCGCCGTTGATCGAGATGTTCGCCCCGGTCACGAACGCGGCCTCTTCCGAGCACAGGTAGATGATTAGCCCCGCCACTTCCTCCGGCTTGCCCAGCCGGCCGACGGGAATCTGCGGCAGGATCTTCGAGTCGAGGATCTCCTTCGGGATCGCGGTCACCATCTTGGTGCCGATGTAGCCGGGCGAGATCGTGTTGATGGTCACGTTCTTCTTCGCCACCTCGAGCGCGAGCGCCTTCGTGAAGCCATGGATGCCGGCCTTGGCCGCGGAGTAGTTGGTCTGGCCGAACGCGCCCTTCTGGCCGTTGACGGAGGAAACGTTGATGACGCGTCCCCAGCCCCGCTCCACCATGCCGTCCATCACCTGCTTGGTCATGTTGAAGCAGGAATCGAGGTTCGTGCGCATGACTGCGTCCCAGTCGGCCTTGCTCATCTTCTTGAACGTCATGTCGCGCGTGATGCCGGCGTTGTTGACCAGGATGTCGACCGGCCCCATCTCCGCGGCGATGCGCGCGGTCTTGGCGGCGCAGTCGTCGTAGTCCGAGACGTCCACCGGGTAGGCGCCGAACGCGTAGCCCTGCGACTTCATCGCGTCCAGCCACGACTTGTGCTTGGTGTTGCTCGGCGAGAACGTCACCACGACCTTGTAGCCCGCGTCTGCCATCTTGGTCGAGATCGACTCGCCCAACCCGCCCATGCCGCCGGTGACGACGGCAATGCGTTGCTGCGCCATGACCCTGCCCCTCCTCCGAATCGAGTCTACACCATCACATCATGTGCATGCCGCCGTTGACCGAGATGTTGGCGCCGGTGATGTAGCCCGCGTCCTCGGACGCGAGAAACGCCACCACGGCCGCGATCTCCTCGGGCCGGGCGAGACGCCCCATCGGGATCGAATCGATGATCGCGTCGCGAACGTCGGCGCGAATCGCGCGCACCATGTCGGTCTCGACGTAGCCGGGCGATACCGTATTGACCGTCACGCCCTTGCGCACGACTTCCTGCGCGAGCGCCTTGGCGAACCCGGCCATGCCGGCCTTCGCCGCCGAGTAGTTGGTCTGGCCGAACTGGCCCTTCAGCGCGTTGACCGACGAGATGTTGACGATGCGGCCCCAGCCGCGCTCGGTCATGCCGTCGATCACCTGGCGCGTGACGTTGAACACGCTGTTCAGGTTGGTGTTGATGACCGCCATCCAGTCCTGCTCGGTCATGCGCTTGAACACCGCGTCGCGCGTAATGCCGGCATTGTTGACCAGGATGTCGACCGGTCCGACCACCGACTTCACGTGGTAGAACATCTCCGCGCAGGACTCGAAGTTCGACACGTCGCCCTCGGCCGCGTGGATGCGATAGCCTTCGCTCCTCATCGCCGCGAGCCACTCGGACTTCTTCTCGTAGCTCGGCAGGCACCCGGCCACCACCGTGTGCCCGTCCGCCGCCAGCCGCGCGCAGATCGCGGTGCCGATGCCGCCCATGCCGCCCGAAACGAATGCGATGCGCCCCGTGCCGGGGCGAACCTCTTCTCCGGCGGCTGCCTCCCGCTCCAGCACCGAGCTCATCGCTCCACCGCCAGCGCGACGCCCATGCCGCCCCCGATGCAAAGCGACGCGAGGCCCTTTCTCGCATCGCGCTTCTGCATCTCGTGCAGCAGCGTGACGAGGATGCGGCAGCCCGAGGCGCCGATCGGGTGGCCGAGCGCGATCGCGCCGCCGTTCACGTTCACCCTCGAGGTGTCCCAGCCCATCTGGCGGTTGACCGCGATCGCCTGCGCGGCGAACGCCTCGTTGATCTCCATCAGCTCGAGGTCCTTCGGTTCCCAGCCGGCGCGCGCCAGGCACCGCTTGGAGGCCGGGACCGGCCCCATGCCCATGTACTTCGGGTCGACGCCGGCCGAGGCGAAGGCCTTGATGCGTGCGATCGGCTTGAGGCCCAGCTCCCTCGCCTTGCGCGCGCTCGCCACGATCACGGCCGCGGCGCCGTCGTTGATGCCGGAGGCGTTGCCGGCGGTGACGGTGCCGTCCTTGTCGAAAGCGGGCTTCAGGCCCTTCATCGCCTCGAGCGTCGCGCCGTGGCGCGGGTACTCGTCGTCGACGAACATGACCGGGCCCTTCTTCGACGGGATCTCGAACGCGACGATCTCGTCCTTGAAGCGGCCCGCCTTTTGCGCGGCCTCGGCCTTGTTCTGGCTCTTCACCGCGAACTCGTCCTGCTCCTCGCGCGTGACCGCGTACTCCTTGGCGACGTTCTCGGCGGTGACGCCCATGTGGTACTGGTTGAACGCGTCCCACAGCCCGTCGACGATCATCGAGTCGGCCAGCTTCGCGTCGCCCATGCGGAAGCCGTCGCGCGATCCGTTCAGCACGTGCGGCGCGGCGCTCATGTTCTCCTGGCCGCCGGCGACCACGACGTCGGCGTCGCCGTTCGCGACCGACTGCGCCGCCAGCATCACGGCCTTCAGGCCCGAGCCGCAGACCTTGTTGATGGTCATGGCCGGGATCATGTCGGGCAGCCCGGCCTTGATGGCGGCCTGGCGCGCGGGGTTCTGCCCCACGCCCGCCGCCAGCACTTGCCCGAGGATCACCTCGGAGACCTGGTCGGGCTCGACGCCGGAGCGCTCGAGCAGCTTCTTCAGCACGTGCGCGCCGAGGTCCGACGCGGGCGTCCTGGCGAGCGAGCCGCCGAACTTGCCGATGGCGGATCGTGCCGCCCCCACGATGACAATGTCGTCCATGTCAGTCTCCTTGGTTTGCCTTCTCCCGGACGTAGCGCCCGGGCGCAGGCTCGATCGGCTTGAAGCGCGCGTTGCCCGCCTTCTTCGGCGCCCTGCGCACGCCGCCCTTGAAGTCTTCCAGCCATGCCGCCCAGCGCGGCCACCAGCTGCCCGGCGTCTCCTCGGCCTGCGCGAGCCACGCGTCCGGATCGGCCTGCGCCGCGCCGGTCCAGTAGCTGCGCCTCCGGGCCGCCGCCGGATTGACGATGCCGGCGACGTGCCCGCTCGCGCCCAGCACGAAGGTCTTGTCGCCACCCAGCACCTCGAGCGAGCGGTACGCCGTGCGCCAGGGCACGATGTGGTCCTCGCGCGTGGCGACGATGAAGCTCGGCCGATCGACCTTGCCGAGGTCGATCGGCGCACCGAGGCAGGTCAGCGCGCCCGGCCTGCGCAGCTTGTTCTCGAGGTAGGCATTCCTCAGGTACCAGCAGTACATCGGCCCGGGCAGGTTGGTGCCGTCGCCGTTCCAGTAGAGGATGTCGAACGCCGCCGGCTTGCCGCCGAGCAGGTAGTTGTTGACGACGTACGGCCAGATGAGATCGTTCGCGCGCAGCGCCGAAAACACCGTGGCGAGCTCGGCCGCCGGCAGGATGCCGCCACGCCCGAGCGCGGACTCGCGCTGCGCGACGCTCGCCTCGTCGACGAACAGGCCGATCTGGCCCGTGTCGGAGAAGTCCAGCATCGCGGCGAGCAGCGTCACGCTCTCGACCAGGTGCTCCCCCTTGGCCGCGAGGACGGCGAGCGCGGCGCCGAGCAGCGTCCCGCCGACGCAGAAGCCGAGCGCGTTCACGCGATCGGCCTGCGCGATCTCGCGCGCGGTGCGCAGGGCTTCCAGGACGCCCATCTCGAGGTAGTCGTCCCAGCCGAGGCGGCCCTGCGCCGGCCCGGGATTGCGCCACGAGACCATGAACACCGTGTGTCCCTGCTCCACGGCGTAGCGCACGAGCGAGTTCTGCGCCTGCAGGTCGAGGATGTAGAACTTGTTGATGCACGGCGGCACCATGACCAGGGGCCGCTTGCCCACCTCGGTGGTCGCGGGCGCGTACTGGATGAGCTGCATCAGCTCGTTCTCGCGCACCACGTGACCGGGCGTGAGCGCGAGGTTGCGGCCGACCTCGAAGGCGGATTCGTCGGTCTGGCTGATGCGGCCGCGGCCCGCGTCGACGACGAGGTTGGCGAGTCCCTGCGCGAGGCTCGCGCCCCGGGTCTCGCGCACGTGGCGCAGGACCTCCGGGTTCGTGGCGGCGAAGTTGGCCGGGCTCATCGCATCCACCCACTGGCGTACGGTAAAGCGCAGCCGCTCCTTGGCCTGCCCCTCCAGCGCGGCGGCCTCGACCAGCCGCTCCAGGTACTGCGCCGCCAGCAGGTACGACTGCTTCAGATAGCTGTAGTACGGGTTGTCGCGCCACTCCTCGCCCGCGAAGCGCCGGTCGCCCGGCTCGGCGCGCACCTGCGCATCGCGCATGCCCGAGGCGAGCGCGCTCCAGAGCGCGCGCTGCCGCTCGAGGAACTCCGCCTGCAGGGCGCCGACGCGCGCGCTGTCCGCCGACAGGCGCGCGAGGTAGTCCGCCGGCGCGCTCGGGCCGGGGGCGCTGGCCGCCAGGCGCAGCCAGTTCTTCGCCATGTCATTGCCGGATTGCGCGATCGACGCGACGAAGTCTGCGGGCGAGGGTTGCGAACTCAAGGGCGGGTATTTTGCGCCGCACAAACCCCCCCGGTCAAACCTCCGCTAGAGGATCGCGATCAGCGCGACGCCCGCGGCAATGAGCAGGGTTTGCTGGACCGTGGCGCGGAGCTCGGGGCGCTTGTGCAGGCCCGGGATGAGGTCGGCCACGGCGACGTAGATCATGCTTGCGGCGACCACGCCGAGCAGGGCCGGCTCCCAGCGCTGGAAACCCGACAGCGCGAAGTAGCCGATCAACCCGCCCGCCACGCTGCCGAGCGAGGACAGCACGTTCAGCACGAACGCGCGCGTGCGCGTGTAGCCGGAATTGAGGAGCACGAGGAAATCGCCGACCTCCTGCGGGATCTCGTGCGCGACGATCGCGATCGAGGTCGCGAGGCCGAGCTGCGCGCTTTGCAGGAAGGTCGCCGCGATCAGCACGCCGTCGACGAAGTTGTGGATCGTGTCGCCGACCACGATCAGCATTCCCGCGCGGCCGTGCTCGTGGTGGTGCGCGGGCTCCACGCCCTCGCCGTGCTCGTGGGAGTGGCGCCACAGCAGCAGCTTCTCGAGCAGGAAGAAGCCGAGCAGGCCCCCGAGGATGGAGGCCGCCACGGGCTGCGGCGCGCCCAGCTCGAAGGCGCGCGGCAGCACCTCGAGAAACGAGGCGCCGAGCAGCGTGCCGATGGCGAAAGACACCAGCATCGGCACCCAGCGCCCCCGCAGCCAGAGCGCGAAGGCCGCGGCGCAAACCGACAGCGCGCCGCCGGCGAGGCTCGCCAGGATGATCCAGGCCAGGGTCACGGGGAGCGCGATTCCAGCCAGACGAACGACGCGATGCGCTCGTGCGTGCGGTCGCGACGCCACGAGGGAAAGCGCGCCGGGTCGCTGAACGTGCACAGCGTCCCCCCGCCCACGCGCTCGACACCGCGCGCGGCGAGCCGCTGGCGCGCGATCGCGGCGAGGTCGAGCCGCCAGTGCCCGGGCCGGTTCGCGACGAACGCGGCCTCGGCGCGCGCGTCGCGCCCGAGGAAGGCCTCGCGCACCTCCGGGCCGACCTCGTAGTGCGCGGCGCCGATCGCGGGCCCGATCCACGCGAGCACGCTTCGCGGCGCCACGCCGAGCGCGTCGACGGTGGCCTCCAGCACGCCCGCGGCGAGGCCGCGCCATCCCGCGTGGGCGGCCGCGACGACGCTGCCCGCGTCGTCCGCGAACAGCACCGGCAGGCAGTCCGCCGCCTTGACGACGCACACCGTGCCCGGCGCGCGCGCGACCGAGGCGTCGGCCTCGGGCGCATCGAGCGCGGCAGCGGCTTCCACCACGCGCGTGCCATGCACCTGGCGCAGCCACGCGACCGGCGCGGCGAGCGCCGGGTCGGGCTCGCCGCGCGTGGTCACGAGCGCGCGCACGCGCGCCGGCGCGGGCCAGTCGGGCTCAATCACGGCGCAGGCTCGCGAGCAGGCGCCGGAAGTCGGCCGGCGGCTCGGCGCGCCAGTGCATGGGCTTGCCGGTGCGCGGATGCACGAGCGAGAGCTCGATCGCGTGCAGCGCCTGGCGCGCGAAGGCGAGGCCATGGCGCGTGCCGCGGCGGTACGTCGCCTCGCCCACCAGGGGGTGCCGGATGTGCTGGAAGTGCACGCGGATCTGGTGCGTTCGCCCGGTCTCGAGACGGCACTCGACGAGCGCGGCCCGCCCAAAGCGCTCGAGCACGCGGTAGCGCGTTACCGCGTCCTTGCCGCGGCGCGTGATCGCCATGCGCGTCCTCGCCCGCGCGTCGCGCCCCACCGGCGCGTCGATGACGCCGCCGGCCGGCGGATCGCCCTGCACGACCGCCCAGTAGACGCGGCGCATCGTGCGCTCCGCGAGCTGGCGCACGAGGCTCGTCTGCGCCTCGATCGTCTTCGCCACGACGATGAGGCCCGTCGTGTCCTTGTCCAGCCGGTGCACGATGCCGGCGCGCGGCACGCCGGCGAGCTGCGGCGCGTGGGCGAGCAGCGCGTTCAGCAGCGTCCGGTCGGGCACGCCGGCGCCGGGGTGAACCACCAGCCCCGCCGGCTTGTCGATGACCACCAGCTCGGCGTCCTCGAAGACGACGGTGAGCGGCATGCGCTGCGCGCGCGGCGCGGCGCCCGCGACCTGCGGCGGTCGCAGCTCGACGCGCTCGCCGCCGCGCACGAGGTCGCGCGCCGCCGCGCGCCCGCCGTCGACGCGGATGTGGCCCTCGGCGAGCCAGGCCTGCAGCCGGCTCCTCGAGTACTGCGGGAACATGCGCGCGAGCGCCTGGTCCAATCGCATTCCCGCCAGCGCGCGCGGCGCCTCGGCCTGCATCGGCGCGGCGAGGCCGGCTTCCCAGTCGGCGGGACCGTTGTCGGCGTCCGTATAATCGCGGCCCATCATGCGAGCAAGTTTACTGGCACTGGCCGCTGCGGCGCTGCTGGCGACGGCCTGCGGCTCCACCCCCGAGGCGCCCGACGAGACCGCCAACTGGACCGTCGAGCACTTGTACGGCGCGGCGCACGATGCGATGCAGAGCCGCGACTGGAAGAAGGCGATCGAGCTGCTGGACAAGCTCGAGGGGCGCTTTCCCTACGGCCGCTACGCGCAGCAGGCGCTGCTCGACGTCGCCTACTCGCACTGGAAGTACGACGAGCGCCCCGCCGCGATCGCGTCGATCGACCGCTTCATCAAGCAGTATCCGAGTCACGAGGCGCTCGACTACGCGTACTACCTGAAGGGCATGATCTATTTCACCGAGAACCCGGGCCTGTTCGCGATCCTGTCGAACCCCGACTTCGCCGAGCGCGACCCGAAGTCGGCGCGCGAGGCCTACGCCGCGTTCCGCGAAGTGACGACGCGCTTCCCGGATTCCAAGTATGCGCAGGACTCGGCGCTGCGGATGCGCTACCTGGTCAACTCGCTCGCGCGCCACGAGGTGTACGTCGCGCGCTACTACATGAAGCGCGGCGCCTACGTCGCGGCGGTGAACCGCGCGCAGCAGGCCGTGCACGATTTCCCCCAGGCGCCGGCGACCGAGGAGGCGCTCTACATCATGATGAAGTCCTACCACGCGCTCGGCCTGGAGGACCTGCGCGCGGACACCGAGCGCGTCATGCGCGCAAATTTCCCCAACAGCCCCTGGTTCAAGGGCCCGGTGAAGCGCGACGTCTCGTGGTGGCGGATCTGGGACCCGGACTGGTGATCAGAGCCTGAGTCCTTCGTCCGCCGCGTATTGGCGGATGATGGATTCGACGTCGGGGTCGGCCTTGAAACCCATCGCGAGCGCGCGAGGCGTGCGGAAATTCGCCGGCCAGGTCTTCACGATCGCCTGAATGCGCGTGTCGGGCTTGTAGACGACACGCGCGGCGGCTTCGGCGCCGGCCACCTTCTTCAGCGCGTCGACCATCTGCGCGACCGTGGCCGTGATCCCGGGCAGGTTGAGCCAGCGCCGCGTGCCCCAGGCCTCCGGCCCGAGCTCCCAGGCGTGGATGAACGCCTCCACCACGCGCCCGGGCGAAAGCATCCACACGCCGGTCTCGGGCGCGACCGGGCATTCGCTCGTCACGCCATTCAGCGGCTCGCGCAGGATCCCGCTCGCGAAGGACGACGCCGCCGCGTTCGGCCTTCCCGCGCGCACCACGATCGTCGGCAGGCGCAGCGACCGCCCGTCGAGGAAGCCCTTCCTCGAGTAGTCGGTGACGAGGTATTCGCCGATGACTTTCTGCGCGCCGTAGGACGTCTGCGGGTTGGCGATCGTCCCGTCGTCGAGCACGGGCGGCAGCTCGCCGCCGAATGCGGCGACCGAGCTCGTGTAGACCAGCCGCGGCGGCCGCGCGCACTTGCGCATCCGCTCGAGCAGCAGCTGCATGCCGAGCAGGTTCACGCGCATGCCGAGGTCGAAGTCGGCTTCCGCCGCGCCGCTCACGACCGCCGCGAGGTGGAACACCGCGTCGGTGTCGGGCGGGCAGACCTCGGCGAGCGTCGCCGCGTCGGCCACGTCGCCGACGACCGCCTTCAGCCTCGGCTCGGACGCCGCCGCCGGAAACGCGCCGTCGAGCAGGGTGATCGCGTCGATCGCGCGCCCGCCCAGCTGCCCGCGCGCGAGCAGCGCCTTCGCCAGCCGGAAGCCGAGGAAGCCGCCGCCGCCGGTGATCAGGATCTTCATGCGCGGATTCTAGCGAATCGCGAAGAACGCCTGCACGTCCGCGAGGCTGCGCGTGCGCGCCATCGGCGGCAGGCTCGCCAGCACGGTGCGTCCATAGGGCCGCGAGTACAGGCGCGGGTCGCAGATCATCAGCACGCCGCGGTCGTCCTCGTCGCGGATCAGGCGCCCGGCGCCCTGCTTGAGCTGCAGGATCGCCTGCGGCAGCTGCAGCTCCGCGAACGGGTTGCCGCCGCGCGCGCGCAGCGACTCGATGCGCGCCGCGAGCACCGGGTCGTCGGGCGGCGCGAAGGGCAGCTTGTCGAGGATCACGACCGACAGCGCCTCGCCGCGCACGTCCACGCCCTCGCGAAACGACGCGCTGCCGAGCAGCACCGCGTTGCCCAGGCTGCGGAAGCGCTCGAGCAGCGCGCTCCTCGAGCCCTCGCCCTGCACGAGCAGCGGATGCGGCAGCCGCCCCGCCAGCAGGTCGCGCGCACGGCGCAGCGCGCGCAGCGTGGTGAACAGCAGGAAGGCGCGCCCGCCGCTGGCCTCCAGGACCGGTAGCGCCGCTTCGACCACGGCCTCGGTATAGCCCGGATCGTTCGGGTCCGCGGGCAGGCCGCTCGGCACGTAGAGCAGCGCCTGGCGCTTGAAGTCGTAGGGGCTCGGCCAGCTGCGGGCCTCGGCCTGCTCCAGCCCCATCTCGCGCGCGTAGTGCGCAAACGCGCCGGCGATCGAGAGCGTCGCCGAGGTGAAGATCCAGGCGCGCGGTACGTCCTCGATCTGGCGGCGGAAGAGATCGGCGCACGAGAGCGGCGTCAGGTGCAGCTGCACGGCCTGCGCGTACACCTCGACCCAGCGCACGCGCTCGCCGTCGGGATCGCCCGCGAGTCGCTCGAGCAGGCCGCGCGCCTCGGCGGCGCGGCGGGCGCAGGCGCGCAGGCCCTCGCTGCGCTCGGCCTCGGCCGCGAGCGCCGCGTCCGCCGCGCACGCCGCCTCGGCGAGCGACTTCAACGACGGCGCGAACCGGTCGCGGGCGGCCGCCTGCGACCACGCCATGCGCGAGGGCTCCTCGCCGAAGGCGAGCCGCAGGTCGCGCGCGGCCTTCTCCAGCCGCGCGCAGGCCGCCTCCAGCCCGCGCGAGGCGCCGCCCGCGGCGGCGAGCTCGACCCGCGCGTCGCGCGCCAGCTCCGCGAGGCGCGAGGATGACGCCGTCTCGCCGAAGAACAGGCGGGCGGTCTCCGGCAGCTGGTGCGCCTCGTCGAGAATGATCGTATTGCACGCGGGCAGCAGCTCCGCCACCCCCTCGTCGCGCAGCACCACGTCGGCGAAGAACAGATGGTGGTTCACCACCACGACATCGGCCGCGAGGGCGGCGCGGCGCGCCTTCATCACGAAGCAGGCGTCGTAGCGCGGGCATTCCTGCCCGAGGCAGTTCTCGCGCGTCGAGGTCGCGTGGATCCAGGCCGGCGAATCCTCGGGCACGTCGGGCAGGTCGGCGCGGTCCCCGCTCGCGCTCGCGGCGGCGAATCGCTCGATGCGCTGCAGGTGCGCAGCCTCCTCGGGGCTGCCGAGCCGCGCATCGCGTCCGGCGCGCTCCAGCCGATGCAGGCAGACGTAGTTCGCGCGACCCTTGAGCAGCGCGGACTGCGCGCCCGAGGCGAGGGCGCGCCGCACCGCCGGCAAGTCGCGGTCGTAGAGCTGGTCCTGGAGCGTCTTGGTGCCCGTGGAAACGATGACCTTGCCGCCCGAGAGCAGCGCCGGAACGAGGTACGCGAGCGTCTTGCCGGTGCCCGTGCCGGCCTCCGCGATGAAGGCGCGCTCGGCCTCGATTGCGGCGAGGATCGAGCGCGCGAGCTCGAGCTGCTGGGCGCGCGGCCGATAGCCGGGGATCTGCGCCGCGAGCGGTCCGTCCCCCGCGAACAGCCGCGCGAGCTCGGCCCCGGCCGCCGCGCTCAGGGCCTGACCTCGTCGACGCGGATCCAGATGCGCCGCGTCCCCTCGTCGGCGCGGCGGGTGCGGGCCGAGGTCCCGCGCTCCTCCGCGGCCGCCGAGCGCGCGGTGCCCCCGAGCTCCACCCACTGGCCGAGCCGCGCACGTACCGTCGTCGTGCTCGAGATCCCTTCGACCTGGCCGGGCGCGGCGCCAGGCCGCTGGCGCTGGGGCGAGATCTCGAGGGTGACTTCGTCCCCGGCGAGCCGCGGCACCACGTCGAAGCCGGTGCGCATGTCCTGGAACACAACCCCGTCGCGAGTCTGCAGCGGCCGCGTGCCGCCGTCGCCGATCGACGCGTGGCCGCCTTCGAGCACTTGGATACGCTGGTCGACGCGGCTGTCCGACAGCGAGCCGGTATCGACCGCGCCGCCCGAGATGACGACGCCCTTGCTGGAGACAGCGCCGCCCACCGCGGCGCTGCCCAGCGAGGCGTCGGCCGAGTCTTCGTGGCGCACCGAGATGACGAGCTTGCGGGCGGGAACGTCGAGCGCCTCGAGCGCCCGCCGGATATCCGCCAGGTTCGCGGGGCTCGTGCGCACGATGAGCTGGTTGCGCTGGCCGGTGAGCACGCCCCCCGGCTCCAGCAGCGGCTGCAGGACGGGCAAGACCTGTTCGACCGTCGCATGCCTCAGGGGGATGACTTCCAAGCTGCCCTGTGCCCAAGTCGCGCAGGCCCAAAGCAGCAAGGTCATGTAAGTGGTTGCTTTCACAGCGAGATTGGACTAAATTACTTTAGGAATGCTTCGCAACATACTGATTGCAAGCAGTTTTGGCATTCTCGCCGCGTGCGGGACGGCCCCTACGCGCCTG
>Ga0335085_10001877_pt1 | contig 41730 bp, 33 predicted proteins | sample Lox_Sample_45_FD_206712 | JGI IMG/M metagenome (GOLD analysis project Ga0335085, IMG submission 206712) | Soil microbial communities from Loxahatchee National Wildlife Refuge, Florida, United States - Lox_Sample_4.5 | ecosystem: Environmental > Terrestrial > Soil > Wetlands | place: USA... | reverse complement strand
AAAGTCGCGCTGTTGGTGACCGAATTGCCAGCCGCACCGCTCACAATCACGGTGTAAACGCCGGCCTGGCCAGTGGCCACATTGTTCAAGTTCAAGCTGCTGGCATTGCCGATGACCGAACCGCCGAACAGCCATTGATAAGTCGGAGCAGTTCCGGTGGCCGTGACACTGAAAGTAACATTGCTGCCGACCACGGTTGTCTGGTCAACCGGCGGCACGGTCACACTCACCGGCGCGTTCACTGTCAACGTCGCGCTGTTCGTGACCGAATTGCCAGCCGCACCGCTCACAATCACGGTGTAAACGCCGGCCTGGCCAGTGGTAACGTTGTTCAAGTTCAAACTGCTGGCGTTGCCAATGACCGATCCGCCGAACAGCCATTGATAAGTCGGAGCAGTGCCGGTGGCCGTGACACTGAAAGTCACGTTGCTGCCGACCACGGTTGTCTGGTCAACCGGCGGCACGGTCACACTCACCGGCACGTTCACTGTCAACGTCGCGCTGTTCGTGACCGAATTACCGGCTGCACAGCTGACGATCACGGTGTAAACGCCGGCCTGGCCAGTAGTAACGTTGTTCAAGTTCAAACTGCTGGCGTTGCCAATGACCGATCCGCCAAAGAGCCATTGATAAGTCGGAGCAGTGCCGGTGGCCGTGACGCTGAAAGTCACGTTGCTGCCGACGACTGTCGTCTGGTCAACCGGCGGCACGGTCACGCTTACCGGCACATTCACCGTCAATGTGGCATTGTTGGTCACTGGACTACCACAGGTGCCAGTGACAATCACGGTGTAAACGCCGGCTTGACCGGTAGTCACATTGTTCAACGTCAGTCCGCTGGCGGTTCCGATTACTGAACCGCCGAACAACCATTGATAGTTCAAACCAGTTCCAGTCGCCGTCACGCTGAAGGTGACGTTGCTCCCGACAACTGTTATTTGATTGGCCGGCGGAACAGTCACCATTACCGGCGCATTCACCGTCAAAATCGCGCTATTGGTCGCTGGGCTGCCGCAGGCACCGATCACGACCACGCTGTAGGTCGCAGCATCACTGGCGCTTACAGTGTTTAAAGTCAAACTGCTGCCATTTTGGCCGGAGATGGGAGTTCCATTTTTCAGCCACGCATAACTGAATGGTCCGGTACCCGAGGCCACCGTGCTGAAGATTGCGGTGTCACCCGGGCAGAGTGTCAGGTCATTCAGCGGTGTCGCGGTTACCGGTGTGTTAACGGTCAAAGTCGCGCTGTTGGTCACGCTGCCCATTGCTCCGCCGACAATCACGCTGTAGGTGCCCGCGTCGCTGGAGCCCACATTGTTCAGAGTCAGGCTGCTATTGGTCTGACCGCTGATGGCCAGATTGTTTTTCAACCATGCGAAGGTGTAAGGTCCGGTTCCCGAAGCCGCCGTGCTGAAAGTGACGGTGTCGCCCGGACAAGCAGTCTGGTTCGTGGGACCCGTTGCGCTGACGCGGATGGTGAGATTGGTTACCGGTTGAGTATTGTTGCCGGTGAAATTGAAGTTGGCCGGGAAGTTGGTGCCGGCGCCCACCAGATTGAGCGTAATCTGGTGAGTACTCCCATTGGAGTTGGTTCCGCCGACAACAAAACTGCTGAGGTTAAAACTTGTCAGCACGGGAGCTGGATTGGTTGAGGAACCCAAATTGATATAGACACCATACATGGTATTCGACCCGCCGTTCTCAAGAATGAGATACGGATAGCCGACTGCCTCGCCCATCCAGGTTGCCACCCCGGTGGAAGTACTGAGACGGTAGATATCGGTGTTCGTACTGGTGTTGCTGACATAGAGATTGCCGTCCTCGGCAAAACGGATGTTCTGCCCGGTACTACCCAGGTTGTGTGCGCCCCCATAAGCGCCCACCGAAGTTGCTGTGCCATTGGAGATGTTGATCCTGTACAAATGATTTCGCGTGGCCCCGAACAACACGCCGTCACTGGGCCGGAAAGCCAGGGATTGAATACCGTTCGTGCTGAAGGATGCGATCCTGAGCATCGCGCCGCTGGTCTTATTGAAGGTTACCAGAGCCGCGGAGTTGGAAATCCCATACAAGGCCCCGTTCGTGGGGCAATAGGCAATGTCGTTAATTATCGCCGCGCCGATTGTTGAAATTTTGCTGAAATTGCCGTTCACCAGATTAATGGTGCCGAAGCGATTGGTTGACTGATTGTACTCGGCAGCATAGACCATGTTACTCTGCGCGGACGCCGGCGTGCTCAGGCAACTTGTAATCAACAGGGTTAAGATCACTTTTGAAACTTTTTGGGAGAGAGGACACGGCCATAATTTGTAAGGCCGAACCCCTTTACCGGGCGTATCACTTTGGCTATTATTCCTGGAATTGCCAGTGGAAACGGCTCCGAGTGAGACGCTACTGAAGATTCCCAGAAAATGTGACGTGGTTCCCGGCCTTTGTCCACTTGCGGGACAGATATGTCCATTTTTTTCCCTGTTTAAACTACTTTTCACTCGCAAACCTTTCATTTCGGTTTTGATGCTGTCCAAAAAGCGATTTCTGTGCCGAGAATCTATACACTAAAGGGCAGGTTGCTTAAGCAGCGAAGTACCTCGAACTCTGATGAATACGGAATATGGACGCAGGAAAGTCTGAATCGAATGGTGGGATTTGCGGTGGCGGGCAGGACTAACGAACAACGGACCGCTGCTGGGCCAGGCGCCGATCGGTGTCCTGAATCATTTCGACAGCTGCGCCGCGATCAGAGCTTATGGTTCCACTCCGCCGTGGCATATTTGGCTCGCGACAGAGCGGTGACAATTTCCAGTGGTGGATTTTTTAATGGCAAGCGGGCGTCCCATGCCTTTCGCAAAGCAGCCTTCACACTTTCAGGGGGCAGGTTCAGGTTGGTCAGGAACTTCGCATGTGCACGGTTCTCGCGGTAATCGGGTTGTCTCGAAGGTATCGGCAGAACTTCGTTCACCAGCGCCAGGTCGAAATTCAACAAAAAGGTCCCGTGGAAGAGCAGGAAATGTTTGCAACGTCGCTGGGCATTGCCGGAAAACTTCAAGCGACCAAGGCAAAGATCAGTATGACCCCGCGCAACGATCCCGGCACCCGAATGCGGAGCCGGTGACCTGGGTTGAAGCGATTCGATCGTCGCGCGGTTGCGCTCCATAACAAATCGGTTTGTCGAAGTAATGTTCTGGAACGGCCGGGCTGGTGTGATTTTCAATATGAGGGTGTAGTTCAAACAGCCCGGGCCTTGCACCACGGTGCCGCCACCGGAACAACGGCGAAGAACGGGAATTCCTTTTGCCCGGCAAGCGGAAACGTTTACTTCAGTCGAAACCTTGTTGGCATACCCCACAACAATGAATTGCGCCGGTGATTCCCAAAAGCGGAGAAGTTCTTCACCTGTGCCGGTTTCGCACCATTCCAGCAGCGCCTCGTCGCAAGCAAGATTGTGGGCGGGCGACGGAAAGGTCAGGTCAAGAAATTTCATCTGGCAGTTGCGCTGTTTTCGCTGGCGTTGGCCGTCAAATTAAGCTTTATTGTTTGCACGCATTTTGCGTGGAAAAATAAGTGGGTAACACAGTGAGCGTTCAGACAAAAGACATTTACGGTTTGCGCTCCGCTTCGTCGTCGGGCACCGGCAATGGCGACAAATGGTCGGAGTCCCTGCAATCGGTTTTTGAACTGGTGCTGGAGAGCCAGGGGCCAGAGCGGACCGCGCGGTTACTGCAAAAACTCGCCGAAAAGCTGCGATCAGTGGCGCAGGGCCCCGGCCGCGGGTTCAACACGCCTTACCTCAATACCATTCCGCCTGAGCAACAGGCCCCGTTTCCGGGTAATCGTGATATTGAGCGGCGCATCAAGAGTTACATCCGCTGGAATGCGATGGCGATGGTGGTCAAGGCGAATTCCACCACCAACGTCGGCGGCCACATTTCGACTTACGCCTCGGCAGCGACACTTTACGAAGTGGCCTTTAATCATTTTCTACGTGGGCGGGCGGAGAATTTTCCCGGAGACCTTGTTTATTTTCAGGGTCACGCCGCGCCGGGCATTTACGCCCGGGCATTTCTGGAAGGCCGGGTGAGTGAGCGGCAATTGCGGAATTTCCGACAGGAACTGGCCGAAGGCGGCGGCCTGTCGTCTTACCCGCATCCATATTTGATGCCGGAGTTCTGGCAATTCCCGACGGTTTCCATGGGTCTGGGACCGCTGCTGTCGCTGTATCAGGCGCGGTTCAACCGTTACCTGCAGGCCCGTGGCCTGGTCAACTGGAAGCAAGAGCCAAAGCTCTGGGCCTTTCTCGGCGACGGTGAATGTGATGAACCGGAGACGCTGGGCGCCATCACGCTCGGTGCGCGTGAAAATCTCGATAATCTGATCTGGGTCATCAATTGCAATCTGCAACGGCTGGACGGGCCGGTTCGCGGCAACGGCAAAATCATCCAGGAACTAGAGAGTGTCTTTCACGGCGCCGGCTGGAATGTCATCAAAGTCATTTGGGGTACCGATTGGGACGATTTACTCGCGCGCGATAAATCGGGCCTGCTGCTCAAGCGCATGGAAGAAGCGGTGGACGGGGACTACCAGAAATATTCCGTCGAGCCGGGCAGTTATACGCGCAAACATTTCTTCGGCAAATATCCGGAATTGCTCAAACTGGCAAACCGCCTCACCGACGACCAAATACGCAAGTTGCTGCGTGGCGGGCACGACGCGCGCAAAATGTACGCGGCCTACAAGACAGCGGTGGAACACAAAGGACAACCGACGGTGATTCTGGCAAAAACCGTGAAGGGTTACGGCCTGGGTGAAGCGGGCGAAGGCCGCAACATCACGCATCAGCAGAAAAAACTGAATGAAAAGGAACTTCGGGAATTCCGTGAACGTTTCCACATTCCCATCAGCGACGATGTCATCGCGGAGACTCCGTTTTTCCGTCCCGCGCCGGATAGTCCCGAAACGAAATACCTGTTCGAACGCCGCAAGGCGCTCGGCGGCTTCCTGCCGGCCCGCAAGGTGACTGCGCCATTGCTGGACGTGCCCAAGCTCGAATACTTCGCCGAATTCTTCAAAGGCTCGACGACCCAGGCCTCTACGACGATGGCGTTTGTGCGTCTGATCAATGTATTGTTGCGGCACAAGGCGGTCGGTCGGCAGATCGTGCCCATCATTCCCGACGAGGCGCGCACGTTCGGGCTGGACGCGTTGTTCAAGGACATCGGTATTTACTCGCCCAAAGGCCAGCTTTATGAGCCGGTGGACAGCAAATCATTGCTTTATTATCACGAAGCGAAAGACGGCCAGATCTTGGAGGAAGGGATTTCCGAGGCCGGTTCGATTTCATCGTTTGTCGCGGCGGGCAGCAGTTACGCCACGCACGGCGTGCCGATGATTCCATTCTACATTTACTATTCGATGTTCGGCCCGCAGCGGGTCGGAGATTTAATGTGGGCAGCGGGTGACATCCGGGCGAAGGGCTTTTTGTTGGGAGCCACCGCCGGGCGCACCACGCTCAATGGCGAAGGCTTGCAGCATCAGGACGGGCACAGCCTGCTGCACGCGAGCACGGTCCCGACTTTGCTGGCTTATGATCCGGCGTTCGCCTACGAACTGGCGGTGATTATCGCCGATGGGTTGCGCCGCATGTTCGCCGAGGGCGAGGAAATTTTTTATTACCTTTCGCTCTACAACGAAAACTATGCCATGCCGCCGATGCCGGCGGGTGTCGCCGACGGCATTTTGAAGGGCTTGTATAAATTCAAAGCCGGTGCAACCGGCAAAAAGGTCAAGGCGCACATTTTCGGCAGCGGTTCGATCATCAATTCGGCGCTCAAGGCCCAGGAAATTCTGACCGAACGTTATGGTGTGTCCGCCGATGTCTGGAGTGCGACAAGCTATAAACTGCTCCGGACGGACGCGATTCACTGCCAGCGGTGGAACATGCTGCACCCGACACAGCCACCAAAGGAATCCTATATTGAAGAATTGCTGGCGAAAGAGCAGGGGGCCTTTATTGCCGTGTCCGACAACATCCGCGCGGTGCCTGATCAGATTGCGCCGTGGGTGCCGGGTGGGCTGACGGCGCTGGGTACGGATGGGTTTGGCCGCAGCGATACGCGGGCCCGGCTCCGGCGATTTTTTGAGATAGACGCGGAATTTACGGTTATTGCCACACTTCACGCGCTGGCAGAGAAAGGGCTGATTGACCGGCGACTCGTGGCCAATGCCATCAAAGATTTGGGCGTGGATCCGGAGAAGGTGCCGCCGCAACTGGTTTGAATTCACTTTGGGCGCTTGTTTCCGGGTAACTTGTTTCTTGCCATTTTGCCAACTTCGAGATTCAATGAGTAGTTCTGGCGGCTGGGTAGCTCAGTTGGTAGAGCAGAGGACTGAAAATCCTTGTGTCGGCGGTTCGATTCCGCCCCCAGCCACCATTCCTAACTGTGAGTGCAGCAATGGATTACGCCGGTGACAGGGGGTAGCGGACACCAAAACGGACACCATTTTTGTTACTCGTAAGAGCTCGGGGTTACTCGGCGCTTATTGATTTGAAAAACGATCCGTGCCCGCAATCGTGAAAGATGATAAACACCCGCACTAAAAAGGCACCGGCGAGTATTGCCAGTGGCGCGGTGAGCCACCAGGAAATCGCCAAGCTCAAGTGCATCAAATACCAAAGCGCCGCATATGGAACCAGCGTGTTCGCCACTTGCCAAAGCGCTCGGCCAGGCGACGACCGTTGATATCGGGCGACAATCGGTTTCCAGTCCGGAACGTCCGACAGAGCGCGTTGTTGGGAGGAAGCGGAGTCGTGTTTCATAAATTTGTACGGTAAAAGGCGGGCGTTAATGACTGAATAGCAAATTTTGTTTGATACGATACACATCGGTGGGTCCGAGGAGTGCTGCCTTCCTCAATGATCGCCGCCGCTTGGAACTCTTGCCTTGAAGCAAGTGGCGCCGACCGGCGCCTCGGAACAGCACTTTACCGGTGCCAGTTATCTTGAAACGCTTTGCCACTGACTTTTTGGTTTTAATGCCTTTGGGACGTCGCATATAAGTTCTTTCATTAAGGCGCGGCAAACCTTGACGCTCTCAGGATGGTTTGTCGGGATTTTCGTTTGCGTTCTCAAGCCGCTCTCCGGCCAATCGGCTCAACTGTTCTCTAAATTCAACCGTTGCGGAATCCGTTTCGGCACCAGAGCGCTGATACCATTGGCGCAGCCTAGGGCGCATTTGCGCTGAGAGGAGGTGCTCCATCGTCTCGTGGACTCTTGTGGAGTGAGACCCTTCGAGCATCTGAAACAAATTGTGTGTGCCGATCAGGGCACGGACCTGGCGCAAGTCCCCGAAAGTATCACGCGCGTCCAAAAGGTTGCGTTCATAGCACTGCTGCAGTTGCGTGTCTTTAAAGCTCACGATACTCCCTCCGGCAACGGTCTGGTCAAGATGGCTGCAACCGGCGGCGGAGATTCCGGCACCACCAGACGAGCCGGCGCGCTCCTCGTGCTGCCACGCCTCGCTCACGATGAGATTATGCGTCCCTATCTCCTTTCCATGAAGAGCCCGAATGGCAGCTCGAGCGCCTTCGGGCGTGGCCATGGTCACGAAGCCGAACCCGCGCGGCTTATGGTTAGCACGGTCAACCACAATATTTACATTCACGACGTTGCCGTGAACGGAAAACAGCTTCATCAGATCGCTTTCCGTCGTGGCAGCGGCAAGGTTATCTACATAGACTTTGGTGTTCATGAGCGTTGATTTCTTTACATCGGCTTTTTTGGCATGTGCAGACAGGTCGAATTCCCAATCACTTTCCAAGGTACTTTGACGGGTTGCGTATCCGGTCGAGCCGTTCGGCTTCCAATTCGTTTCGAACCACCTGCCGCCGCCTTTGGCGGACGGCATACACGATCGATTGGGGAAGCAACCAGGCCTGTTTGACCAGTTGGATGATGGTCAGGCAAATGAGCTTTAATAGGTTCATAAAGTGGTACCTTCGTGCTGCATCATGAGAGTGACGCCGCTTTGTTATCGGCGGAAAACTGTCGGGCAAACGCGAGGAGATGGTCGGCGATCTCGCGATTGGTCTGTTCTTTTGTTCCTTCACCGTCGGCGAAACGCTCAAAATGCCGCGCGATGATTTTCATGGATCGAACGCCGTTGGATGAAGCGGTGGCAATCGAATTATTCAAACTCATGCTCAACGGGGTGAGCGCCATGGCCTCCAGGAGATCAACCGCCGCGGAGTGGGCATCGACCCTGGCCTTGTCCTGATCATTGGCTTCGAAAAGTTTCGCACCATAAGGTTTGCCCCCGAATTGTCCGTTGAACTTGTCGATCCGGTTCCTCAGTTGCGTTTCCTCTTCGGCGGGCGATGCCATGAACGCCCTTTCGAGTTTCCTGAAAGTGTAATAGGCATCACAGTAATCTCTGTTCTGCAGGAGTTGTTCGAATAGCTGCATGCCGAAGAGACCTTGTTCCAGCATGAACGACATCAGGTTCTCGCGGTCAATCTCCGCTCCCAGGATAAACAGCGCCGTGGCGAGAAAAGATCGGCCATGCTCTTTGCTGCCGGTCAGTTCATTCACGAGGGTAGCACTTCCCTGCTGGGCGCTGGATGGTGACGCAAATCCCAACATGTGTTCGAAAAGCGCCCGGAAAAGCCGGCAGGTCAGGGCCGTGTTCCCGGCCAGCAGCGGTTTCAAGGTCTCAGGCACGCTCGCCGGATCGGAGTTCGACTGCGCCCGGGTGGGGCCAAGGGTTGAACCGGATTGCGTGGCTGTTGCTTTCTCGAAATGTCTGGGGTCTATGAGTACGGTCACCAGCACCCTCGAACTGTCAAAGATGCGGGCGATATGGGCGGTGACGGATGGTTCGCCCCAGATCATGATGAATCGCTGAGGGCCGATTACGGTCGCAATGTTTTGCGGGTCTTTAAACTCGGCATGATCAAGCCCGACCAGTTTGCTCATTTCGAACAAACCTTCCTTGATTGTCCTCGGGTTGGAATATTCCGGCATCTTTCTTTTCAGTTCCGATGCGTTCTCGAGCAACCTGAGGTACGCATGCAGTGATTTAAGTGTCGTTACGGCCATAAAGTTCCTTCGTCTCCGGGCTGGGGGTGGTGTTGGACTGCATATCACGCTCGTTCTCTAGTCGGTATAAAACAAGGTGCAGAAAATGATGATGGATGATTCTGCCGTACTGGGCATGGCATTCGGCTCGGCTGGCGAAACCAGGGTGCTCATGTGCGTGGTCACCAGCCGCAGGTCGGGGTGTTGCGCGAGAAATTGGTTAAGCTGTTCTTCCAGCGCGGTCGCCGGCGACTTGCCGGAGGGCAGCTTGTGGAGAACGACTTCGAATATTTTTGCCTTCATGAGTTTAGTGTCTTAAAGCCTTTGACGCGGCGTCATATCACCGTCCTCGTTCTCCGGGTCAGAAAATCCTCCAGCACCAGGAAACCTGGCACGCTGCCCCTGACCGGACCGCCGGCCAGTTCCACGTCTGACTCGAACCGCACTGGAAATACATGCTGCGCATCTTTCCCGAGCAATTCGTAGCTGCGGGCCAAACGCTTCGCGTCGGGTACCGCGGTGCCACACCAAAAGCGAACCTGGCCGCGGTCGGTAACGATGATCGGTTGCAGTGTGCCGATGCCGGCATCGCCCCGCCCGGGTGGTGTGATATAACCATGCATCCTTGAACCGTCGGCCAGAGTGAAAACGGCCCGCACGACGAACATGCGGTCCGTAGGGTCAAGCGGGCCGGATGCTGTGTATGGCCGGACGGTTGACTCGTCCCGGCCTTCCTCGCCCTCTTCATCCAACCTGAACTCCCAAACTGGAAATGTGCTGAGATCGTGCAGCGTAAGCTCGTAAACCTGCTTTCTGACGCGCAGGCCCCGGCTTCCTTCCCAGTCAGGAGATGGTTTCATGGTTTCTCCGGGATTTGATTTCAACTCTCCACTGCGCACAGGAGGCTGAAGAAAATCCGAATCGGCCATTGTGAATCACGCTTCAGGACCGAAAGCGGTTGTTTTTTGTTATATTTCAATTCCTCGTGGCAGTGTGGACACGCGTCCGCGTAGAGGAAATTGCCGGGTTTAACACCACAGTGAGGACATCTTGATCTGTTCATTTTAATTTTTTGGTTGTGGTCAAACGGCTTTTGTTCCGCCGGTAAATCGGTTTTACAAACGTGTCGGCCCGGAATCCGCCGGGCCCTTCCCACGGTTCAAGCCCAAGGCGCTCATCCGCGACCAAGTCGCCATGACACACCACTTCATTCGATTTCAAACGCCGGAAATGCTCCGGAACGCCGACCCCCGGGAGTGCTTCCGGCTCGCCTGTTGGCAGCATTGATTTGGCTGCGCCGTCCGCCGTGCGTTCACGGTTTCTCGCGGTGGGATTCCAGCGTTTCAACGCATTCATTTGTTCATTTCTTGTTGGCGGGTGTGGTTTCGGGCCGTTTCGTCTGCCCGCCAACGGCTCGGGCGGCGACGGTGCATAGCGCGGGCGCAATTAACTTTGTTTCCAACTGCGTAAAGTTGATACCAGACCAACGATGGCGGCGACGGTGCCTCCCATGAGCATCCAGACGGCTTTGTCGGTCGGCGATCCGGTAAAAAATCCGGAAACCTCGGAACCGAACGAATTGGTGGCGTTGATCCCGTAGATCATGAGCGCAATTCCACCAATGAGCAGAGCCAGAGAAACAATTATTTTATCCACAACCGCCTTTCGGTGAGTTGGTGATTTTTGCCATGTGGTCCGCGCTCTTCATTTCGCTTTACGCTACGGCTTGGGCTGGTCTTTTGCTATGGGGTATAACCCTACCGTGCATTTTGGAGTTGTTCGGCGAAGATTGAACAAGTCCTATTCAAGCGGATTCAACCGGAGGCTGCTGTTCCAGCCTCGCCTGATCTTACGAACACGCCACATTTCTCAGTTCAAAATTAAAACGACTGGCGTGAGGAATGATCTCCAGCCCAAATCGCAGCGATCGCCAGGAGGAACTGAGGCAAACCCGCCATCCGGCAGAAAATCATCCTCAACACCAGTCAAAGCATAAATCATAAATTATCTTGTTTGTCTTGCATGGGCGTGGTGCCCGGCTTGCCCAGGCGGGATTCCAACAGCCTCGCGACCAGTTGACGGCATTCCTCCCGGTGCCGGTCCAGCTTTATGCGATAAACCATCCCGAGGCCCATAAAAGCCAGGAGACTGATCAGCGATCCCATGCCCAGCGCGCAAACCAGGTTGATGGTTAATTGCGGCAGGTTGTAGGGAAAGTTGTCCACCAGAATCACTTCATAGCCCAGACCGGCCACCACCAGCGCAATCAACATGGCCATCAACCACACCGCACGTCGCACACACCGCGCGTCGCGCTGAATCCGGGTGATTCGTTCATGCAGTTCCTGGCGTCGGGTGCTTTCGTCGTAAAGAATGCACTGCCTCAGAAACTCCGTATGTTTTTCGTGGTCGCTCATCGTCGTTGAAGCAACGCCCTTCGCGCCGCGGCCTTACCGCTGTTCCGTTTGTTCAGCGGCCATGCTACGCTGTTGGACAGCGCCTTTCTATGGGGTGTTTACCCCATATACAGATTGCCGCAACGGGCTGATGCTGATGGTGGTTTGGTGCTTGCGGGAAAGGGCTCAGGCGTTCTTGAGCGCACGACAACAACCCCTGCCACCTGTGCTGACGGCCCGTGATTTACGAATATGTTATGAAAGCCCAATTGAGCGGATTGTCGAGACGCTATCTGAGCGCGTTGCGGACCAACCTGAACCGAGGCCCACAGGCGATCCGGCGGCGCGGGACGGCGCTCGCGCTGGGACGCCAGGCCCTGGCCCTGGGACTCAAGACACTGGACCTGGCCATGATCCACCGGCGTGCACTGACCACGCTGGTGTCGCCCACCGGCTCCTCCGCCAGCGACGACGGCGTGCTGAAGCGGGCGGAGACTTTCAACCAGGCGGAGACTTTTTTTGTTGAAGCGATCAAACCAATTGAACAAAATAATCGCGTTGCGATGGAAACCAACGTCCAGTTGAATCAACTGAACCAGACGTTGCGCCAGCGCACCGTTGAGCTGGCCGCAGCCAACCGTCAGTTGAAACAGGAAATCGTCCGGCGCCGGACCGGGGAGGAAGCCCTCAAGAAAAGCCGGGAGCACTACCGCCAGTTGTTGGAACAGTCGCGCCAACAGCAGGAACAATTACGGCATCTGGCCCGCCAGATTCTGTCATCGCTGGAGGAAGAGCGGAAGAAGATCAGCCGCGAGCTGCATGATGAAATCGCCCAGACCTTGACCGGCATCAATGTCCACCTGGCGACCCTGTCGAACGAGGCCGAGGTGAACACCAAGGGCCTGAAGAAAACCATCTCGCACACGCAACGGCTGGTGGAAAAGTCCGTGGACATCGTGCATCGGTTCGCCCGGGAATTGCGCCCGACGCTGTTGGACGACCTGGGGCTGATTCCCGCCCTCCATTCCTTCATGAAAGAATTTACGAAACGGACCGGCATCCACATTCGCTTTACCGCGTCCAACGGGCTGGAACGATTGGACAGCGCCCGGCGGACGGTGCTCTATCGCGTCGCCCAGTCGGCGCTCACCAACGTCGCCCAGCACGCGCAAGCCAGCCGGGTAAAGGTGAGCCTCCGGAAACTGCGGGACGTCATCCGGATGGAAATCCACGACGACGGCAAGTCCTTTGAAGTGGAGCGGGTGTTGTTCGCCAAGCGGCACACACGGTTGGGGCTGCTCGGCATGCGGGAGCGCGTGGAGATGGTCGGCGGCAGTTTTGCCGTCGATTCCGCCCCGGGCAAAGGCACCACCATCCGCGCGCAGATTCCGCTCGGCAACGGCAACAAAGCCGGCGGACAAAGGCAGGCAGCCTCACGCTTATGACACACATCGAGACTCAACGCAGTCGTTTGTTCGCTGATTTGGAGAAGGCCGGATGGCATCGGCGAAGTGGTTTTTTGTATGCGCCATACGAGACCATGTGGCTGCTCATTTCAGAGCCATGGACAGGAGATATACGGGATTTCCACGACCGCATGGTTGGCAGATTGCGGGGTGTTAAAGATTTGCGATTCTATCGTTCAGAGAGCGACCAGCAGAAGGGGGTTAACGATATGAGCGATTTAATTCAGGTATTGCGCACCATGATTTCAGATGAGGGCCAAGCTGCCTGACCGCCCTGGCATCTAACGCCGATGAATCGCGATCAGGCGGCCACTGTATATCAGTTTTCGATTGCGATATGAGATGAGAGTCCGGATTGCGGGCGTGATGCGGCATTGCGGGACTACGGAGGGTGGAAGACTACCGGCGAGCCGAATCCAAATTCATTTCAGCCGCAAAAAAGCACAAAGGACGCAGAGAATTTACGCCGCGTTCTTGTCTGAACCAGTCACGCTACCTGGGTGACAAAGAGGCTGTGAATTTCTAGACCGATTTCAAATTTCTTCTCGTTCACGTAATTGCGGACGTCAAACTCTGGGTTATTGGGGAAGCGATGCTCGAGTTTGCCCTCGTCGAGTGCGCGCGAGACCATGATTTGAAGACATTCATTCAACACGAGATCCGCCAGACGCACTTGACAATGAATGCTCTCCTCTATCGCTTTATAAGGGTCAGTGCCGAAGTAACGCTGATTCGCTGGGTTCGCCGAAACCGGCAGGCAACCGGCGCTCGGCATTTAGTAGCCGCATTGCATCACGCCGCAATCCTTCCGCCAAATCAGACACCGCCCAGCATCGGGTTTTGGACTCGCTCATCCAACCGGCCGTGGCTAAACTGTTGACTGTTCATGAAACGAATCACCGTCCTGCTGGCTGAGGACCACGAGATCGTCCGCGAGGGGCTGCGGACGCTGTTGCAGGCCGAAGGCGATATCGCGGTGGTCGGTGAAGCGGCAACCGGCCGCCAGGCGGTGGCGCTGGCCCGGAAACTCCGTCCTGCCGTCGTCGTCATGGACATCGCGATGCCGCGGTTGAACGGTTTGGAAGCCACCCGGCAAATCCTCAAAGCCGTCCCCGCCACCCGGGTCTTGATCCTTTCAGCGCACAGTGATGACGCCTACGTCGAGCAAGTGATCGCGATGGGCGCGGCCGGATATCTGATCAAGCAAACCTCCGCCCGGGTTCTGTCCCGGGCGATTCGGGAAGTCCACGCCGGACGCGCGTATTTCAGCCCGGCGATCGCCAAACGGCTGGACCAGCGGAATGAGAAAGCGCCGACCCGGGCGGGGCAGTTGAAACAGCGAATCGCCCACCTGACTTCGCGGGAGGCGGAAGTGCTCCAACGGATCGCCGAGGGTGCGGCCAACAAGCAAATCGCGGCGGGACTCGGTATCAGCATCAAGACGGTCGAAAAACATCGCGACCATCTCATGCACAAGCTCAACATCCACGACACCGCCGGCCTCACGCGCTACGCCATCAGCGCAGGCATCATCGAGAGCAGCGTCCAGTTGACCATCGTTTAACGCCGGAAGCTTTTGGGCTTGTCCGCCTTGCTCCGACTTTTCTCTGTCTTTCAGGTTTTGCCCATCGCCATGCCAACCTGCTACAGGCTGGATTCATCAAGTCTGGCATGGGGTGAACACCCCATAGTAACCGCAAAGCTTTCCAACTTATGATTCGTATCGTCATGAAGATTGAAACCATCGCGCGAGCCGACGGGTCAGCCTGCGCGCCATTTCAATGCCCAACGAATCTCCCCCGCCGCATTCTCGTGGTGGATGACGATAGTGGCGTCCGCCGACTCAGCGCCCGAGTGCTGATTCATTCCGGCTATCACGTTGACGCCGCCGAAGATGGCGCAGCCGCCTGGAAGACTCTTCAGCTCAAGGCTTTCCACCTCCTGATCACCGACCACGACATGCCCGGGTTGACCGGCGTTGAACTGGTCAAGAAGCTGCGTTCGGCGCGCATGTTGTTGCCGGTCATCCTGGCCACCGGAAGATTACCCGCGAAGGAACTGATTCAAAACCCGTCGCTCCAACTGGCGGCCCTGCTGCCAAAGCCTTTCTCCGTCGTCGAGCTGTTGGAAACGGTGAGAGTGGTCCTGCGCGCTCCCGACAGTGGCTCCGGACAGCCCGAGCCAATGCCAGACTGGCGAAGCCAGCCGTCGACTGATGGATTGCGGTTATGATGATTAAACAGTTGTACGGAGACAAACTCGGGGCGTCAGATGGCGAAATCGGCCACGTGAAGGATTTTTATTTTGACGATCAGAATTGGGCGGTGCGTTATGTGGTCGCGGACACGGGCTCCTGGTTGCCGGGGGGTCAGGTGCTCATCTCGCCCCATGCCTTTGGCAACCTCGATCAGACCGGAAATGTCCTGCGCGTGAACCTGACCCGGAACCAGGTTGAGAACAGCCCTTCGATCGAGTCGCACAAGCCGGTGTCGCGACAATACGAAGAGGAGTATTACCGGTATTACGGCTGGCCGTTTTACTGGCAGGGTGACGGATTATGGGGCAGGAGCGGTTTTCCGATTTTGGAGCTGCCGCCAGAACCTCTTCCGGATAAGCCGGTCCCTGCTAGTGACTGGCGCCCCGGATCTGCCGATGCGCATCTGCGAAGCGCGCAAGCCGTGAACGGCTATCACCTCCAGGCAAGCGATGGAACGGTCGGCCATGTCTGTGATTTCATGATGGACGCCCGGAGTTGGGCGATTCGTCAACTCGTCATCAAAACCGGGCACCGATTTTCCGGCAAGGAAGTGGAGATTCCGACGCGCGTGGTTGACCGGATCAGTTGGGATGAATCCAAGGTGTTCGTAAACCTGACCAGGGCAGTCGTCGAGCAGAGTCCCGCACACCCTGTGTCGCCATTCAGTACGATTGGTGTGATAGAAAAGCCGCAGATGTCCGATCACGCCTTATTTGGGCCGGAGCGCAAATGACCTGCTTGGACCGGTACGGCGCTACAACGCTTTTATGAATAACAAAGTATTATTGACCAGTGTCTGCCGTCCGATGGGACCGCAATATGGCGATGCGGCATCCGTAGGCTACGAACTCCTTTACCGCCAGGTCACGCGCGCGCAGGGCATTTTCAGCCCGCGCACCGTGAACGTGTTTTTTGGGCTCGATTACATCGCCGAAAACCTGGACGCACCCACGGTGGTGCTGCAATACCCGTCGAAGCGCGAATTGATCAAGGAACTCAAGAAGGGTTACGATTACGTGGGCGTATCGTTCATCATGGCGCTGATGCACAAGATGAAGGAGGCGGTAGCGTTGATCCGCAAATACGCGCCGCACAGCAAGATTGTGCTCGGGGGTTACGGCACCGTGTTGAAGGACGACCTGCTCAAGCCGTATGCGGACTTCATCTGCCGCGAAGAAGGGGTGGGATATTTCCGCCGGCTGCTGGGAGAGCCGGAGATTCCGATGCCCTATAAACACCCGTTGATCGTGAGTTGGTTGAAGGTGTTTGGCCTGAAGGTTTCCGGCACGGGAAAAATTTTCGCGGGTCTGGGCTGCCCGAACGGCTGCGACTTTTGCTGCACCTCGCACTTCTTTTCACGCAAGCACATCAAGCTGCTGCCGACCGGGCGCGATATTTACAACGTCGTGGAACGATATTTCGACCTCGATCCGAGCCTGGTCTTCCTGATTCTCGACGAGGATTTTCTGCTGAACAAAAAGCGGGCGATGGAATTCCGCGAGTGCGTTTTGCAGGGCGGCAAAAGGCCTTCGATCTTCGCTTTCTCCAGCGTCAAAGCCATCAGCCAGTACAAGGTGGAGGAAATTCTGGAGATGGGCATTGACGGTTTCTGGATCGGCTACGAAGGCACGCGCTCGAATTATGCCAAGCAACAAGGCCGGCCGGTGGCCGAGATTCTTACCGGGTTCCGTGAGCATGGCATCACTGTGCTGACTTCGATGATTGTCGGGTTTGATTATCAAACCCCGGAAATTGTCGCGCAGGAACTGGACGGACTGATGAAGCTTAAACCGGCGCTGGGGCAGTATCTGATTTACGGACCAGTGCCAGGCACGCCATTTCACGAACGTATTATCCGGGAAAATTTATTGCAGGACGCTTACACGAGCGACAAGGATTTGTTTTACCGGCGCGCGGACGGGTTCAGCACGATGATCAAACATCCGGAGTTATCACCGGAGCAGATTGAGGACATCCAGCGCTGGTGCTTCGAGCAGGATTTTCAACGGCTCGGACCGAGCATTTATCGTGTGCTGGAAACGCGCCTGCTGGGTTACCTCAAGCTGCGGAATTCGCCGAATCCGATTTTGCGCCAGAAAGCGGATTACTTCGCCGGGGAATTGCGCTATGCGTATCCGGTTTTTCTGCCGGGCAGATTACTCGGCCCCAACGCCACCGTGCGCAAATGGATTGGCGATCTGGAGCGCCGCATCCACGCGGAACTCGGACAACCGGCATTCGCGCAGCGATTCAAATCGTTGATGGCCGTGGGCGCGGCGTTGTGGACAGGAATCACATTGAAGCTCGACCTTTTCCAGCATCCGAAATTGCAGCGAACGACGTACCGTGTGCCGGAAAAGAGCTGGAGCGCATTTGATCTGTGGGAAGGATTCCAGAAAAAGCATCCCATCCCGAACTTTTCCGTCCAGGTTGAATTGCAGCATGCGAAGCAACAAGTCTGGATGCGGCTGGAAGGCGCGCTTTCGACGGCGGACGCAGAAAGTCTGGCGCAACGCCTCCGCGATTCTCTGGCGCGAAGCAGGAACCGTCTGGTGCTCGACCTCAATAAGCTCCACTTGGACAAGGCGGATGACTTGCGTCCCCTTCGGGAGAAGCTCGCGGCTTATCGCTCGCGCATTCGCCTCATCCTGCCCAAACTCGCCGCGGCACATCCTGAGGTGATGCTTCTCGCCAGCATGTTCAAGCACTACAGTGGCTGAGAAATTCAAGGCAACTTCCCAAGCGCAGACCTGAACAGGCCCGCCAGCCGGCCAATGGCAGCTTCCGGCGTTTCGCGGTTGCGCGCAGCGCGATCGAGCACATGCTGGATGTGGACGTCCACCTGTCGGAGGAACGACGGTGCGACCGCATAGGGGCGGAGTAATGACAGAGTATGCTTGAGTAACCAGTGAAATCAGTCATATTGGGGCTGCAAACGCTGTGGAAAATGGCCGATTCCGCCCCCAGCCACCAGTTGTGGGCCCTTCTGGAGAGGACAGGGTGTTTCGCCAGGATGATCTGCCTTAATAAGATTAGTTTCCGCTCGTCGATGAATTGGCAGACGTTGGTCTGGCAGGGTCGTGACGATAATTCACTCCCAGTTCATCCAGCCGCTGTTCGTCCACCTTGAGCCGCGATTGAAAGTCATTCCAGTCGCGCGAATTTTGATCGGACCAGACGACTTCGGCGAGCGCGCATTCGCGGGGGAAAATCATGTATTCAGCATGTTTTAAATTAGGTACCAACTCAGTCCATAAATTGCACTGCGCGCCGAGAATGTGCGATTGCAGTTGCGGCGGCAAATTTGTCGGCATCGGGTCAAAAGAATAAACCTTGGGCAGCGTCAGAGGACGGCTCCAGATGGCGGCCCGAGGCTCAGCGAGAAAGTTGCTCGACTGGTAGAAGTCAAGATAGCAAAAAGCAGTGGGCGACATCACCACGTCGTGACCGGCGCTGGCGGCTTCCATCGCGCCGCCTTTCCAATCCATGAGCACGGCGTTTTGCGGCAACCCGCCCTGGCGAATTTCGCTCCACCCGATCAGCGTTTTGCCATTTTCACTAACGAACTTTTCGATGCGTTTGGTAAACCAGCTCTGCAATTCCTCCTTGTTCTTCAGCCCTTCCCGCTGCATTAGGGCCCGGCACTCCGGATTATTTTTCCAGGCATCGTTCGGCACTTCATCGCCGCCGATGTGAACGTATCTGCCTGGGAACAGTTGAAACACTTCTGCCAGCACCGTATTCAAAAATTTGAATGTTTCGTCATTGGCCGGGTTGTAGGTGCCGTGGTAATCCCCGCCGTGGAGGGGAACGGTGAAAGGCCCGCTGGTGGCGCTGAGTTGCGGATATGCCGCGAGCGCAGCCATCGAGTGGCCGGGCATTTCAATCTCGGGCACGATGGTGATGTGTCGCGCGGCCGCATATTTCACCACTTCGCGAATGTCTGCCGTCGTATAGTATCCGCCGTAGCGTCCGTCCGGGGCGTAAGCCGTTGTGGAATTCGAATCCAGCCCGAATCCGACACCTGCCCGCCAGGCGCTGATTTGCGTTAGGCGGAGATACTTCTTGATTTCAATCCGCCAGCCCTGGTCATCCGTCAAATGCCAGTGAAACACGTTCAGTTTGTGCAATGCCATCGCATCGAGGATGGTCTCCACTTCTGATTTGGTGAAAAAATGGCGGCTGACATCCAGCATCAAGCCGCGCCACTTGAACCGCGGCCAATCCTCGATATGAACACACGGCATTTGCCAGTCCCCGTTGGCTACCTGATTCGTCGAGAAAATCTTCGGCGGCAACAGTTGCAGTAGAGTTTGCGCCCCGTAAAACAAACCCGCCGGTGTCGGTGCGCGCACGACGACGGAATTGTCGGCGACGGTCAATTCGTAGCCTTCGGCGCCGAGGTTGGTACTGGCGTCTCGGGTCGTGAACAATATGGCATTCGTTACCGCGCGATTTGCCCCCCATTTCGCAACCACTTTGAGCGGATAACCTGTGCCTGTGCGAAGTCGCGCCGCCAATTGCCGGGCGGTTTGACGTGAAGCGTAGCTGGCGAAAATTTCCGTATCGGGCGCGAGCCGGAACACGCCCGCGCGCAGCTCCATTTGCTGCGGCAACGGAATAATGGCGGGCAGGTTGGTGTCGGCGGCAAAAGTGGCCGCGGCCAACAGGATAACGACCGGGCCGACCAGTAATTTCTTAATCGTGGATTTCATGGTTCACAGCGATAGCACGGCGCCGAAGGCGCGGACAGTTTGATTTACGGCTGAATCATCAATCCAGTAGTGCGTTACCAGGCGGAACCTGCGTTCAGCGCTCACTCCGACCAGCACACCGTGAACTTTAAGCGCCTCGCGGATTTCGCCGGTATTGGACTTTATGCCGGCAGACAGGGAAACGAAAACCATATTTGTTGCCGGAGTCCCCGACTCGAGTGTCAATCCTGGAACGCTGCGCAGGCCATCGGCCAACCGCCGTGCCCGGGCATGGTCCTCGCTGAGGCGGTCCACCATGGTTTCGAGTGCTACGATGCCGGCGGCCGCGAGGATGCCGGCCTGACGCATTCCGCCGCCGGCCATTTTGCGGACGCGCCTGGCCCTGGCAATGAATTCCCTAGTTCCGCAGAGTACAGAGCCTACCGGCGCGCACAGCGCTTTGCTCAGGCAAAACGTGACCGAATCAACTGGGCCCGCCAGGTCTTTGGCCGGGACGCCCAGCGCGGCGACAGCGTTAAATATCCTTGCGCCGTCCAGATGCACTTTGAGTCCGCGTTCGTGAGCGAAAGCGGCGACTTCACGGGTATAGGCCACGGACTGGCAGGTGCCGCCGCAGCGATTGTGCGTGTTTTCCAGGCAGACCAATCGGGAGATCGGGTCATGGGGATCATCCGGGCGGATGGCTGCACCGATGTCCGCCAGCGCCAATGAGCCGTCCGGCTGGTTGGGAAGCTGGCGGGAATGAACGCCCCCCAACGCCGAAACGCCGCCGGCCTCAAATAAAAATGTGTGCGCCTTGTCTCCCACCATCACCTCATCACCGCGCTGGCAGTGGGACAGAATCGCCGCCAGGTTGCCCATGGTTCCCGACGCGACGAAAAGCCCGGCCTCTTTGCCCATCCGTTCCGCTGCCATTTCCTGCAAACGATTGACCGTCGGGTCTTCGCCATAAACGTCATCCCCGACCGGGGCCCTGGCCATGGCTTCGCGCATGGCCGGCGTGGGCCGGGTGATGGTGTCGGAACGGAGGTCTATGAATTCCATGTCAGTTCTTTCATTTCGCCTTGCCAGGCAACAGCTACCACCAATATCGTTTCGCGCCGATGAACTCGCGGTTGAAGCGCTCGTAGAAATTCTTCGCCGCGGGATTCATGCTTTGGATTTTTACCCCTTCGCCCTGGGCATGAATCATTTCCCCGCCGCCGAGGTAAAGCCCGGTGTGCCCTACTTGTCCGGCCGGGTTGATGAAAAATATCGCGTCGCCCGGCTGGAGCGCCTCGGCCACGCAAGGCAGGATGAGGTTGCCGTTCAGATACTGCTGCTTGGCGTCGCGGGCCAGACTGATGCCGATGGTACGATAGGCCGTCTGCACCAGGCCGGAGCAATCAATGCCGGTTACGCTGTTCCGGCCACCCATGTTGTAGGGCCGTGCCAGCAGCGAACGTGCTTCCGCCAATACGCGAGCCATGTCTTTCTCGCGCTCATTCCGTTCGCAGATGGATTTGGGGATTTCAAATTCCCGGCCCGACGCGTCCAGCAGCACACAATTCCGGCTGCGCCCCCATGTCTTTATCGGCAACCGGCAGCTGGCAGGAACAAAAGCGTCCTTCGTCCGGTAATCCGCGAGCAAGAGGGCTTTGGGTGCGTTGATGAGTTGAATGAATTCTTTTTTGGAGACTCGCCGGAAATTCTCTCTGGCGGCATAGCCCCAGTACCCGGAAAAATTTTTGATCAGATACACATCCGGCAATTCCTCGAAAACATAGACCGGTTCGGCCAGCAGGGCTTCATCCATCGCTGTGCCCTTCAAATCGGGTTGCGACCACGTCATCACATAAGGTTTCACGACGACCGCGAACGGGGCCGGGTCTTTCTTAAAATCAGGGAGGATTTCAACGCGGTCTACCACGGAGGGAAATCCCAGCCGCTCTAATACGCCGCGCGTAATGTCGCTGAATTCGGGCCGCTCGGATGTGCCGGTGAGGACCAACTGCCCGCCTTCCAGCGCGGCGGAGATGTTGAAAATGAAGCTGATACGGTCGGACAGCATGAAAGTGCGGATCCGTTCGACGCAATTTGACAGCGCTGCCGGCGGAACCGGGATCTGGTCGCTGACCTTGCGGGCCAGCTCACGGCAAAATTCCGCGCGCTTGACAGTCGGCTCCTGTTCCGCCGTGACCAGGAGGTTGGTGAGTTGCATAAGGGCGAAAAGAGTAACGAGGCGGCTTTTTACGGTTCAACGCCGGCTGGACGCGCTCGGTTTCACGCCCAAGCCGGGACGGTCGGGCGGTCGCCAGCGGCCGTTGTTCAGCACCGCGCCCTCGTACGGATCGTCGCTCAGGAGCAAGTTACCGTCCAGGTCCGCCCAGCGCGCCAGTGACTGGAGTTGGGTCCCGGCGGTGATGGCGATCGAAGTTTCAATCATGCAGCCGAGCATCACGTCGAGGTTGAACGCCCGGGCGACCTGGAACATTCGCAGCGCCTCGAGCAGGCCGCCCGCCTTCATGAGTTTGATGTTGATGCCCGAATAAGCGCCGGCGATGCCGGGAATGTCCTGCGCGAGGAACACAGCCTCATCCGCCACGATGGGCAGCCGGGTCCGCTCCTTGAGCCAGGCGGTTTCGTCAATCAGTTTGCGCGGCAATGGCTGCTCGATAAATTCAACGTTTTGTTTTTCGAGCCATTCGATTTTTTTAATCGCGGTTTCCTTGTCCGGCCAGCCTTCATTGGCGTCCACGCGAATGGGTTTGTCTGTCACTGCCCGCAACGCCTTGATGAGTTCCAGGTCGTCCGGACGTCCCAATTTCACTTTGAGGACGGGATAAGGCCCGGCTTCCCTGGTTTTTTGTTGCATCATTTCGGGCGTGTCCAGTCCGATGGTGAACGAAGTGACCGGCGCGCGGTCGGCGTTCAACCCAAAAAGCCGGTACAGCGGCAGATTCAATTTTTGGCCGACCCAATCCATGAGCGCCATCTCGATGGCGGCGCGAGCCGGCGGAGTGGCAGCGGCAATCCGGCGTGCCTGTTCCGGCAAATCGGCAAACGCGAACGGGTTTATCGTTTCGTAAAGCGGAATGAGCTGGTCCACCGCGTGCAGGGTGCGCTCCGCCGTCTGCTCCTTGACCGTAACGTGCGAGGCCTCGCCCACGCCGGTAAGTCCGTCGCGTTCGTAAAATACGAGGACGTTTTCTTTGAAGGCAGCTGAACCGCCGGCAATCGTGAAGGTATGTTGCAGTTCCAGCCGGATTTTTTCGCTGCGGATACGAGGTTTGCTGGTGGACATGATTTATTCGGAGGTGGATTTCGCTGAAACGTTTTCGTGATTGGACGGAATTTCATCCACCTTAAAATTCCAGTTCCATTGGTTGAAATAGAGGTTCCCGCCGCGCCATTCGACTTCACCGCGCTGGAAATCCACAATCTCGGAACGGAAGGAGGTTTTCATCGGATACAGCGGCTGGGCATAATCGGTGTTGACCACCAGCCGGCCGGCGTCGATGCCGCCGAGGTAAAACCATTTCTCGTGCTCATCGCCACTGTCCGTCGGACCGTAAGTCACATCCGCCGGCACCCAGCCATAGGGCGCGAGGTAAATTTCGCACCAGTCGTGCATGTCTTTAACCGGGTCGGTGGTCCAGCCGGATTCCCAGCGCGCGGGGATGCCGTTGAACCGGCAGAGCGTCATAAACGTCATCGTTTTGATGCCGCAATCGCCGTGGCCGCAGGCCAGCGCATACTGCGGCAGGCACTCAATCGTGGAGTATTCCCGCGCAGTTGTCCACGGAATGTGCTGGTAAACCCACGCAAAAAGTTTCCGCGCCTTCAAATACGAATTCGTTTCGTCGCCGACGATTTCGCGGGAAAGATTTTTGATTTGTTCCGAAAAAACGATTTGCGGCGGCGCTTCGCCCATAAAAGGCGCGAGCGCGGCATCTTTCACGTCAACCGACTGCACGCGCGAAGGATCAACCGGCTGATAGAAGGCGTCGCTCGTGTATTCAAAGACAATTTTGAATTCCGTCGGTCCGCTGCCGGCCGCCGGTTTTTCCAGATACACGGACGCGAGCGCGTCGTTCGTGTCGGACAAGACGTAGCGCAGCGGGTCGGCGGAGATGAGCCGGAAGTCCTTCTGGCGGCCGCCGGCATGCGGAATCGGCAGCCAGGCGCGGATGATTTCGCCCGCCGGAACCATGCCGGGTTTGACACTCAACGAGTAAGTCACTCGCCAGGTCCGCGCTGAATTGAGCCGTTCACCGGTTTTGTCATAATTCGCGATGACGCTTTGAACGTCTGCCAGGCGGTAGAGTGATTGGTCCGCGGTCTCCGGATGCAATTTGGCCTTGAGCGCCCTGGCTTCGGGGTTGACGCGAAACAAATTCGCCGCTGCGTTGTGGTAATACCAGCGTGTCCCGTCAACGTCCAGGAATTCCACTGCGCCGGCGCTTTCCCAGTCGGCAAACTGCGCTTCGGTAATCGCCGGTGCGATGGCCTGCGCCTCTTGAAGAACCTGTGCCCGCGTCTTGTCAAAATCCAGGCGCATCCGCGTCATCCGGTCGCTTTGAAAAAGCAAATCCTGCTGCGCCTGGAAGCTCAAGCCCGGCTGCACCAGTGCTTCGGTGATTTCCTGCTGCGCCTGCTGCCAATGACCGTCGCCGACCAACCGGGTGATTTCCGCGACCGTGGCGGCGCGAAAGCCGGCAGTTTGAAAAAACAGCAACAGAAAAACCAGGGCCAACTTCATGTACGGATGACACGATGAACGTATTGGAAATAAATGTAAATCGGTTTTTGACCGTGTATCCGGACTGGGACGTGACCGGGAACTGCCGCTTTTTTTCTCCCTCTCCCCGCCAAAGCGGGGAGATTGTCTTTCGCCCGCGGGAGCGGGAGAAGGTGCCCGAAGGGCGGATGAGGGTGGTCGGGTCAAAAACAAATTCTATGGCCGTGGTGAGGGGACTTGAACTTCAAAACCCGCCGGAACGAAATGGATTTTATGCAAAACTGCAAATGAAACTTGCGTCATCGGACTGATATGAGGATAACTCCGCCCATGTCGCCGTCGAAATTACGGTCGTGGAGTCGCAATTTTATCACGAAGACCTGCGTGGTGCAGGCGGTGGCGGCCTGTCTCTGCGTCGGGGCCGTGTCCCCCAACGCGCGGAGCGCTCCGGCCGGCCACGACGGCTTCAGCCGGTTTCTCGGATTGGACGACTTCGCAAATTTCGCCAGGTCAACAAATAAGACCGGCGCGACCGTTTTGCTCTCGCCCGTGGTCCGGTCGCCGATTGATTGGAATGAACTGGTGGCATCGTGGAATGCCGCCGCACCGACCGGGACATTTTTGACCGTGGAAGCCAGCGCCGTTTCTTCGGGCCAGGCAACGAAATTTTATTCGTGGGGTGTGTGGTCGCCGGACAACGGAAATTATCCGCGACGCAGCGCCGGTCGGCAGCGGGACGCCGACGGCGAGATGCACACCGACACGCTGGTTCTGACGCACCTCGCCGACGCCATCCAGGTGAGGGTGACGCTGGGCGGCACGAACCAGGAGATGCCCGCACTGAAATTCCTCGGTCTTTCGTTCTGCAACACGAACGTCACACCCGCGCTTCCGCGTCCCAACCGCCACGCCTGGGGGAAGATCATTTCGACGCCGGAGCGCTCGCAACATTCCTATCCGGAGGAGCAGGGTTGGTGCAGTCCGACGTCGTTGTCCATGGTGTTGTCGCGCTGGGCGGAGGTGTCACACCGTCCGGAAATGGACCTGGACGTGCCGGAGGTCGCCCGTGGGGTTTATGACCGGCAGATGGACGGCACGGGGAACTGGCCGTTCAACACCGCTTTCGCGGGCAGCTTCAAGGGCATGCGCGCTTACGTCACGCGGTTCAATGATATTTCCGAACTGGAGACCTGGGTTGCCGCCGGAATTCCCGTCATCATTTCGGCGCCGTGGGAACTGCTCAAACCCGGGCGCCACGACCCGGGCGTCGGCCACCTCACGGTATGCATCGGCTTCACCAAAGATGGCGACGTGGTGATCAACGACCCGGCAACGAATCTCAAGGTGGAGAGTGTGCGGCACGTTTACAAACGCCAGAACGTGATCAACGCCTGGGCTGCTTCTCGCAACACGGTTTATCTCGTCTATCCCGAGTCGGCCAAAATCCCAAAGAACCGGTTGGGGCAATGGGCGTCCAAATGAAGATCGGAATCCTTCCCCCGGGGACAAGGCCAGGATGAGGGCGGCGTAAAATTCAAGTTTAGTTCCACGCGCCGCCTCACCCCGACCCTCTCCCCCAACTCCGTTGGCGGAGAGGGAGGAATTTTTATCCGCCCCTTGAATGTTCAAGCATGGGATTTGCCGGATGGTCAGCCGCTCGATCTGTTCATCCGCCTGTTCGCGCTTGCGTTACACGAGCAGTCGGGTTTAATCAACCGGTTTGAATCGGTTTGCCAACATTTCTTTGCTCGCAACAATCGTTTTTCTGGCAGCCGGTTGTGCGACGGATGTGCCCACAATGAATTCCAAATTTCAAAACTACCTTCTCGACTACAACTCGCCGGTGGACCTCGCGCTGCAAGCGCAGCTTGAAAACATTGATGCGACGGTGCGCGCCAAATACGGCATGGCGCCGGAACAGACGGACGTCGGAGTGCTTGATTTGCGGACGTTGCGGCTGGCGATGGTTCATCCCGACCACGAGATGTATGGCGCGAGCGTCCCCAAAATCGGCATTTTGCTCGCGTACTTTCAATTGCATCCGGCGGCGGCCACGAACCTGGACGCCGTGACGCGGCATGAGCTGGGTTTGATGATCAAGGTTTCCAGCAATGAAATGGCGGCAAAATATTCCCGGGAACTGGGTCTGAAACAAATCCGGCAAGTGCTCGACTCGTATCATTTTTACGACGCAAACCACGGCGGCGGCATCTGGGTCGGCAAACATTACGGCGTGGATACCGAACGCATCGGCTCGCCCATGGGCGACAATTCTCACGCGGCGACCGTGCGCCAGTTGTTGCGGTTCTATCTGTTGCTAGAACAAGGAAAACTCGTCTCGCCCGCCGCTTCAAAGACTATGCTCGAAATTTTCACGTCGCCGGACATCCCTCACGACGACATGAAATTCGTCAAGGGACTGACCGGGCGCGACGTGCAGATTCTTCGCAAATCGGGTTCGTGGGAAAACTGGTTGCATGACACCGCCATCATCACCGGGCCGGGCCGGCATTATATTCTCGTTGCATTGACGCAACATCCCAAAGGGGATGAATACCTGGTGGATTTGGCCGTGGCGGTGGACGATTTGATGATCCGCGACGCGCAAACCGAAAAATAAATTCTCCATTGCCCCCAACGCCCACGGAAACTCGTGGTGGGACTTGGCACTGCCACCGATTTTCTCCCTCTCCTCCGCGGAGTGGAGGAGAGGGGCGGGGTGAGGAGGCGCGTTAATTTCAAATTCAAATCCCCTCACCCCGGCCATAGAATTTGTTTTTGACCCGACCACCCTCATCCGCCCTTCGGGCACCTTCTCCCGCTCCCGCGGGCGAAGGACAATCTCCCCGCTCGGGCGGGGAGAGGGGGGCAGCAGCGTCAAGTTGCGGTCAGAAATTCGGTGCGGCCGAACCGGGGCTTTTCAGATCACCGCGGCTTCCGTAATCACCAGATCGCCTTTTTCGCCGTCCAGTGTGGCTTGAATGCCAAAGGGCAACGTCGCGTTCCAGCGCACGTGGCCGAATGGCAGGCCGGTCACGACCGGCACGCCCAGCGGCTTGAGCCGATCTGCCAGCACGTCTTCGAGCGTCTGGCGATATTCCTTGGATTTGGCGGCGTCCGGATCTTTGCAGTTTTTGTTGATGCCGACGGCGACGCCGGCGACCTGTTGCAGCAGGCCCGCGTTCAGCAACTGCGTAAGCATCCGGTCGAAATTGTAGGGTTGTTCGTCAACGTCCTCAAAAAACAGAAGGTTGTCCTTGAAGCGCGGCTGAAAAGGCGTGCCGAGCGTTGCGCATAACACCGACAGGTTTCCGCCAACGAGTTGACCGCTGGCGACGCCCCCTTTCAGAATCGAAACGGTATCTTGTGTGTAACCTTCGCAAATGCTTCCGGCTGCCGCGGGTTCCATGACGGTCCGCCAGAGCGCATTGAGCACGAAAGCCGGCGGATGGTCGCTCGTCAGACTCGTGTTGAGCGTTGGCCCGTGAAAGGAAACCAGCCGGGCGCGGGTCAAAAAAGCGCAATGCAACGAGGTGATGTCGCTGAAACCAATGAGAATTTTCGGATGCTTCTTGATCGTGTGATAATTCAACAGGCGAACAAGCCGGCCCGAACCGTAACCTCCGCGAATACAAAAAATGGCTTTGACGGTGCGGTCGGTGAACAAACTCATCAGGTCGTCCGCGCGTTCCTCATCCGTGCCGGCCAGAAAACCGAGCCGCTTTTTCGCGTTGGGAGCAAGTTTGGGCTTGAATCCGAGTTTTTCCAGCGCGGCCATTTGCGGTTCGATCGTCGTGGGATCCTCCGGCGGGCTGGCCGGCGCGACGAGACCGACCACATCGCCAAATTTCAGGCGTCCGGGTTTGATCAGATAAGGTCGCGCGGCGTGACTCATTCGCCCAGGTTCGAGGTTGGCGGCAACGGCCAGAGGATTGCCGAAAACCAACGGCGCGGCAAGCCCGATGCCTCGTAGAAAATCCCGCCGCCTGATTTTGCGGTAGTTCGTCATTTAGGACATGCCATTTTGTCTGGCGCGGCGCAGTCAAGGCGCTTTTGATATTTAAATCAATCTTCAAATTTGCTCTGGACAATTTGCCGCCCAACCCGAATCTTGCGGCTTCGCCATGCCCGAAACTGCCAGCCAACCCGCCGCGGCCCCGGAACGCCGGGGTGATCCCGGCGCGCCTGAATCCCGGCGATTGATGTCGCTCGACGCTTTGCGCGGCTTCGACATGTTCTGGATTCTGGGCGCCGATTCGTTCGTGTATGCGCTGCACGAGACCAGCCGCAACCCGGTGACAAAATTTCTGGCGACACAGCTCGACCACGCCGAATGGGAGGGTTTTCACTTTTACGACCTGATTTTTCCATTGTTCGTTTTCATCATGGGCGTTTCGACGGTTTTTTCGCTGACGAAAATTATCGAACACGAGGGCCGCGCCGCCGCCGTTAAACGCGTGTTGAAGCGGGGAATTTTGCTGTTCATTGTCGCGCTGATTTATTCCGGCGGTTTCACCAATCCGTGGCCGGACATGCGGTTGATGGGCGTTTTGAATCGCATCGCGCTTTGCTACACGTTCGGCGGTCTGCTGTTTATTTTCTGCAACCGACGCGTGTTGGCGGCCGTCGCGGTCGGGCTGCTGCTCGGTTATTGGGCGCTGCTGGAGTTCGTTCCCTTTCCCGACGTGCGGCCGGTGCCCGGCGGCGACGCCGTAATCACCAAAGAAAGCGGCTTCACCAGCGTGTCACAATTGAACATGGCCAGCACGAATATGCTGCGCGGCTCTTACATTCAAGGCGTGAACCTGACCGATTATCTCGACCAGAAATATTTGCCCGCTCGCAAATATGACGGCACTTACGACCCGGAAGGATTTTTGAGCACGCTGCCGGCGTTTGCCACGGGGTTGCTGGGAATTTTTGCCGGCCTGCTCATGCAAAGCAAATCCGTGTCCGACGAAAAAAAGGTCGGCTGGCTCCTCGGCGCGGGCGCGGCCGGCGTCGCGCTGGGCTTTTTGTGGGGATTGGAAATGCCCGTCATCAAAAAAATCTGGACTTCATCGTATGTGCTGGTCGCAGGCGGTTACAGCGCGCTGTTGCTCGGCGCGTTTTACTGGATCGTGGACATGAAAAAGTGGCGGACGTGGTGCCAGCCATTCGTCTGGATCGGCATGAACCCCATCACGCTCTATTTGACCAGCAATTTTCTGGGCGGCTTGGGATTTGAAAGGCTGGCGCGTCGGCTGGCCGGTGGCAGCGTGAAAAACTTCTTCGACGCACACGTCACGCAGGGCTTTGGCGGAGTGGTCATATCGGCCGTGGCTGTGGCGTTGTTCATCTGGTTCGCCCACTTCCTTTATCGCCGTAAAATTTTCCTGCGGTTTTAGCGACGGAGGGCGAGCTTGTGTGTAGCTGCGACGCCCCGTCGCCGGCTCACAGGAATGTCTTTCACAGCGTCCAAGAGAATGCGACGGGGACGTCGCCGCCACGCTGTGGTGACGAGGCGTCACCTCTACCCACGCCTGGCAACTTTGCTTTTCGGGTTAAATGTTGCCAGGGCGGTGATCAATTTGTCCAATTGCGCCGGGCTGTGCTCGCTGGAAATGACAAAGCGAAAGTAGCCGTTCGCGTCGCCACCGGGATATTTTACGAACGGCGGATAAATCCCCGCCGCCAGCAAACGCTGCTTCAACGCCCGTGCTTCGGCTTCAGTTGTGGGAGGCAGCGGAATGATGGGGCCGGGGGTTTCAGGAATTTCCCAGCCGGCGGCGCGCAACACAGTTCTCACCCGGGCAACGTTTTGGTGCAGGCAACGTCGCAGCTTTTTGCCGTCGCGGTTCAATAATCTGACCGCCTGCAACGCCGCATTGGCCAGCGGGGGTGGCAAGGGCGTGCTGCTGATAAACGCGCGGCTGCGTTTTAGAATTGATTCGCGCAATGCCTGCGAACCGAAAACAACGCCGCCATAAACCCCAAACGCTTTGCTCAACGTGATGCATTGAATGATTTGCCGGCGGCTGGCCTTTTCGTGCTCGAGCGTGCCTTTGCCGGTTTTTCCCAGAACGCCCGCGCCGTGCGCGTCGTCCACGAGAATCAGGCCGTCGTGCGGCAGGATTTTCAAATAGGCTTTGAGGGGCGCGGCGGAGCCGTCGTGCGAAAACATCCCGTCAGTCAAAAGAATCGGCCGCGCGCCCGGGCCGCAGCGGGCGACGGCGCGCGCGAAATCGTCGAGGTCGCGATGCTTGAACTTCAGAATGGGACAATCGAGCTGCACCGAGGCCTCCAGCACCGCCGGGTGCGCGCGTTCATCCACGAGCGCGTGCGAAAAATTCCCGGCCAACGCCTGCGCGACGACCAGACCGGTCAGGTAACCGCCGGACACCAACAGCGCGTCCTCGGCCTGAAAAAAATCCGCAAGTTGGCGCTCCAACGTCTCATAAATTTTGCGATGCCCGGTCGTGAGACGCGACGCGGCGGCGTTAAGGCCGAGCTGTTTCAAGCCAACGGCGGCGGCCCGGAGCACGGCCGGATGGCTGGCGAGCCGGAAATAGTCGCAACCGGAAAAATAAACGAGTTTCCGACCGCGCCAGCGGACGAAATTGCTGCCCACGGGTTGAAGTGGTTCAAGCCCGGGCATGGTCGGAGCCGCTATTATCTTGCGGAGGTTGTAGTTCCGGCCGGCGCTGGCAGGTAAATAATGCGTTCGGGTTGCGTAGGCGCATAAGCGTTGCGCTGCGGAATGTCCAGGCGATTGAACGGCTTGTAATCCTTGATCGCGCCGACGTGGCCGATAATGGTGTAATTGCGCAAAACGCCGTGGCCGTTTCTGGTGCAATCGCTGAAATGCGCCTGCCCGAAACCGATGCCGTCGCTGGAGAGATTGGACGAAAAGTATCTCAGGCCGGTGATTTTGTTCGTGTCGTTGGCATCGTCACGCAGCCAGCCCATAAAAATAACCGAATGCCCGCCCGACGGCGTGGTGCTGTAACTCAAAAAATCGCCGGGGCGCGCGTCGTCAAAATTGGTCACCGCGGTGCCGAGGCCGTAGCCGACGATGGCGCGTTGTTCGGAATCGCCTTTGCCTTCGATATACCAGAGTTGCAGCGCATTGAAGAGGTCGTTGAACGTCATGCCGTTGAAATCGTCCGGGTCGAGGCCGTTCTGGATGTTGCGGAGTTTCATCGCGCGCACAAAAGCCTCGAAGGTGAATCCGCAGCAATAGCTGCAACGCGAGCCGTCCGGATACGCCTTGGCCACGACCATGCCGCGATACCAGAGGTCTTCGGTCACGCCATTGTAGATGTCGTATTCGCGCGGATTCCAACTGCAATGGTAATGATAGGTGCCGTTGGTGGGATACGCGGAAATGACTTTCAACACGAACGGATTCAGCGAACCGTCAGCGTCATTGCTGACCATGTCTTCGCGCGCGTAGGCCGGCGCCAACGCTTTGTCCACCGGCGAAAATCCGCGTTCATCCACCGGATAAACCTGCGGCGTATAAGTGGAACGGCGCAACGACGGGTTGGTTTCGCGGCCGGAAATCGTGTTCGTGGTTGAAGCCGCGGGAGCCGTGGCTGAAACGGCGGGCGTATTCGTGGAACCCGGCGTGCAACAGGCGGTGTCCGTGGATTTGCACCCGACCAGACAAAGCAACAAAGTGCCGACGGTTCCGGCGGCGACGACCTTGGGTAACGGTAGAGACATTTTATTCATGTGGACATCCTCGCAGTTTTTTCCCGGGTTTCAACTTTTTGCATGGCATCAGCCCAGCGGCAGGCCATGCGCCTCGGCCACGGCTTTGTGTTTCAATTTTCCGCCCATGATGTTGATGCCACTGGCCAGCGTGGGTTGGCGCTGACAGGCTTCGGCCAATCCCAAATCCGCCAGGATTTCGACGTAGCGATAGGTCACGTTCGTCAGCGCCTGGGTGGCGGTGCGGGCGTAAGCGCCGGGCATGTTCGCGACGCAATAATGGGTGATGCCTTCCTCGACAAAGACCGGGTCATGATGCGTCGTCGCGCGCGAAGTTTCGGCGCAACCGCCCTGGTCAATCGCGATGTCCACCAGCACACTACCGGGGTGCATCCGGCGCAACATTTCGCGCGTGATCAGTTTCGGGGCTTTCGCACCGGGCAGGAGCACCGCCCCGATGAGCAGATCCACTTCCGGCAACAATTCCATTAAATGTGCTTCGTTGGAGTAAAGTGTGTGCGCTGTGTGCAGCGTGATGTCGAGGAAGCGCATCCGCTCCAGATCGACCTCCAGAATGGTCACGTCCGCGCCCAGACCCTGCGCCATGCGCGCGGCGTTGATGCCGGAGGTGCCGCCGCCGAGCACGACGACCTTGCCCGGCAACACGCCCGGCACGCCGCCCAACAACGTGCCGCTCCCGCCGAAATGTTTCGCCAGAAAATACCCACCCACCAGCACGCTCATGCGTCCGGCGATTTCGCTCATCGGCTCCAGCAACGGCAGGCGGCGGTTCACTTCGAGCGTTTCATAGGCGATGCACGTCGCACCGGATTTCATCAGCGCCTCGGTGAGCGATCTATCCGCAGCCAGGTGCAGGTAGGTAAAAAGGATTTGCCCGGGCCGGAGCAATTTGAATTCCGGTGGCAGTGGCTCCTTCACTTTGACAATCAGGTCGGCCGCTGAAAAAACTGCCTCTGGCGCATCCACGAGCTTTGCCCCGGCCTGCTCGTATTGGGCGTCCGGATAACCTGAGCCGGCACCCGCGCCGCGCTCGACGATGACTTCGTGGCCGCGCCGGATGAGTTGGTACGCGCCGGACGGCAGCAGGGCGACACGATATTCCTGTTCTTTGATTTCCTTCGGAAGGCCAACAATCATAACCATGCCACCCTATCAGGGCCGCCCGCCAAGTCAATTTTTCAATGCACGCAACGTCCATCCGTTTCAACATTGCGCCGACTGCCCTCAGCGCGTTAGTTTTTCGGCGGGAATTGTCATGAAAACAGAAATCGGATGGTGCGAAAATAAAAGCCGTTTCAAAATTGTTGCCGGAGTGGTTGTTGCTTGCTGGCTCGCGATGCATCCGGCACCAGGGCAGGGGACCAATGGCATTGCCACGCTTGCGGCGCTCCAAGAACAAATCGCCGCGCATCTCGCGCAGCCGCGATTTTCCGGCGCGCTTTGGGGCGTGAAAATTGTCTCGCTCGACACGGGAAAAACTCTTTTTGAATCGCATGCCGACCGGCTGCTGAGTCCTGCTTCCAATTGTAAACTATTTACCGCCGCCCTCGCTTTGGACCGCTTCGGCGGCGATTACAGAATTTCCACCCCGATTTACGCGACAGCCAAACCCAATCGCTCCGGCACGATTCACGGCGATTTGATTGTCGTCGGCCACGGCGACCCGACATGGAATTTCCGGCGATTCGGCACCAATTTCTGGGACATTTTCGAACCATTTGTCTCCGCACTCACGAACGCCGGTGTCCGGCGTGTGACCGGCGACCTCATCGCCGACGCGACTTATTTTCGCGGTGAACCGACCGGTTCCAGCCTGACAATTGACGATTTTCAAAACGGCGAGTGTCCTTACATTTCCGCCCTCACGATTAACGATGGCTGGGCACAAGTCCGCGTCATCCCCGGCGCGGGCGTGGGCGTGCCGTGCCAACTGGCGAGGTTGCAGCCGGACGCCGAGCTGTACTTCAACAATGCCGCCGTGACAGTTTCCAGCAATGGCACGCATCACATCGAATACTATATGCCGTTCGGCGAAAAAATGGTTTACGTCTTCGGCCAATTACCGCTCGGCGACGCCGGCGAACGGCTGGATATCCCGGCTTTGGAACCGGCCGCATGGTTTGGCGTTGCGCTCAAAGACGCCCTCGCGCGGCATGGAATCAAAATCTCCGGCCGGGTCCGGCAGATTACCTGGCCGCAAAATCTGGTTTTGAACACGAATCGCGCCGTGAAACTGGGTGAAGTCCTGTCTCCGCCGCTGCGCGAAATCGTCCGGCTTTATATGAAGCCGTCGCAAAATCTGGAAAACGACATGGTGCTCGCGCACGTCGGCGAGTCAACACGCACCCTCGAAACGCCGTCGTGGTGGACTTCCGAAAAGCTCGGGCTTGGCGCGCTTCACCACTTTCTCACCGCGAACGGTTTGCCCGCCGGCGACTTGCATTTCGACGAAGGCTCAGGCCTTTCGAACGAGAACCTGACGTCGGCAAACTCCATCATCGCGCTGTTGCGATTCATGGCGACGAACCGCTGGGCGCAGGATTTTGAAAACGCGTTGCCGGTCGCGGGCATGGACGGGACGTTGCGCCGACGGATGACCAATGCACCCGTGGCCGGAAAGGTCCGCGCCAAGACCGGCACCTTGCACTGGTCCAATGCGCTTTCGGGGTACATCACCACGGCGGCGGGTGAAAAGCTGGCTTTCAGCCTCATGCTGAACCGTTATGACCCGCCATCGGACCGCAAACGAACGGATGAATTGGATGCCATCGCGGTGATGCTCGCCAGTTTCACCGGCCGTTCCAACGAATAAGACCGTGAAGGCGCGGGAACAGCACTACCGTGTCGGCCGGTCCGTGGCCGCCGGAAGCCAAGCGGCAATCAAAAAATCAGTGGCTGCCGGGACGAAGAGAATTGTCCCCGCTGAACCGCCGCTGGCCATCGCTCCCGGGTTGCGGGCGTTTAATCCGGGCGATTTGGCGGATGTCCGTCAGGCATTCGCCGCGGCCACACCTGTGCCCTCCCAACAAGGTTGGCTGGCGAAGCCCGAGCCGGATTTTGCCCCGATGACCGTGCGTTCCGGCTGGCAGGCCAAGGGATTATTTGTATTCGTGGAATTGACCGATGCCGATATTTTTACGCGGGCGACGGCGCACCATCAACGTCTGTGGGAGCTGGGCGACGTTTTTGAAATCTTCCTGGGATTGGCCGGACAAGAGTCGTATCTGGAGCTGCAGGTGGCGCCAAACAACCGCCGATTGCAATTGCGTTATCCGAACCCGGAGGCGGTTGCACGCGCCCGCAAACTGGGTTCGGCGGAAAAATTTGTGGTTCGGGGAAAGACATTTCGTTCCCGCGTCTGGCTGCGCGCGAAGGTGGCAAAATGGTTTGTGTTGGCTCAAATACCGGCCCGCGCGGCGTGCGGGCAAGCCCGGTTGCGGCCCGGTCTGGAATGGCGGTTCTCCTTCAGCCGTTACGATTACACCCGCGGGCGAATGGCTCCGGTGATTTCCTCGACTTCTCCACATGCAAAAGCCGATTTCCACTGTCAGCAGGAGTGGGGCGTTTTACGGCTGGTTTCGTCGTTGCCCCGAACGAAATCGTGAATTAAGCCACGGCCTGTCGGCGATGGCGGGGCTGGCGATTTGCTTGAGTTCCGGCCGGGCTGGTGTTTAATGACCTCAACTCTATGGACGACTATCAGGAAGCGCAAATTCTCGAAGTCTCGCGGCATTTTCAAATTTACGGCGATTTACTCCACGCCGAGCCGTGCAAGATCGGGCACATCAATGAAACTTACATCGCGGCCTACAATCAGGGCGGCGTGCACGTGCGCTATGTGCACCAGAAGCTCAACACGAAAGTGTTTAAACATCCGGATGAGGTGATGAGCAACATCGAACGCGTCACCACTCATCAGCGCCGCCGACTGACCGAGTTGGGCGTCAAGGACGTCTCACGCCGCACGCTCACGGTCATCCCGACGCGCGAGGGCCGGGCGTATTTCAAATCCTCTGCTGGCGAGTGCTGGCGCACGTTCGCGTTTGTCGAAAGGGCACGCACCTACGAGACGGTAGAGTCGCCGGTACAGGCTTATGAAGCGGGCAAAGCCTTCGGGCGATTCCAGAGCCTGCTGGTGGACCTGCCCGGGAAACGCCTCGCGGAGACGATCCCGCATTTTCACGACACGCGCCGGCGGTTTGACGCGCTGCTAAAGGCCGTTGTGGAGGACAAATTCAACCGTGCGGCCGAAGCCAAAAGTGAGGTCCAGTTTGCCCGCAAACATGAAAAAATCGCGGACGTGATCCTTCACGGCCTGGCGAATGGCAAAATCCCGGAGCGCATCACGCACAATGACACCAAGTTCAACAACGTGATGCTCGACATCGAGACCGGCAAAGCCATGTGCGTCGTGGACCTCGACACCGTCATGCCGGGCTGCGTGCTCTACGACTTCGGCGACATGGTTCGCACCGCGACCAGCCCGACGCTGGAGGACGAGCTTGACTTGGCGAAGGTGCACATGGGCATGCCGATGTTCAAGGCGCTGGTCCGTGGATATCTCGAAGGCGCCGGGCCGTTTTTGACCAAAGCAGAGCGCGCGCTCATCGCTTTTTCCGGCAAACTCATCACCTTCACCATCGGCCTCCGGTTCCTGACGGATTTCCTCAGCGGCGACACTTACTTTCGCGTGCACCGGCCGCGGCACAACCTCGACCGCTGCCGCACGCAGTTCCGCCTCGTGGAAAGCATTGAAAAGCAGGAGGGGGCCATGCAAAAGTTCGCCGATTCGATCTGACGCCCGGCATCACTACCCGCGCTTGCGGACGGCTGGTTGCGTTTTCCCAAACCGTTCAAGTACAGCCCGGGCGCTTTAATTTTCACTGTAGCCGCTACCCTTAAGTCGCGCCAGACGCAATCTGAAGATTGCGGCTAAGGTTCTTACTGAGTTGCTCCAGGCGCCGCCGAAACGTCGATTCGTCGGTGAAGTTCCAGGGAAGACGCTGCCTTCATCAGCCGTCTGGGAGGATGCGCCTCGCCCGCACCAGCGTCCGGATCCAGTTCTCGTCGTGGATGGGTGATTCGGGATCGAGACTGCTGATGTGTACCATTTCGGACGAGTGTATGAACAGCTTGTCCCCGAGATAAATGCCCACGTGCCCGATGCGCTCCGGCGTGCCGTGCCGGGCGGGTGACCCGAAGAACAGCAGGTCACCCTTCTTGAGTTGGCCGAAATCCAGCGGCACGGTCACGCCCTGCTCGGCCTGCTGGCTGGCATCGCGCATCAGATTGATGCCGTTGAGGAAGAACACCGTCTTGGTGAAGCCGGAGCAGTCCAATCCTTTGGGCGAGTTGCCGCCCCACAGATAGGGGCGGCCGATGAAAGTCCGCGCTGTGCGCTCGATGTTCTCGGCGGTGGGCTGCCGCGCCTGTTTCCATGCGGCGTAATCCGCGGCGGCCTTCTTCGGTAGAAAACCCGCCCGCGCATCCGGCAGTTCCACTTTGTACCAATCGCCTTCCTCGCCTGTCCTCCGCACCAGATCGCACAGCACCACGTCGGAGACCGGCTGGGCGTCCGCCGCGGGCCGCTCCCGAATGCACTCCTCGTACGCGGTCACCACCAACAGCGGCCCGCGGTTCCAGGCCTCGGCCTGTTCGCGTGTGCAGCGGACAAACGTTCCCTCCTCGAGCCACGAGAGATACCCGTCGCCCGACTGACTGAGATACCAGGCATACACCGCGTTCGTGTTGCTTTTCCACACGCGGACCACGTCGCCCATCAACACCTGGGTGCCCATCTCTGCTTTGTGCGTCGGCAGCACGCGACCGCTGTTAACGCTGAGGCAGGAGATGCCCCACACCCGATCGCCCAGCTGCTCGTCCGGCAGCACCTTGATGTGGTCGGTGACTTTGGTGCCGGTGCGTTGCACCGCCTGGACAGTCGCAATCCTGGCCTCGGTGCAGTCCACTTCGCCGGTAAGGACGAGTTCCGATCCCCGGCGTTGTTCCCCGATGTCGAAGATCCTCAGTCGATTGTCGGGTGCGTACTTCAGTTTGACCTCCTGAATCGAGCGGGCAACGTCAATGGAGCTGTCCGACTCCGCATTGGGGTTCTGGCCGTTCAGATGCGCGCATCCGCACAGCATTCCCGCGAGCGTCGCGGCCCACAAATCCGACAACCGATTTCGTTTCAACGCGCGTGTGAGTTCAAGCATAAGATTCCAGCCACAAATCCAGTGTGTCGGTTGCGGAGGAAGAAACGCAACAGAAATTCCCGGCACAACCTCACGGCCCCGAGCGCGCGCGGAAGAAGCGCTGCCAATCATTTGCCGGCGGAACAAAATTCAATTCCAACACGCCGTTGGTCGCTACCAGATTGGCATATGCCGTCCAGTTGACCAGGTTCGTGGAGGTTTCGATGACATAAGTCGCGCCGGCCAGCCCGCTGGCCACCAGTTGCAGGCTGCCGTCGGGCTGCAGGCTGATGAGCTGGAATTGCGCGGCGACGGCTGGCACTTCCACACGCACATTGTCCACGAGGCCGAAGTTGATGGCGTTGTTTGCCGAGAGCGACGCAAAGGGGTCCCAGAAACCAACGAAGATGTTGCTCGCGGTGAAAGTCGAGTTGGTAATCGTCGCCATTTTGATTCCGTCAATCACCCAATCCACCGTGCTGCCGCGGCGCGAGATCATCACGTCGTGCCACGCCAGACCGAATGTGCCGGGGTTCAGCGCTCCGGTTTGCGACGGGTAAATCATCTGTTGCAGCACGGGCGCGGACTGGCCGGTCGGAAACATGGCGGTGAAATAAGGGTTGGCGTTGTCGAGCGAGCCGGCGTCATAAATGCCGCTGGCCGCATTTTTCCAGACTGTTCCAGCGTAGCCGGAGTAGTCGCCGGTGGTGGTCGAGGTGGCGCTCACGCCGCCGTCGCCGTCGGCGGAAAAATAATATCCGTCGGCGGTCGAGCCGCTGCCCGTCCACTCGGTGCGGTTGCCCGCCGTGCCGATGCCGGCGGTGAGAAATTCCGTGGAGCCGGAGCCGCCGCCAGGAAACGGGCCATTGACGTTGATCCAGCCGTCGAAATGCAGACGGTAGTCGCCGCTGAAACTTTGGTTCATCGGCGAAATCGAGAGCGCGGCGACCACGCCGAGCGTGAGATTGGCTTTCATCTGCACGCCGAGCGTCGTGCCACCGGTCGAGTGCGGCGCGGACGGAATGCCGAGTCCGGAGTAATCGAAAGCAAATGTGACGGCGGTGTCGCTCGAGCTGCGGTTGACCGTCCAGTTGGCGGTGGAATCGGTGTCGAAGTTGTCAGCGAAAACCGTTGTCTGCGGCGGATAAACGGTCAATGACACGGCGCTACTGGTGATACTGCCGGAAATGTTCGTGACAATGACCGCATAATTTCCGGCGTTGTTGATTTGCGCGTTGTTGATGTTGATGGTGGCGTTGGTCTCGCCGGAGATGACTGAGCCGTTGAGCACCCATTGATAATTGAGCGGTGGTGTTCCCAGGGCCAGGGCGCTGAAACTCGCACTGCCGCCGGAATCCACAACGCGGTCAAGCCTGGACGCCAGGGTGACGCTGGGTAACGCGTTCGTGACAACGACCAGTGTCGCGACCATCTGATTTGAAGTGCCGTTGAACACGTCCAGATCCACGTTGCTGGTGCCGGCTATGCCCGGCACCGTCCCGGTCCAACTGTATTGCCAGACACTCCAGACGCCCGATCCCCAAATTTCATAACTGGAGCTGGAGCAGGAAGTGGAAGTCCACGGGGAGCCGGTTTGCGCGGGCTGGCCGCTGGGATTGGCGATCCAGGGCAGCCACTGCGCGTCACGGCTGTCGAGATAGCCGGCTTCGCAAGTTGACGTATAGATGACCGGTCTGACCGTGACACCCGCCGCCGCCGCAGCACTCACGATGTCATTGCACCACTGGTTCGCCCAGTCGGCATAGTTGGTGGCGCCGACCGGGATGCCACCCGGCGCGCTGAAAGTCTCATAATCAAGCATCGGCTGGACGCTCACGCCGTCGCCTTTGATGTAAGTGCCCGCGACGCTCCAGAAGTAGTTGGCCTCGGTGGCGGGCGTGTTATTTTCCGGGTGGGCAAAATGATAAGCGCCAATGCAGACGCCGGCGGCCTTCGCATTAACCATGTTGCCGGCAAAGTAGGCATCGCCTGTGCCCGAACCCTCCGTGGCCTTGGCCCACGCGAAGCTGACGCCGGAAGTTTTCACACTCGTCCAGTCAATGGCGCCTTGGTAGTGAGACACATCAATGCCCAAAGGGCGCTGCGCCAAGCCTTGCGCCGTTCCCAATGCCAGCGCCAGTCCCGGGATGACCGCGGTTGAAAGAATACGGGTGATAAAATGAGGCGCGGGGAACATACGGAAAATCAGTTCAGACAACGGGCGCCTGTGATGGCCTTGCCAGGGCAAAATTCCATTCCCCCCATTTCACAGACGTCTCCGATGTTCATAAGGTTTTAATCAAAGCGAATTGGACAACTGTAACACGACCGCACACCATGTCAAACCCGGCGCAACACGCCGTTATTCTCCCTCTCTTCCGCGAAGCGGAGGAGAGGGCCGGGGTGAGGAGGCGCAATATTTCCTGCGATTATGAACCTCAAATCTCCTCATCCCGGCCTTCTCCCCGCTTGGGGGTGGAGAAGGAGTCATTCCCCTCTGGTGCGGGTGCCAAGTTGCGCCCAAACCCGGCTCAGCGCATCGTTTTTGCTGGACAGAATGCGTGCGCTGCGTAAATAGAGTCCGCCGAAGCCGGCAAATCCGCAATCTGATGACCAGAAACATGTTTTCCCGACCGGTCGGGTCCGCGCGCCAGGTGCTGCTTTTTCTCTGCGCCGCTGTCGTGCTGCTCGCGGCGTTCGCGGCGCGCGCGACAGATCAGCTCACGTCGCTCGAAACCAATTTTGCCCCGCTGGGACGACTGATTATGACCCAATTCGTGACCGCGCCGTTCCCGCATCCGGCACGCGCAGATGGCCACGTTTATCACGGCGAATTGTTTTCCGCGAAAGAACATTATTCGGACAGCACCGTGGCGATGTTCGTCCCGAAACATTTTCACGCGACGGACAAAATTGACCTCGTCGTGCATTTCCACGGCTGGCGGCACACAGTCGCGAGCACGCTGGAAGAATACCAATTAATCCAGCAATTCGCGGCCAGCGGCAAGAACGCAATTCTCCTCGTGCCGCAAGGGCCATACAACGCGCCGGATTCCTTCGGCGGAAAACTGGAGGACACGAACGGATTCAAGGTTTTCATGGCTGAAGCCGTGGAAAAACTTCGTCTCAGCGGTGCGCTGGCGAAAACCAACTTCGAAATCGGCAACATCATCCTGTCCGGCCACAGCGGCGGTTA
>Ga0335085_10001874_pt1 | contig 41861 bp, 30 predicted proteins | sample Lox_Sample_45_FD_206712 | JGI IMG/M metagenome (GOLD analysis project Ga0335085, IMG submission 206712) | Soil microbial communities from Loxahatchee National Wildlife Refuge, Florida, United States - Lox_Sample_4.5 | ecosystem: Environmental > Terrestrial > Soil > Wetlands | place: USA... | reverse complement strand
TCTCGTGGAAGTCTGGGAGATCTTTCAGAAGGGTCCGCTCTCGCGTGGAGTGCATTGATATGGACAGATATCGAGTGGGCCGGGACATTTCTATAAGTGAACTGTCAGCGCCCTGAACTACTTCCGATATAATTTCGGCGACACTATCCCAGGCACGTCTCGGGTCGACGTGCGAAAAGCAAATGGGAAAGGTAGCTGCCAACACTGTCGTGCTACACACTTCATGAGAGTCCTTTTAATCCGGCCGGAAGACACTCTTCTCGATGGTCCCTGGGCAAGTTCCGAGTGGGACCGCGTCATCGATCTGGGGCGCGGCGGGGTTCGCTCGTATGCGGAGGCTGCTGCAAAATTCGGATGTCCAATTAGTTTTCTTGATGAATTCAGAGGAAACTATCGAGAAATCCAGAGGGTTCGTGCACTCCTGGCTTTGGGTAAGAACAAACTTTGCGATCACCTTGGATTGGATTGGTGGAGGTTGCTCTCCATTCTTGTCCATCAGCAATTAGAGACAGCTATTCTGTTGGAGGAACTTGCGCAGACGATCGAGCCCAGTGACGAAGTATCGGTCTCAGGTGCCGGATTCCACTCCCAAGCGCTGAGTTTAATTCTGGGCCGCCGAGTTGAGCTTCTGACCCCAATGCGTTCGCGTGGTGCCGGGCACTACTTCAGGACCTTTCAGAAATTCCCACTGCGGCAGCTCATTGAAATTTTCTGGGACAAGGCTGATGCGGGCTATCAATTTCGCCGGCAATTCAATCGGCGACCGAAAGCTCAGAGCCACGACATCGTCTTATTGCCCACAGCCTATGTGAACGTATCGCGAATTGGCGTCGCATATGCACACACAGTCCCGGATGTTAGTTTTCTCATGGTCGCCACCAGACGAAGTGGATGGCTCCAAGATGTTCCGGCAAATGTCTCAACTGCATGGCTGGCATCCTATGCAGATGGTCGCTCCTCTGCGATTAGGTCCGAATCCAAGGATTTACTGGCTCAATGGGGTGTTCTTCGAAAAAAACTAGAGGACGTTCCTGAATACAACATCATTTCGAGGTGTGACTCCTTCAAGCCTTTTGACTACTACTTTGAGCACGGACTTCGGGTTCGGGATGCGTGGAAAAACGTTCTGGAATCAGAACCGGTAAAGGCGGTCCTTTGCGCCGACGATACGAACCCATTCACGCATATCCCACTGCTTCTTGCCAAACAACGAGGATTACGGACGATTTCCTGTCATCACGGTGCCCTTGACGGACGATGCATGGTCAAGGAGTGCAACGCCGATGTGATTCTTGCAAAGGGCAAGATGGAGCAGGACTACCTGACCAGACTGTGTGCCGTGCCTGCCCAAAAAATCGTGATGGGCGCTCCCTCTTCCACGACGGGCGCGAAATCTGCGGTTTGGCGCGATCAAGACCGCCCATACATCGTGTTTTTCTCTGAGCCGTATGAGACTACCGGTGGAAGAGCACAAGACGTGTATGCCGATCTCCTGCTTCCACTATCCAAGGTTATGGCTAAAGAGAAGAAGCGATTAATCATCAAGCTCCATCCAGCCGAGAGTTTGACCGAACGCAAGGAAATTGTTGCGCGTTTTTTGAGTGTTGAGCAACGAAAGAACTTGCGATTCGTGACTGGGCCGCTCAGTTCGGTTTTGTTGGATAAGACCTGGTTTGGAATCACAGTCCTGTCAACGGTCGTTATGGAGTGTGCATCGCATGGAGTGCCTTGCTTCCTCTGTAAATGGTTGGAGTCATCTCCTTATGGCTATATCGAACAGTTTGTACGCTTTGGACTGGGAACGCCGCTAAACCATCCAAATGAGATTCTGGAGATTCCGGCTCGCCTCTATGTTCCCGAAGGCAAAAGGTATCGATACGAGGATTGCTGGGAACCCGCCAGCAGTAGCCTGCTGAAGACATTGATATCGAACTCGCGTAGAACGGATGAAGAACCGGCCTCATATTCAGGGCAGACGAAAACGGCGGGATAATACAAACGGCGGGAATGCGGCTCTGAGAACCGCGCAAAAACTGTTTTTCGCGGAAAGCTTGATCAAAGGGTACTGCTCTTCCAGTTTCGTCGAAGAACGCGCGAGATTACCTGTAAGGCGCCACGTTCCTTAATGATCTTTGCAAGGTGTTTTGCATTGGCGACTAAGACGGGCTCAGGCAGTAGGGGGAAACGACCCACAAGGCCGAGTTTACGCCTATCGACAATCCGCGCCACCAGCTTCTGCTCATAGATGGTGCCGGCGATGTACACCCGAGGCTTGCTGCTGGCATTCGAGACAGAGATGGCCTTGTCCACAAACTCCTTTTTCAATTCAAGATCGACATGACCGTGAAGGATTTTTACCCTTCCGTTCAGGTAACCTTGCCACGAAATTTGCACTTGTACTCTCGGGTTAGGGTGGCAATCCGAACATTATTCTTGTACATGGCAGCTCGAAAAAAAGGCTGATCATTGATTTTCTTCCCGGGGTTCTGCCGGATGAATTCTCGCTAAAGCTCCGACCAGTCGTTAAGCACATGGTCCATCACTGTCGATCGTTTGAAACCGAGGATTCCGGTATTGAATCCCGGGAAGCTGTTTCGGAATATCGGGGTCTCTGATGATGATTCCACCAGTCTGTGCTTGGATATTCTTCATGGGTGCCGGCACAATCGAATTTCTCCAGAAGCGTGAAGATGTCAGAGGTTGATTCCACAAATGTAAGTGTCCGCATCAACAAACAATTTCTGCTCGTACCGACTCGGCTGAATGAAGCGGGTCTTATCGTAAAAACCGTCGCCGCTGGACTCTACTTGTACGACGCCTTCAAAAACGCGCGACTCGATAGGGAACTGGCCGAAAACGGTTATCGCTAACTCAGGCATCACCCGCTTGAGACTCTCGGCAGAATTGATGAACGCCGTCTGTAGCGAGGGGTCCCCGATTATGATATAGATCGCCCCGTTTGTCATTTGCCGTTGTCACAATTTCAAAGGTGGAATGCCGAGAGCCACGGCCGAGAAAGGTTGTCGCTGGGGGGGCTAATGGATCCGCCCACGACAAGAAAAAGGCCGCCCGAGTCGGACGGCCTTGGATCCAAGTGCAATCACAAATCAATGAGTCACGGTGAAGCTGGTTGTGCTACAGCCCGTACCTCCCGGGGTAGTTATGCAGATCGGACCCGTAACTGCGCCGGTCGGAACCAGTGCGTCCACCTGCTTATCGTTGATGACGGCGTAGCTGGTTGCCGGCACTCCGCCGAATGTAATCTGCGTTGTTCCTGTGAAGCTGTACCCGTTGATCGTCACAGAAGTTCCAACAGGCCCGCTAAGTGGACTGAAACCCGTTATCAGCGGCACTACTGCGAAGGTGCCTGGGCTCGAGGCAGGTCCTCCTGCCGTAGTTATTGTGATTTTCTGTCCTGTCAATGCGCTAGGAGGCACTGCGGCCGTCACTTGCGTGTCAGAGTTAACGGTGAACGGCGCAGATTTGCCGCCGATCGTCACTTTGATCGTTTGCGTGAAGCTCATGCCCGTAATCGTGACCTTTGAACCCACGGTTCCGCTTGAAGAACTAAGACTGATAATTGTTGGCAGGACCAGGAACGCGCGATTGCTGGCCATCGAACCAGTGAATGTCGTAACTGTCACAGTTCCGGTCAGTGCACCCGCTGGAACTACGACCGTCAGGTAGGTGTCAGACACGTTTTTGAACGTACCTGCTACGCCATTGAACGATACTCCGGTCGTGCCCGTAAATCCCTGACCCAGCAATTCAACCGTGTTTCCGACCTTCCCACCCCAGTTCACCATCTTTACGAAAGGAGCGAGCCCCACATCGAGGCTATAGAAATAGCTCCCGCCAAGCGAGTTGCCGCTTGTGCTTCCGTAAAATTTTCCGTTTGTGTGTTGCAAGAGTGGAATCACCGGCGAGAAGCCATCCGCGCAACCGGACTGCGAACAGAGGTTGTAGAGAATAGTGACCTGCCCTGATGGTGTAACTTTGTAGATTGCGCCGTCATTTGCCGTCCCGCCATTAAGCGTGGTGCCGTAGAAATTCCCGTCGCTGCCGAGAATCAGTCCGGATCGGGGATACGCGCCGTCCGGGTGCCCCGTGAAACTATGCAGCAGCGTGTAGGTTCCATTCGACGCCACTTTGAAGACAGTTCCCAGATTGCTCGAACCGCCTTGCCAGGTAACTCCGTAGTAGGCACCATCGTTTCCTTCGACCATCACGCCAATCGGATAGGCTCCATCAGCATTGGAGGTCGCATAGCCCGTGAAGTTGTGAAATATCGTTTCTACGCCGGACGCCGTCGTCTTGTAGATAAGCCCCAGCCCTTTGGTCCCGCCAGACAAAGTAGATCCGTAGAAGTTGCCGTCCGTTCCTTGCGTCGGCAGGTTCGGATCATTTCCATCCGTATAGTTAAAGTTGATGGGGACCGACTCTTTGTATGGCGGGGTTGTTGTGGGCACCAGCTTGTAGAACGCTCCGTAGTCGCCTGAGTACTGTGTGTTGCTTACGCCATAAAAGTCCCCATCCACTAGATTCTGCAGTGGCGGATACCATGGAGCGCCGCCGTCGGTGCCATTGTCGAAGTTCCACACGGTTGTTAAGGCACCTGCGGGAGTGAGCTTAAAGACAGTGCCTGAACTGAGCGACCCTCCCCACATCGTCGTCCCGTAGAGATTGCCATCCTTCCCCAAGCTTAGCCCACCCCAGGGCTGCGATCCGTCAGCGCACTTGGCGAGCGAACAGAAGCTGTAAATTCGGGTGAAGGTACCGGAAGGCGTCATTTTGAAGGCACTTCCAGCGGCGTTGGTATTGTCGTCGCCGACTGTGCCATAGATATTGCCATCACGCCCTTGAGTCATGAGTCCGGCCAGCCCAATGCCCGTGTCGTTCCGGGTATCCTCCGGCCAGGTGTAGAGCTTGGTGTAGGTTTGCGCGCTGGCCGACACGGCGAAAAATCCGGCTAAAGCGAAGACGGAGACGGCCAGCAGCCGATTGAAACTGAAGGTGCCTGCGAAATTCATGGTGCCTCCTCGGGTGTATCTGTTTTCCCCATTGACGGGTTCTGGAATCTCAGACCCCGGGCGAGACCGCTTTTTGCTATACTCGGGGCGGTTTCTGTGGCAACCGCACCCGAGCTATAGCGCCCGAGGTGCTGTTGGATCGCAAGTTTGCACACTCCCCCGTTTCGTGTCCTGACGGAGTTCTAAAGAACTCTAAAGAAAGCTAAATCCATGATTCGCAATGATTCCGCCGCGGGAGTCCGCGATCCGTCTGCGCGCCTGTGGAAATTCGCCAACTGCGAGTTCGACGAACTGCGGCGTGAATTGCGGGTGAGTGGGAGCGCCGTTGATCTCGAATCGAAGCCGCTGGAAGTCCTTTCCCATCTCCTTCAGCACGCAGGAGAAGTTGTAACGAAAGATGAATTGCTCGAATCGGTTTGGCCGGGTACAGCGGTGGTGGATGGGTCTCTGGCCACGGCGATCTCAAAGCTGCGCAAGGCGCTCGGGGACGAAGATCAGCTGACCATCCTTACCGTCCCGCGGACCGGCTATCGTCTGGCCGTTCCCGTGCAAAGCAGACCGCTGACCGGCGGCCTGTCACCTGAACTGGGACTCAAGGTGGGAGACCAGGTCCCCGGACGGGATCAATGGCGGCTGACCCGCTCTCTTGAGTTTGCCGGATCAAGCGAAGTATGGATCGCCGAAAATCCCAAAACCCACGAATCCCGGGTCTTCAAGTTCGCCTCTGATGGAGTCGAACTCAAAGGCCTCAAGCGGGAAGTAACTCTAGCCCGCTTCCTTCGCGAATCGCTCGGTGATCGCCCGGATTTTGTCCGCGTGCTGGAATGGAATTTTGATGCGCCACCATTTTTTCTGGAGAGCGAATACGGCGGCCTCAACCTGGCTGAGTGGGCCGAATCTCAGGGAGGATTGCTAAAAGTTCCGCTCGCATCGCGATTGCGGATGCTCGTCGACATGGCCAAGGCCGTGGCGGCCGCCCATGAAGTGGGGGTGCTTCATAAGGACCTGAAACCCGCCAACGTTCTGGTGAGTTCAGAAGGCGAAGATCACCAGATAAAAGTCGCTGATTTTGGCAGTGGAGCGTTGGCCGAACCAGCCCGTCTGAGTGCCATGGGAATCACAAACCTCGGCTTCACTCAGACCGCCACGGCCGACTCCACCCTCACGGGCACTCTTACGTATCTTGCACCGGAAGTTCTGGGTGGACATTCACCCACGACCTCGTCCGATGTTTATGCGCTCGGAGTGATTCTCTATCAGTTGATCGTCGGAGACTTCCGCAAGCCCCTTTCGCCCGGCTGGGAAGCTGATGTAACTGATCCTCTGCTCCGGGAAGATATCGCCGAAGCTGCTTGCGGAGATCCCGTTCGACGGCTCAAGAGCGCTGCCGAACTCGCGGCCCGTCTCGGAACTCTGGAGGAACGACGAGTTAAACGAGACTGGGTCCAACAGGCCGAGAGACGTGCTGCCGCGGCAGAGAAGGAATTGTCTGACGCCAGGGCTCGGCGACCCTGGATCTATGCTGCGGTCGTCGCTCTCGCAATCGGCCTCGGAACAAGCCTGTTCCTCTACCGCCGGGCCGTGGTTGAGCGCAGAATCGCCGATCGGCAGACGGAAATCGCCAGCGCGGTCAATCGTTTTCTGGCGAATGATCTCCTCGGTCGAAGCAATCCATTCAACAGCGGGAAGGCTGATGAGACTTTGACGGATGCAGTCAAGCGCGCATCTCCCGCAATCGATCGGCAATTTGCGAACGAGCCGAAGATTGCCGCTCAGTTGCATCAGACCATTGCACGCGCTCTTGATCTGCGAACTGACTACCCGGATGCGCGCCAGGAGTACGAGCGGGCCCAGGCGCTGTTTACGCAATCCGACGGCGATCTTTCTCAGGACGCAATGATCGTCAATTTGCAGCGTGCAGCGCTGGAGGCGCGTAGCTACCAGGGCGGAACTCTGGATCAAGCAAAAGCGATCCTGTCCGCCCAGGAAACAAAAATGGGGAAACTTACCCATTTCCGTGGCGATCTGCTGGTATGGCTAGCCAACGCTCGCGGCATGATCGCCCTAATCGACAACAACGCTCAATCCGCCAAGCAGAATTTTCAGGCCGCGTCGGACCTTGCCGCGAACGTCCCCGAGATCGATGAGAATACTCGTCTCGCGTTTAAGCAGCGCCTCGCATTTTCCAACATCCGCTTGGGAAACGGTGTGGAAGCCGAGAAACTCTTTCGTGAACTGATTTCTGCATACACCAGCACGAGCGGTGCTGACAGTCCAGATGTGCTGCGCGTTCGCCTCAATCTCGCCCAGGCCTTTATGATCCAGAACAAGAACGCAGAAGCGGTCGACGAAACAACTCAAATTTATCCGAGCTTCGTCGCCAAGTTAGGTCGCGATCACGAACTCTCGATGCAAGTCTTGGCGACACGCGCGCAGTGCGAAGGAACGCTAGGACGATGGGACGACGCGATTCGGGATGGAATGGTGCTTCACCAACTCGCGGTCCAAAAGCAGGGTCCATCTGCGTTCTTCTCTGTTGCTTCTCTGGCAGACGTCTCTACCGCCCAGTGCCGGTCCGGACACACTGGTGAGGGCGAAGAGAACGCCCGTTACGCGTATGAAACAGCCCGAAAAGCCTTCGGAGACAAAGCTGGACTCACAGGCGCTACCGCTGACACGCTGGCCGATTGCCTGATTGCACGAAATCGTCTCGATGAAGCAGCGAAGCTTCTCGACAGCATAGACCCCAAAGTTGTTGCGCAGTTGGTTGGCGTTCCCGATTGGTCCGCGACACTCGATTTAAGCCGCGCAGAAATTGCCCTTCGCCGCGGGAACTACGCGACAGCGCAAAAAGATGTTCAACCCGCAATCCCTGTATATTCGCGCGCTGATGCAGAACCGTATCAAAAACAGAGGCTGCAAAAGCTGCTCGATGAACTCGACCATCGCTCTCGCGCATCCAGGTAAGGAGAACTCCCGGCTATTGTTCCGGTAGCGCCCACGCGAAAAGCACAGAGCCGCTACTCATTAGTACATACTGGCGCCCATCCAATTCATAGCTCGTAGGAGAACTTGCGATCTCTGAACCGGATCCTGCATGCCACAACGTCTTTCCATTGCTTGAATCAACCGCGAGAAAGTTGCCCAGCGCGTCGCCGGTAAAGGTAACTCCAGAGTCGGTTGTCAGCACACCAGAGCCTGCACCATACGGCCCAAGTTCATGGATCCAGCGCAACTTTCCCGTTTGATAGTCGATCGCTTCAAGCGTGCCTTTTCCCCAGACGCCATAGTCTGCTCCCGCCCAACCATAAGTTCCGTCAGCGGGCTTGGCGAAGTAGATGCTCCAACTGGGGTGCGCATCCACGATGAACAAGCCGTTCTTTGTGTCGAAACTCGGAGAACGATAGTTCGTCATGCCGCCTTCATCGGGCGCAATCAAGCGTCCGTCAGGCGCAGGCTCTTTCTTGGGGTTCGGAATCGGATGCCCATCCTTATCAACCCCAAGAGTCCAGTTCACAGGACCATACGGAACACTAAGAAGGCTCTTCCCATTCGTGCGGTCGAGAACGAAAAAGTACCCGTTCCGTGAAGTCTGCATCAGCATCTTCTTTGGCTCGCCGTGAAAATCTCCATCGACCAGGACGGGCGTCTCAACGGCATCCCAATCATGCGTATCGTGGGGAGAAACCGAAAACCCCCACGCCAGCTTCCCGGTGTCGGGATTAAGAGCCACGATGGAGCACGTATACAAATCGTCGCCCGGCCGCGTCGACCCGTTCAGTACGGGTGTAGGATTGCCCGTGCCCCAGTAAAGAAGGTTTAGATCCGGATCGTACGTGCCGGTCATCCACGTCATGCCGCCGGTAGTTTGGTTCGGAGTTCCGGGCGGAGGTGTGGAATTCCACTGCCACTGCGTTTCGCCGCTTTCGGGATCGATCGCGCGAAGATAACCGCTGATGTTATCGAAGTCTCCCGAGACTCCGACGATGACATGATTCTTCACCACCAGCGGCGCCATCGATGTCCAGTAGCCCTTCTTCACATCGGCGACCGAAACATTCCAGCGCACCGTTCCATCTTTGGCGTTCAGTGAAATCAAATGCGCATCGGGACTCAGAAAATAAAGATATCCCTTGTACATCGCGACGCCACGGTGGCCAATGTGCTCTCCTTCGCTTTTCGGATGGGTGTAATGCCAGATCTGATGCCCGGACCGTGCGTCGACAGCCCAGATGTTCTCTGGAACAGTGAAATAAAGAATTCCGTCAACGAGTAGAGGAGAAGACTTGATAAGCGCCGGCTGATTCGTCTGGAAAGCCCATGCGAGAGAAAGATTCTTGACGTTGTCGGGCGTGATCTGCGTGAGCGACGTGTGACGTCGTCCGGAATAATCGCCGTGATATCCCGGCCAACTGTCCGTCGGAGGATGGACGAGCACTTGCTCGCTCGCGCCTTGAGCCTGAGCTTGGGTCGACGCGCCCATCATCAGCGCGCACAGCAATAGTAAGGCAACTTGCCGCAAGAGATTCATGTCTGGATAAAACTCCCAAGTAAATCGCAAGCAGTCCAGCTAACGCAGAGTTTGCAAATACGCCATCAAGTTGTGAACCTCTTCATCGGTGTACTTCTCAAACTGTGCAACGTGCGCGTCCTGGGCCGAATCGACTTTGTACTGAACATCGCGCGTTCTCCAGGACCGATATGTATCGCTCGAGTCGACAAGTCCGACAGTGAACTCATCCAGGTACGCCAGAGTTCCGCTGATAGCCTCGCCGGAGGCTAGAGTTACTGTCACTTTCGATTTCGCGTGCCGGGGATAGAGCATCCGTTCTTCGAGCGGCAGTCCCTGGAATCGGCTCGCGATCCCGGCGAGATCGCCGGTTGGCGAGTGGCAGTTCGAGCAACCGCCAGCTCCATTGAAGTACTCCTTGCCCGCTTCCGCGTTACCGGTTTGCAGGTCAGAAGGATCTACGCCCTTTCGTCCTCCGGGATGCGAACCGCCAGCCAACAGATTCGTGCGCTGCGTGTGGATGAATGCAACCACGCCGTGGATGTCGTCTTCGGAGAGTTCGAAGTGCGGCATGCCCTTGTCCGGACGCCCATTTCGCACGACTGGAGCAATCTTGTCGCCGTCAACATCAGAACTGACGAGTTGCGACCGTGTGAGATCCGGACCGTTCTCGCCACCGGCGGCATCTCGGCCGTGACAAAACGAGCAGTTTTGCCGGAATACCGCACGACCCTGCTGAACGAGTTCCGCGGGATACTTCTTGACCGAAGCTGCTGTCGCCGGCTTTGAACCGGCGCTGCGATGCGGCTTCGCAGTTATGGTCTGCGCTGCCGAGACTCCAATGCCAACAATTAACGGGATGGACAAGAACAGAGCACATCGAAACCTTAAGGAATGGAATCTCATGGGGCGCCTCAGTGATTGCTCCCTGATGTTTGCAAGCGCGCATGTGGAGCGGTGCTGCCCTCGGTCATTCCAAGAACCCACTTGATAGCCTCGAAATACATCTTCCGGATGTCTGGATCACTCCAGGCCTCTTCCGTGTGACCGAGAGTCGAGTAAAAGACGCGGCCTTTGCCATACATCTTGTCCCACGCCACGGCGAAATCATGATCTGCCCGATGAATACGAGGGTTGTTCTCATAATTCAGCTTGTTGGGATCCAGGCTCAGCAGAACGTGAACTTTATCCCGCGACCACTCTTTTGGTTGATAGATCTCGTCAGTCTTGATGAACGCGGCAGGGAAGTGCCGGACCGCTGGAAAACTCGGATCTTCGTTAATGATCGGCGCATTGAACGTCATCCAGGGATGTTGATCGAACCATCCGCCAATCATCTCTCCATATTCCGGCCATTTGTAATTCGTATCGAGCGCGGCATGAACTCCAACGAATCCCTTTCCATCCTCTTTAATGAACGACATCATGTCTTTCTTCTGCTGATCATCCAAGTCGAGCTCGCCGGTAGTGCTCGTGAATACCAGCGCGTCGAAGTAATCAAGGTTCTTGGCATTTCGATCTAGATTTTTTTTCGTGATCAACTCCGTATCAGTTCGCAGCACGGCATCCCAAAGACCAGTTTCCCGGCCCATGTCATAGATCGCAACCATCGCAGCGGAAATCGAATCGTGCTCAAACCCCTTGGTCTGTCCCACGACAAGCACATGTTTGACGTGTATTTTTTTTTCGTGCGGCGGAGCCGGCAAAGAAGGGTCAACGCCGACTTGGTTCTGGGCTGAAAGGGAAGTGATCGACGCGGAAAGGCAAAGCAAGAAAAGTAGAGTCCATCGAGCTAGTCGCAAGTAGTCTCCCCCACAGAGCAATTTTCCGGCACAGAGCCGAAACGCCCGGCCTAAGGCGTGCAATCTAAAAGTATGTCGTAAAAATACCACAGTTGAGCTGCGATAGAATGTCCCGATCTTTCTGAGGAGAAGGTTTCTATGCGCGTTGGAGTTTTTACTCCGTTACTCTCGCAGTTTCCGCTCGATGCGGTGCTCAAAAGGCTCTCCGGGCTCCAGATCAATACCGTCGAACTTCCCACGGGGAATTACGTTGGCGATGCCCATTGCAAGCTCTCCATGCTTGACAATCCTTCGGCTTTATCAGACTTCAAGAAAATCATCGCCGACCATGGGTTCACAATCAGCGCATTGAGTTGCCACGGAAATCCGCTACATCCCGACAAAGCCATCTCCCAACAGCATAGGGACGTTAGCCGCAAGACCATTCTGCTGTCTGAAAAACTGGGCGTATCGACTATGGTCGATTTTTCAGGATGCCCGGGAGATTCTCCCAACTCCAAAACGCCCAACTGGATTACCTGCCCTTGGCCACCGGATTTCCGCAGCACTCTCGACTGGCAGTGGAACGAAGTTGTCACGCCATTTTGGACAGAGCACGCCAAATTCGCCCGCGATCACGGTGTCAAAATCGCCGTTGAAATGCATCCGGGGTTCGTTGCTTACAACCCGGAAACTCTGCTGCGACTGCGCTCGATCGCCGGAGACAACGTAGGCTGTAACTACGATCCCAGCCACCTATTCTGGCAAAGTATCAATCCCATCGATGCGATCCGTGTCCTCGGCAGTGCGATTTTCCACGTTCATGCCAAAGATACCCAGCTTTATCCGGTGAACATGGTGAGAACCGGAGTACTCGACACGAAACCCTACACACAAGAAAAGGATCGTAGCTGGATTTTCCGCACCTGCGGCTATGGCCACGGCGCCGAATGGTGGAGCGAATTCATCTCTACGCTACGCCTGGTAGGCTACGACTCGGTGCTCTCCATCGAACACGAAGACAGCCTGATGTCACCCGGCGAAGGGCTCACCAAAGCCGCGAGTTTTTTGAACAGCATCATGATTCGCGAGCAGCCGGCTGCCGCATGGTGGTCCTGACATTCAGGCTTTGAACTCGAGGCCGAAACGCTATAAAGTGTGCGCATGCGTCTTCGGCCCTGGCTCTTCTTACTGCTATTCACAACTTCTATCGCAGTTTTTTCCGGCGTTCGCATCGCCGTCGCGCGCCCGCAAGCGTCTCCTGCCTCTCAGGACTGGCCGGTTTGGAACGGATCTCCCGACAATCTTCACTACTCGTCACTGGCGCAGATCGATCGCTCCAACGTGAAGCAGTTGCAGCTCGCGTGGTCGTATGACACCGGCGAGAAGGGTGGAATGCAGACAAGTCCACTCGTTGTCGGTCGTCTGCTGTACGGCATCAGCCCGACGCAAAAAGTCTTTGCTGTGGATGCAGCTACCGGCAAATTGATCTGGACCTTCGATTCCGGCATCAAGGGCCTGCAGCCCGATCGCGGCCTTGCGTATTGGTCGAACGGCGACGATAAGCGGATTCTTGTCGGCATCATGAATTTTCTCCACGCACTCGACGCCACTACGGGCAAGCCCATTGCGAGTTTTGGAACACAGGGAAGAGTCGATCTACAGGAGAATCTCGGACGCGAACCCCGCTATCAGTCGATTGCCCTCACTAGCCCGGGCATTGTCTACAAAGATCTGATCATCGTCGGTGGACGCAATCCCGAAACACTTCCAGCCCCTCCCGGAGATATCCGCGCGTACGAAGTGAAAACGGGCAAGCTACGTTGGTCGTTCCACACCATCCCGCACCCCGGCGAATTTGGCTATGAAACATGGCCGAAAGATGCGTGGAAGACCAGCGGTGCCGCAAACAATTGGGCCGGTATGGCGCTCGACGCCCAGCGCGGCGTTGTATACATTCCGACGGGTTCAGCCGCATTCGATTTTTACGGTGGCGACCGCGTCGGTGACGACCTTTTCGCGAACTGCGAACTCGCGCTGAATGCCGAAACAGGAGAGAGGATCTGGCATTTTCAAGCTGTCCGGCACGATCTCTGGGATCGCGACTTCCCCTCCGCCCCGGTTCTAGTGACACTGAACTACCGCGGAGAGCCCCTTGAAGCCGTCGTCCAAACCAGCAAACAGGGATTCCTCTACATCTTTGATCGTCTAACCGGCAAGCCGCTGACGCCAATCGAGTATCGAAAATATCCCGCCAGTACGCTGCCGGGGGAATCTGCCGCTCCAGAACAAGGACTACCGACCTCGCCCGCTCCGTATGCCCGGCAAAATCTGACCGAAGATATGCTCACGACGCGCACGCCCGAGGCTCACCAATGGGCGCTTGAGAAATTTAAAGCCTCGATTCACGAAGGCCAGTACGTACCATTCCGCGTCGGCACTGAAACGATTGTCTTTCCCGGTTTCGACGGAGCCGCCGAATGGGGCGGCCCTGCCGTCGACCCCCAAACCAACATCCTTTATGTGAACTCGAACGAGATGGCTTGGACGGCGTCGCTCTTCGAAGACAAAGGCGAGCGCGGCGCGAAAGCGATCTACTTAAGCCAGTGTGCAGTCTGTCATGGCCAGGATATGCACGGCGCGCCACCCGATATCCCAGCGCTTGCAGGCATTGGTGATCGCAGAAGTCCTGCAGACATCGCCACCACAATCCGCGGCGGCAAGGGCCGCATGCCCGGATTCCCGAATCTCTATGAAGACCAACTGAATGGGTTAGTCGAATTTCTGCTTACGGGCGAGAACAAAGAGTTATCCAGTTCAGGCACCCCGTTACCCGCGATGAAATATCGCATCACCGGCTATCGACGGTTCCTTGATCCCGATGGCTACCCCGCAATTGCGCCGCCATGGGGAACGCTGAACGCCATCGACCTGAACACAGGTCAATACAAATGGAAAATCAATCTCGGCGAGTATCCAGACCTCGCCGTGAAAGGGATGAAGAACACAGGCTCCGAGAATTACGGCGGCCCCATCGTGACCGCTGGCGGCCTGCTCTTCATCGGCGCCACAAACTATGACCATAAATTCCGCGCCTTCGACAAAGCCACGGGAGACCTTCTTTGGGAAACGACTTTGCCCTTTGCCGGCAATGCCACGCCTGTGACTTACTCAATCGATGGACGACAATATGTTGCAATCGCAGCCGGAGGCGGCAAAGACGCCAAGTGGGGTTCCGGCGGCATCTACGTTGCCTTCGCTCTGCCCGAAAAAGCGAAGGACTGACGGATACTCGAGCAACAAAGAGCCACCAGAACGCATCCTCTGACCTTGCTATAGTTGCCTGTTATGACAAAACTATTTCGTTCTGTTCTCTTTGCAGCGGTTCTCGGCGCGACACTCCTCAATTCCGCGTATGCACAGAAAGAGACTGTTGTAATCGACGCGCAGGCCGAGAGCCATCCGTTACCTCATTTCTGGGAACACATGTTCGGCTCCGGCCGCGCAATCCTGAGCTTGCGTGATTCCTATCGCCAGGATCTCCGCGAGGTGAAGGCTGTCACCGGTATGCAGTACGTACGCTTCCACGCGATCTTCCAGGACGAGGTCGGCCTTTACGATGAAGATGCTCAGGGAAAGTCTATCTACAACTTTTCTTACGTCGATCAGATCTATGACGGCCTATTACAAGACGGTGTGCGCCCATTTGTCGAATTGAGCTTCATGCCGAAAAAGCTTGCTTCGAACAAAGACGCGCTGCATGCCTTTTGGTACAAGCAGAATGTTTCGCCTCCCAATGATTACGCGAAGTGGGACGAGTTGATCACTCAGTTTACGAAGCATTTGGTAGATCGCTACGGAATTGACGAAGTTTCCCAGTGGTATTTCGAAGTTTGGAACGAACCCAATATCGACTTCTGGGTAGGTGATCCGAAACAAGCGACTTATTTCGAACTCTATGACCACACGGCTCGCGCAATTAAATCTGTCAGCACGAGACTTCGCGTCGGTGGCCCTGCCACCGCGCAAGCGGCTTGGGCCGATGCTTTCATCCGGCACTGCGCCGACAACAAAGTTCCTGTTGATTTTGTTTCCTCGCACGTGTACGGCAACGACAAGGCCGAAGATGTCTTCGGTACACACGAGCAGATTCCACGGACTCGCATGGTTTGCCGCGCCGTTGCAAAGGTCCACGACCAGATTCGCACGTCCGCCATTCCCAACCTCCCATTGATCTGGTCCGAGTTCAATGCGAGCTACGCCAATGAGCCAGACGTCACCGACGCTCCCTACATGGGCCCATGGCTCGCTGACACCATTCGTCAGTGCGATGGATTAGTAAACGAAATGTCGTACTGGACCTTCTCTGACGTTTTTGAGGAACAAGGAGTGGTCAAGCAGCCTTTCTACGGTGGATACGGGCTGATCGCAGAAGACGACATCCCCAAGCCCGCTTTCAATGCCTTCCTCCTATTGCATCGTTTAGGAGAGCAAAGGCTCGCAGTGTCGTCTGATGACGTGCTGGTTACGAAGCGCGCGGATGGTTCTCTCGTGATCGCCGCATGGAATCTTACCGGTGTCGGAGAGAAGGGCACAACGAAACAAATCGATTTGCAACTCAGGAACTCACACCTCGATACCGTCTATGTCAGCCGGGTCGATGCCGATCACGGGGATGTTCACAAGACTTACCAGGCGATGGGCTCGCCCCGCTATCCAAGCTCCTCTCAGATCGAAATCCTCCGAGCCGCTGCTCGACTGCCCGCAGCCGAGATTCAGCATCTTTCAGGCGGATCGCTGACCGTCACGATCCCTCCGCAGGGCTTGGTTCTGATCGAGAGCGAACCTGTTCGCTAGTTACGGCAAACGCGCCGTCTCGCTCCAGGTCACTCCTAGCGAATGCAAAATCAATGCATCCCCAAGCGTCAGCTTGCGCGGCTCGGAAAGGATGTCGAACGCGTACTGCACGGTCGGTACGCAACTTGCGCACCACGGCTCGTGCCCATGAATGCTCAGGCAGTTTGGACACGCCGTCGCAATACTGTGCTGATTGTGATGATGCGTGAAGTCAATGTTGTTCATGACATCCTCCTTGCAACTTCCGGTGATGCCGTTGGGGTTCATCGAATTGGATGGCTTTCATTCGCAGCGCGTTAGCATATGCGGACTAATAGAGGGCAATATACGGAGAGATCCGACCCTGCTCTCCTATCCATTACTGATCCACCCTACAGCACGGAACGGAGCCAAGATAAAACCTGGGTTTGGCAGGGGAAGCGAGCAAATGTGATTTGTGAACTCCAGTTTGTGAGCGTCATCGCGTTGATGTGTGATTGTAGTCACGCGTTCTCCCTTCCTCTCTGACTGCCAACGACTTAGATAGCTCGCACCCGCATTTTTAGCGGCTTTTCTGCGCTTGCTAGCAGATTCCCATTAGTGATCGCAAATTTGCGCGTTACTAGAATGGCAACGCGCATGAATCCCAAGTGGAACGGCCAGTTCTCGTGCTTTGATCTCGTTGCGAAGAGTACCCAACGTCCACGCACGATTGTTCGAGTCGGAGATCTCGAAATTGGCGCCGCGGATTTCGTAGTAATGGCTGGGCCATGCGCTGTTGAATCAGAACTCCAGTTGATGCAAACGGCCGAAGCGGTGGCCAGTGCAGGAGCCCGCGTTCTCCGCGGCGGAGCATACAAACCCCGTTCCTCCCCTTACGCTTTTCAAGGTCTCGGCGTCGATGGACTGAAGTTGCTGCGCAAAGCCCGAGAGTGTACGGGCCTCGCGATTGTCACAGAAGTAATGAGCGAGGAAGATGTCGATCTCATCGCTGAGTATGCCGACATCATGCAAGTCGGCACCCGCAGCATGGAAAATTACGCTTTGCTCGAAGCACTGGGCGGATGCGGACGCCCAGTCCTTCTGAAGCGCGGGATGACGGCCACTCTCGAAGAATTTTTACGATCCGCGCAAGTGATCGCAGCTGCGGGAAACTCCCAAATCATTCTCTGTGAGCGCGGCATCCGCACGTTCGAGACCGCTACTCGCAACACACTCGATATCGCGGCAGTACCGGTGCTCAACGCGGTTTCACATCTCCCGGTGATCGTCGATCCAAGTCATGCTGCGGGTGTTCGCAGCTTGGTACCAGTGCTCTCTCGGGCCGCCGCCGTTGTCGGCGCCGATGGATTGCTCGTGGAAGTGCATCCTTCTCCGGAGCAGGCGCTCAGTGACGGCAATCAGTCTCTGAACTTCCGTGAGTTCCGCAGCATGATGTCGGATTTGCAGCCCTATCTTGAACTGCAGCGAGCATCCCATCAGCGCTCTCGGCAACTTCTCGTCGTCGGAGGAGCGGATTAGTGCTGCCACGCTCCATCTTGGCTTTCGCGCTCCTCCTGATCTCTGTCGTCCCCGCAACCCCGACAGATAGCTCGAACGAGAGTACAGGGGCCCCAACGTTTCTTTACACCGAAGCGAAAACCTATGATCCGTTGGCCTGGCAGCACGGGGGCGAACGCTTCGCTTCAGGCGCGCACATTTTTGTCAGAGAGGGGAACTCAGACCATTCTCTCGCTCCGGAGTTTGCTGCCACAGCCGATCCTGCCGTCTCGTTCGACGCACAAAAAGTACTCTTTTCAGGCAAGCGTCAGTCGAATGATCCGTGGCAGATTTGGGAAATCACACTGGAAGACAAACAAGTTCGCCGCGTCACGACGGGCAACGAAGACTGTATTCGCCCGTTCTATCTGCCCGACGATCGCATGGTTTACGCACGTAAGCTCGATGGGCATTTCATCATCGAGACCGTCGATCTGTTCAGCGGAAAAACACTTCCGCTGACCTACATCAGCTCCAACGCAATCCCGAGCGACGTTCTGCGCGATGGCCGAGTTCTTTTCGAATCCGGATTCCCGCTTGGCACGGACGGCCCTCCCGAGATTTACACGGTCTACTCGGATGGAAGCGGGATTGAGTCCTACCGGTGCGATCACGGCGTTGCTCGGCATGGCGGTAGGCAGGCGAGTTCTGGAGATATCATCTTCGTCACGGATCATGGGTTCGCTCGATTCACTTCTGCTTGGGCGCAACAGATCGCCATTACATCCCCTAAAGGTGAATTCGTCGGAGACGTCGCCGAAACATCAGCTGGCGACTGGATCTTTGCGTGGCGGCGCAATGTCTCATCGCCTTTCCAGTTAGTTCGCTGGAAACCTGGCGTTCGCGAAGTAGAGCCCATCGTGGTGCGCTCGGATGTCAATTTGATTCAGCCAACTGTGCTTGCGCAGCGCACAGTCCCGAATCATCATCCGTCCGGCCTCCATGACTGGCCAAACGCAAACCTGCTCTGCCTGAACGCCTATACTTCGAAATCCCAATTCGCTGCTGGTTCAATTCAATCTGTGCGCCTTTATACCCGTGACAGTGATGGCGGGCCTAGGCCGCTCGGCACGGCTCCGGTCGAGCATGACGGATCGTTCTTCGTACACGTGCCAAACGATCAGCCACTGCAAATCGAATTGTTGGATGCGTCGGGCAAGACCTTGAAGCGGGAGTCAGGGTTTTTCTGGATGCGCCGCGGCGAACAGCGGGTCTGTGTCGGATGTCATGCCGGCCCGGAAACTTCTCCCGAGAATGCCGTTCCCATGGTGCTCCTGAAATCGACTACTCCGGCAGATATGACCGGATCCAGCGCACAGAGTGCGGGAGGACATTAGCGTGAAACTGCGAATTCTTCTGCTGTCACTTTCGTGCATGGTGGCGCAGCACGTGTTCGCCCAGACGTCCCAAGCGGCTGGCACAGGCCCGATCCGCTTCGAAGACGCTACAGCCAAAGCTGGCATTCATTTCACTCATAGCTTTGGCTCCGAGCAACTCGGCTCGTTGCTCGAAAGCACTGGATCCGGATGTGTCTGGTTCGATTACAACAACGATGGCTTCCCTGATCTTTATGTGTTGACAGGAAAGCCGCTCGAAGAGGGAATCCATCCGTATCCCCTGAAGCACCCGCCTACAACTACTCCCCACAATCATCTGTATCGCAACAATGGCGACGGCACATTCACCGACGTAACAGATCAGGCGGGCGTCGCCGCAAATGTCTATGGCACGGCAGCCATCGCAGCCGACTACGACAACGACGGTTTTGTCGATCTACTCGTCACGTCTTATGGCAAGGCGATCCTCTATCACAATAATGGCGACGGCACGTTCACCGACGTAACCGAAAAATCTGGCATCAACGTCGACGGTTGGTCGATCAGCTCTGCATGGCTCGACTATGATCGGGACGGCTGTGTCGATCTTTTCGTTGGGCGTTACGTCAAATTCGATCCCAAGTATCGCAACTACTATTCCGCCGATAATTATCCAGGCCCCCTCGACTACGCGGGTGATACGAATCGCCTCTATCACAACAACTGCAACGGCACGTTTACCGACGTAACGGATAAATCAGGCATCGGAGCATACAAAGGCCGCACCATGGGCGTGACCGCCGCCGACTACGATGGCGACGGGTATCCCGACATCTACGTCGCCAACGACAAAACCGAAAACTTCCTCTTCCACAACAAACGTGACGGCACATTCGAAGAGGTAGCCGGTGACCTCGGCGTTGCCTACGGTCAAAACGGCGAGAGCACGTCAGCAATGGGTCCTGTTATCGCCGACATCGATGGCGACGGCCGTCCAGATCTCTGGGTCACCGATTCCAAGTACAACCGCCTCATGCGCAACATGGGCGCGAATGGCTTCGAGGACATTGGACCAAGCTCCGGAATCTCCCAGGCAACGGCCCAGTACGTGAGTTGGGGCAGCGGAGTCTACGATTTCGACAACGACGGTTGGCTCGATATTCTCATCTTTCACGGCGGATTGATTCACCTGATCCCGCAGGAGCAGTCACTCTTCCGCGGACTTGGCAAGGGCAAGTTCGCCGACGTATCCCGCGCTGCAGGTCCAATTCTCGATGTGAAAACAGTCTCGCGCGGTGCTTGCTTTGCCGATTATGACAACGACGGCAAGATCGACGCCTTCGTCGTAAACCTCGGCGCACCCGCCACGCTTCTCCACAACACCTCCCAGAATTCGAATCACTGGCTCACGGTGAAATTGAAAGGCAAAAAGAGCAATCGCGACGGTATTGGCGCCCATCTGGAGATGCTTGCCGGCGGTCGCAAACAAATTGCCCAACGCTTTGCTGGATCAAGCTACCTCTCGCAAGACGATGGCCGTGTTCACTTCGGCCTTGGCAATGCGACCAAAGTCGACAAGCTCACGATTCATTGGCCCAGCGGACGCGATCAGGTCCTTGAAAGTCTTCCAGTTGACCGTGTGCTCGAAGTGGAGGAGCCATAATGAGGGCGCTTCCTCCCAACGCGAGTTTTCGAAACCTGTTTAGGATCTGCGGTGTCCTCTCCATTTGCCTGCTGGCCATAGCAGCCAAGCCCGCGGCCAAACAATCCGGGCAGATTCCGCGAGAGCATTACCTCTCTCCGATCGAGATGGCCGCTTCTCCGGATGGCCGCTTCCTCTATGTAGTCTGTCAGGACAGTGATGAAGTGCGAGTACTAGACATCGATTCTGCAGCGGTTGTCGCAATCATCAAGGTCGGACACGTCCCACGCGGCATCGCTCAGTCCTCGGATGGCCGGCGCCTCTTTGTCACGAATGCATGGTCCGATACTGTCTCGGTTATCGAGACGTCAAGCCGCCAAGTGACTCAGACCCTGCCCACGGGATTCGAGCCCAGCGGAGTCGCGGTTGATCGAGTTAACGCTTTCTTGTATGTGGCAAACCGTCTCAGCGGAGACGTTTCCGTAATCGATCTCGCAACGGGCCACGAGATCAAACGCCTCCTCGCCGGTCGCGGCGCCAGCTATCTCACCATTTCTCCAGACGGCAAGGTCATCTACTGCACTCACATCTACCCGAATCCGGGCGCTTATCGTACTCAGCCGGTTTCGGAAATCACTGTGATCGATACTCACAACCAGCGAGTGGTGGAACGCAAGGAACTCCGCAACGTTGCCGGTGAGTTTCATCTAGCGACTTCAGACGACGGCAAGTTATCCGTAATGGCTCAGCTGCGGCCGAAGAATTTAATTCCGTTGGCCCACGTGGAGCACGGTTGGGTCTTCGGCGACTCTCTGACGTTATTCGGCTCTGATGTAGGCGAACCGGTCCAAGTTCCGATCGACGAACTAGATCGCTACTACGCCTTGCCGTGGGGAGTAGCGATTACATCCGACAAATCCAGAATTTTCCTGACGGCCGCTGGGTCGGAGAGCGTTACCGCAATCAATCTCCCTCACTTGTTAAAGACCGTACAGGCGCGCCGCAGGACGCTCGCGAACGATTTGTCGGCATCTGCTGAATATGTCACAACGCGTATCACGGTTGGCCACAATCCTCGCGGCGTTCTGCTATCGCCGGACGGCAAACGCTTATACGTAGCCAATCGCCTCGATGACACCATTTCTGTAATTGATGTTGCGAGGGAAAGAGTCACCTCCACCATCGACCTCGGTGGACCCAGGAACATCGACGCCCTTCGCCGCGGCGAGCGCCTTTTCTTTACGGCGGATTTCGCGTTTCAAGGCCAGTTCGGCTGCTCCAACTGCCACATCGACGCTACGATCGACGGACTGCAATGGGACCTCGAGCCTGACGGCTTCGGCAAAGACATCGTCGACAATCGTTCTCTCGAAAATCTCGCCGGGACCGAGCCCTTCAAGTGGAATGGCGGCAATCCTGACATGCCGACGGAATGCGGGCCGCGAACTGAAAAATTTTTTTTCCGGTCGCAAAGCTTTACAGAACAGCAACTGACGGACCTCGTCACCTTCGTTTATTCGCTTCCCTACAGACCTAACCGATACCGCTTAGCCAATGGAGAGCTCACTCGCATGCAGGAACGCGGGAAAGAAATCTTCGAGCGGACTATTGCAAAAAATGGCACCCCGATTCCAGAGACCAACCAGTGCAGCTATTGCCACAGTGGACCGAAATATACCAATCAAAAGCAGGTCGATGTCGGTTCCGGCAAGCCGACCGATCGTTCGCCTGTGATCGATGTCCCCCAACTCCCGAACGTAGCTTACTCCGCTCCCTATCTCCACGATGGCTCCGCGCGGTCGCTCGAAGAAATCTGGACCCTCTACAACCCGAAGGACACGCATGGCGTGACCAACGACCTCACCAAAGATGAGCTGAACGATCTCATCGAGTACCTGAAAACGCTATGAAACCGAATGCGAAGTCAAACCTCGATGCCCAACTGACTCCACGAGGGCGTCATCCTGAGCGGAGGCGCTTTTCAGCCGGAGCGAAGGATCTCGCGTGCAGCGCTCGTCTGCTTGCCATTGCAATTCTCATCCTGACCTGCCTCGCCGTCGCGCAAGACATGCCAATGTTCCGCTGGGAGAACTTCACCACGGCCAGCGGCCTTCCCGACAACCACGTGTACAGCGTGCTTGTTGATGGCAGTCGAGTTTGGGCAGGCACCGACAACGGCCTCGGCCTCTATGAGAACGGCTCGTGGAAAGTATTCCGGCCCGATCCCGCGGCAAAAGAACAGAGCCTGGCGCATCAAGCCGTGCTATCACTCGCCCTCGACAAGCGCACTGGTGACGTCTGGGCTGGGACCATGGGCGGCCTCAGTCGCATTTCCGCTGGGCGTATCGATACGTATACCCAGCTGAATTCCGGCCTCAGCAACGACATCGTCTACGGAGTCGGAGTACTAGGCGACTACGTCTGGACAGCGACAGCTGCGGGAGCGAGCCGCTTGAACACGCGCACCGGTCAGTGGTCGCTATTCAATTCCCGCAATACTCCGATGTACGAGATTTGGGCGTACTCCGTGAGCCCCGCTGAAGACAAGGTCTACTACGCAATTTGGGGTGGAGGCGTGCTCGAGTATGACCAACAGAGCGAGCGCTGGAAAGACTACAACGATCCCGACGGCGAAACCGAAATGGTCGTCATGAAAGATCAGGGACTCATCCACGAGATCACAACCTCGGTCAGCTATGTCGACAAAATTCTCTGGGTGGCCACCTACTTCGGCGCAAGCCGCTACGATGGCCGCTACTGGCACAACTTCCTGACCAAAGACAGCGGCCTGCCCAGCAACTTCCTCAGCCAGATCAAAGCCGTTGATGCGAATCGCGCCTGGTTCTCCACCGACAAAGGCCTGGCCTACTACGACGGCACGAACTGGGCGGTATATCGTCCCGCACTCGACACGCATAAGCCAGAAATGCTGGTACGTGACGCGAGCGGCAATGTGAAGAATGTCCCAGTCCAGACCGCTCCATCGCAAAACTACATTCTTGCCGTCGATTTCCAGGGCGATGACGTTTGGGTCGCAACTGCACACGGATTGAGCCACGGCATTCGCGAAAAGAATTCGAGGTTCGTAGCGAAGAAGTAAGCGTAGTGCCGGCATCTAGCCGGCTGTAATGAGGGCGTCTCGCCCTCGCACTCGGGTACTAGAAGGGAAACGAGGAGCCATCATATGAATGTTCAAGAATTACTAGCCGAAGTCGACACAGCCCCGGTCGTCAAGCGGGCCATCACCAATCATGAAGCGCTGAACGAAGCTTACGATTACGGAAGCGCCTTTTCGCGCGGAATGCGCATCGATCTGAATGGCCTTACCATCCTTCTGATCTCCGGAACAGCCAGCATCGATGACGCCGGCCGCACCGTGCACGTTGGCGACCTGCGCAAGCAACTCCGCCGAACCTTCGACAACATCAGCAAGCTGCTCGCCTCCGAAGGCGCGACCTGGCACGACATCGTCCGCACAACTTGCTATCTCCGCGACATTGAGCGCGACTACCAGGCGTTCAACGAAGAGCGAACCAACTTCTACAGAGAACAAAAACTTGATCCCTTGCCAGCGTCCACTGGAATTCAAGCGATCCTCTGCCGCCCAGATCTCCTCATTGAGATCGAAGCGATTGCAATGTTTCGCAGGGAGACTGCGGAGTAGAACGGTTCTTACGACTGGAGAAGCGCCATGCGCATCGCGTCCATCACGCTGGTTGGCCTCGTGCTTGCTTGCACGGCATCGGCCCAGACATTCTCACCTTGCGCCTGCGGAAAGAATCCTCCAGGGCCACCGGCTCCTCGTTCCCTGAAGCCCTATGCTGGCGCACCCGAGGATTTGCGTCCATTCTCGAAATTCACCACGCCTTATTACGAGTATTATCAGGACCTCATCGAGTACAACGGCGCAGCGCGCGACATCCCAGATCCTGACCCGAAAGACTTGAGCGAAATCCGGATCGGCTTCCTTGCCCCTCTTTACGACCATCCGGACCAGGTATCCGGCAATCGCATGCTCAATGGCGCAAAGATGGCCATCGACGAAGCCAATGCCAATGGCGGATATGGCGGCAAGCCATTTCGTCTCATCACACACAACGATTACGACAACTGGCAGCTCAGTTCAGCGGCAAATGGTATGTCGAAAGATTCCGCGATCTGGGGCGCGGCCTCAAATGATGCCGTCCGCATGATCTACGACGACAAAGTCTGGGCCATGTTCGGTTCTCTCAGTTCCGAATCCACTCACATCGCGCTGCGTCTTACTTTGAAGGCCGAGACTCCGCTCGTGAACAGCGAGTCCACTGACCCAACGATTCCAGAAACGATCATTCCCTGGTATCACACCGTAATTCAGGACGACCGTGTGCAGGGATACACGCTGGCTCGCCACATCTACACCGAACTCGGCTTGAAGCGCGTTGCGCTGCTTCGAGTGAACGACCGTTACGGTCGCTTTGGAGTCTTGAAATTCAAAGACGCCTCGCGGCGCCTGAATCATCCGGTAGTCATCGAGCAGAAGTTCATGCCCGGTGACACCGACTTTCGCCGCCAACTTCAAGTCATCCAAGACTCTCGCGTAGACGCGATTGTCCTTTGGACCGATATCGGCCCAACCGCCATGATCCTGCAACAAATGCGGGAACTCGGAATGAAGCAGCGCGTCTTCGGGAGTCACCGCACGATCGGAGACGAACTCATCAAACTGGCCGGCCCGGCAGCGGAAGGATTCGAGGCCGTTTATCCCTACGACCCCACTCGAACCGATCCACTCTGGCGGGATTTCATCGCGCGTTACGAATCGCGCTACCACGAAATGCCCGATCACTTCGCCGCTCTCGCCTACGACGAAATGCGGATTCTCCTTGATGCAATCTGCCGCGCCGGACTGAACAAAGGGCGCATCCGGGATGCCCTCACAGGCTTGACGAATTACACAGGCGTTACCGGAGATATGATCTTCGATCCCAACTGCAAAAATATCGCTCCACTTTATCTCGGGCACGTCCACGACGGACGCATTGAATATCGCCGCATTACGATGGAGAAGCCCTACGCCCAAGTCGGAGAGGGCGGGGTCCAGTTTCTAGGCCCATCGACCGCGAACGAGAAAAGAGGCAATCTGGCAGTAGGAATCTTCGGACCTCATGCCCAAGAGGTGATACGTTTGCCGGAACTGTTATCGATTCTGAATAGCATGGAAGGGAAGCCCGTTTCCCTCGTCGCTATTCCGTCCGATGTCCAGTGGGGCAAGGCTTCCAACGACCTCGTAAAGGCGGTCTATCAGGATGGCGTCGCCGCAATCATCGCGCTTGACCGCGACTCCAGCCACCTCGCCGAGCAGATCGGCGTGAAATCTTTCGTCCCGGTGATCGCGATCTCCTCCGACCGTACGCTTACATCAACGAACATTCCTTGGATCTTTCGTCTTCCGCAAGGCACGCCTGTCGAACAAGCTGTCCGAATAGTGATGAGCGCAGCGTCAAAAGCTGGACCAGACCGCTCCGCAATCCGTGAAATGTTGGCGTCGGGCCAAGCGCTGGCGGGAGTTCATTTCGAATCGACGGGTGAGACAACGCAGTAAATCTGAATAAATGTGGGGACAGCCGCCTCGGCTGTCCTGCGGAGCGAAAGCTCCGCCGAAGCCAACCCTAACGCCCAGCCTCTGCCGACATCTCCTGCAACTTCACCAGCAAATTCGCCGGCTCCGGCAGAATCGCAAACTTCGGCAACTCTCCCCGTACCATGGCCACCTCATCGCAGCAGTGGAACCGCGGACAAGCATGGCAATCCTTGTGAATCTTGTCTGGCAGATCTTCGCGCTGCGCAACGGTGAATCCCTGGCCGGCAAAAAAGTCGGGCTTGCGAGTGAACAAGCAAATGCAATCCACCCGATGCCGCTTCGCTTCAGCCATCAGGGCTTTGACAAGTCGGCTCCCGCCGCCTTTTCCCTGCGCCGAGGGCGATACGGTGATCGAGCGAATCTCGGCAAGATGCGTCCCGTAAAGATGCAGCGCACCGCAGCCAATGATCCTCCCATCTTCCTCTAGCACGACGAAGTCGCGAATGTTCTCGCAGATCTCATGCAGCGTCCGCGGCAGCAGTGTGCCGTCGCCGGAGTAATTACAGATCAGGCCGTGGATATTGTCTGCATCGGGCAAGATTGCTTTACGCGTGCGCATGGACCTCCTCGCGAAGAGACTGAATCCTCTTCTTAGCTGTGCTGATTGCTTGTCTCACTCGCCCCGGCGCAGTTCCTCCCGGCACATCATGAATCGCAAGAACAGAAGAAAGCTTTAGTGACTCGTAAAAGTCCGCCTCGAAAGCCGGACTGAGCGCCCGCAATTCCGATAGCGAAAGCTCACGCAGTTCACAATTCCGTTCCAGACACAACTGCACTGCCTTGCCCACCCGTTCGTGCGCCATCCGTGAGGGAACTCCACGCGAGACCAGATATGTCGCGGCAGCCCACGCATTCATAAATCCCGACTCAGCAGCCTGCTGCATCTGCTCATAATGAAACTCCACTGCCTTCATCCATCCAGTCACGAGCGGCAACATCCGCAGCAACGTGTCTGCCGCATCGAACAAAGCCTCCTGCGTCTCCTGCAGATCTTTGTTGTATGCAAGCGGCAGTCCCTTCACGAAAACCATCAGCGCAGTCGCATGACCTAAAGCGCGGCCAGTCTTTCCACGAACGAGCTCTAGCAAGTCAGGATTTTTCTTCTGCGGCATTGCGCTGCTGCCCGTCGAATAAGCCTCAGGCAGCCCAATGAATCCGTATTCCTGTGATGAAAACAGGATCATCTCCTCCGCCCACCGGCTGAAGTGCAATGCCAGTAGCGAAAGACAATTGACGAACTCAATCACGAAATCCCGGTCGCTGGTAGCGTCTATGCTGTTTGCAGTCGCACCATCAAAGCCGAGATTCTCCGCCATCAGCGCTCGATCCAAAGGCAACGTCGCGCCAGCCACCGCTCCCGAGCCAAGGGGACAAACATTCAGCCTTTTGCGGCAGTCAGCCAACCGGTCTGCATCACGAAAAAACATCTCGATATACGCCAGCAGCCAGTGAACCACCAGCACAGGCTCCGCCCGCTGCAAGTGGGTGTAAGCCGGGACAGCCGCATCTCCGGCCTGTTCCGCGCGATTCACGAAAACATCGCACAGTTCGCTGATACCTTGTCGCAGCTCATCAATCACCGCACGCACATATAACCGCAGATCGGTTGCAATCTGCTCGTTGCGGCTACGTCCGCTGTGCAACTTGTATCCAACCTCGCCAATAATCGCGACCAGTTGCTTCTCGACAAAATGATGAACGTCCTCCGCATCCGGATCGTCCAGGTAAGATGCCGAAGCAGCTGCTTTCTCTCCGATCTGCTCCAGTCCCTGCAAGATGCTGATCAATTCATCAGCCGTGAGCACGCCGGCATTTTTCAATGCTTTGGCATGTGCGCCGCTAGCCGCGAGTTCGTAGCGCAGCAGTCGCCGGTCAAAATCAAACGACCGCTGCCATCGCTCGAACTCCGGATCCAGCGGTTGCCGGAACCGTCCCGACCACATCTTCATTGCGCAACCTCGACGCGCATGCGCGCCTGCGACCGCGACGGAAGCCCAAGAATCCGTATGAATCCCTCGGCATCCTTCTGGTCGTACTCGTTGCCCATCGTGAACGAAGAAAGATCCGTGCGATACAGTGAGTATTCGGATTCGCGGCTCACCACCGACACGTTGCCCTTATACAGCGACAGAGTCACAGTGCCAGTCATGTTCTTCTGCGTGCTCTCCACGAACGCATCGAGAGCCTCGCGCAAGGGCGTAAACCACAGCCCGAAGTAAGCCAGTTCTGCGTACTTGAGGCCAATATGTTGCTTGAAATGTGCGACATCGCGTTCCAGGCACAGTGCTTCGAGTTCACGATGCGCGGCAATCAGCAGTGTCCCGCCAGGAGTCTCATAGCATCCACGCGACTTGATGCCAACAAATCGGTTCTCAACCAGATCAATCCTTCCCACGGCGTTCCTTGCGCCGATCTCGTTCAGCAGTTCAACCAGCGATACGGGATCCAGTTCCATCCCATTCACCGAGACGGGAACACCCTCCACAAACCCGATGCTGACCTGCTCCTCTTTATCCGGCGCGTCCTGCGGAGAGAGCGTAATCTGCCACGTGCCCGGCAGTGGCGCATTGCCTGCATCTTCCAATTCGCCTCCTTCGTGACTGATGTGCCACAAATTACGGTCGCGGCTGTGGATCTTCTCTCTCGATGCCGCAACGGGAATCCCATGGGCCTCCGCGTAATCAAGACAATCTTCACGCGATTTCAGCGTCCACTCCCGCCATGGTGCGATGATTTTCAACTCAGGCGCCAGCGCCTGATAAGTAAGCTCAAACCGCACCTGATCGTTGCCTTTTCCAGTGCAGCCATGCGCAACGGCAGTCGCTCCCTCGCGTAATGCGACTTCCACCTGATGCTTAGCAATCACCGGGCGTGCCAACGATGTCCCGAGCAGATACTTGTGCTCGTACACGGCTCCCGCCTTCAGGGCAGGGAAGACGTAGCCGGTCAGAAACTCTTCGCGCAGATCTTCGACAATCACTTTGCTGGCGCCCGTCTTATACGCCTTCTCGACTACCGCCTCGATGTCATCGCCTTGACCAACGTCTCCCACCATCGCGATCACTTCGTAGGAATAATTCTCCTTCAACCATGGAATGATGATTGACGTGTCGAGTCCACCGGAATATGCAAGAACTACCTTTTCAGGCATGTGCGCTCCTTACGGGCAGACGCACCGCGCCGCCCAGCAATATATAAAGAATGGCTTTCTGTACGTGCAGGCGATTTTCCGCCTGATCGAATATCACGGACTGCTCGCTATCCATCACTTCGTCGGTGGCTTCCTCGCCGCGATGTGCTGGCAGACAGTGCATAAACACAGCATGCGGCGCGGCTTCCGCCATCAACTTTTTATTGACTTGGTACGGCGGGAAAACCTCAGCCCGTTTCCGTGATTCCTGCTCCTGCCCCATGCTGGCCCAGGCGTCGGTATAAATTGCATCGACGCCTGCGACCGCCGCATGAGGTTCCGTGAGAAATTCAAGTTTCGCGCCAGTTTGTTTCGCGATCTTCTTCGCCTCTACCACGATCTGGGGATTGCACGAGTAGCCCTTTGGGGTCGCAATCCGGATCGATGATCCAAGGCACGCGCAAGTGAGAATCAACGAATGCGCGACATTGTTGCCGTCCCCGACATACGCCAGACTAATATTTTTCACGCCACCAAAATGCTCCTGCAACGTGAAATAGTCGGCCAATGCCTGGCAAGGATGCTCCAGATCGCTGAGAGCGTTAATCACTGGAATCGAGGCATATTCAGCCATTCCAGTGATCGTCTCGTGCGCAAATGTGCGCAGCACGATCACGTCAACCCAGCGCTCTAGGTTGTGCGCGATGTCGCTCAACTTCTCGCGGGCGTCGAGTCGACTCTTCGATTGATCGACGAACATGGCCGTCCCGCCAAGGCTTACCATGCCGGACTCGAAAGTCAGGCGCGTCCTGAGCGACGGCTTCTCGAAGAACATCACCATCTGTTTACCAGCGAGCGCGCGAGAGAACACCGACGGACGCGACTTCATCAATTCCGTAAGGTGCAAAACGGCCTGAACCCCATCCGGCCCCAAGTCGCGGGTTGAAATTAAATCCGGACACCAAAAGATTCCGGGAGCCGTCTGTGGCGTTCCGAAAATCTTGCTTTGCAATTGCGTGTTCAACGTTGATTCCTCTTTCTCACTTGGACTCGCTGCACCTCGCGCGGATTCACAAACTACGCGCAGGTCACTTCAGTCCCGCAATTCAACTTCGTCAAATAAAATTGCGGCAAAGCGTCGGCTTCTGCAGCGGGCAAAATCCGGACGCGCCCAACTCCTTGCTTCAGAGCCTGCGTGCAAGCAGCGAGCTTCGGTAACATTCCACCGCTGATCACCGCGCCCGCCGCAAGGGCCTGCGCCTCTTTTGTGTTGAGCCACGGAATCACTGTGCCTTCCGCGTTCTTCACGCCCGGCACATCCGTCAGGAAAATCAGCGCGTTCGCATGGCATGCCGCCGCACAAGCCGCGGCCATCTCGTCGGCATTCACGTTGTAGTATTCGCCATCGGCTCCCAACGCGAGTGAAGCCAGCACCGGAATCCCTCCCTGCTGCCACAAGGCTTCGATCCAGCATGGCTCAGCAAAACAGATTTCGCCGACGTATCCCAGATCGTTTCCGTTGACGTGCTTGCGCCGGGCTCGAAAAGTCATTCCATCTCCGCCGCAAAAGCCAACTGCGGGCATACCGGCGGCCTGAATCGCCGCCACGAGTTTCTTATTCACCATGCCGCCCAGCACCATCAGCGCGACATCGCGCGTCTCCGCATCCGTCACACGCAAACCATTCACGAACTCGCTCTTCTTCCCGAGTTGCTTGAGCATCCGGGTCAGCGCGCTTCCCCCGCCATGAACTACAGCCACGCGATGCCCGTCTTGCGCCAGTTCAGCAATCGCCTTCGCGCACTTGCGCAGCGTGTCCGCATCCTCGAGCGCGGCTCCTCCGATTTTGACCACAATCGTCATTGCAACCCTTCTTCCTCGCCCCATCCGTACATCAGATTCATGTTCTGCACTGCCTGCCCGGCGGCGCCCTTCAGCAGGTTATCCAGGCACGAAATCAGTACCAGCCGTCTTCCATCTTCTGCCAGGCAAAAGCCCAAGTCGCAGTAGTTCGTGTTCAATGAAAATTGCACCTGCGGTAGCTTCGGCGTCTCGAAAACGCGCACCCATCGCTTCCCGGCATAGAAATTTCGAAAACACGACTCCACTTCCAGCGCAGTCATCTCCCGATCCAGATGAACGTAAATGGTCGACAATATCCCGCGCGGAATTGGGAGCAGATGCGGAGTGAAAATCAACTCCTGATCCCCCAACCCCAATTGCTCAACGATCTCCCCAAGATGCCGATGGTTGAATACCGAATATGCCGACAGATTGTCGGCTACCGAAACGAAATGTGTTTTCGAAGTAGGCTCTTTCCCGGCGCCCGAAACGCCGGACTTCGAGTCGGAGATAATCCCACGATTTCGGTCGACCACTCCCGCCTTGAGCAACGGAGCCAGCGCCAGGATGACCGACGTCGCGTAGCACCCGGGATTGGCAACCAACCTGGCGCTCGGGATGCAGTCACCATTCAACTCCGGCAATCCATACACAGCTCTGTGCGTCAGTTCGTCCGCTTTCACCGCATCGGAGTCTTCGAAGTTGTAAATCCCCCGATGTTGCTCCTGCTTCAACCGCCATGCCCCGCTCAAATCCACAACTCGCAGTCCTTGCGAGATTGCCTCCGGAACCAGCGAGCGCGAGACTTCATGCGGCGTTGCAAGGAAAAGCAAATCCACCCCTTGACCCTTGAGCGCCGGCCAAGACAGCGAATGCAGAGGGTAGCCGCCATTCCCGTAAAGTGCGGGAAAGATGTCAGCAAGATCCCCACCGTTCCCATTTTCCGCCGATCGCCGCAACAGCATGGGTTTCTCAACTCGCGGATGCCGCAGAAGTATCCTTGTCAACTCCAGTCCGGAATATCCAGTTGCTCCCAGCACCGCTACTTTAAGTTTCGCTGACATTACCCCAGCATTTCCTCGATTCGCCCCGCCAGCGACTTCGCTTCGTCTCTGTCCGGACACACAATAAGAATCGTGTCGTCTCCTGCGATTGTCCCGACCACCTCGCTCCAGTCGGTTTCATCGAGAGCGGCCGCGACTGGCTGAGCACTCCCCACGATAGTCTTGATCACGAGCTGGTTCTGCGCGGTCCTCACGTCCAAGACAAATTCCTTCACCAGCCGCGAAACTGGCGGCAATGCCACGCCTGATCCGTTGTCCCCTTGGGACAGGGAATAGCCGTGTGATGTCTTGCTCAGATTCAGATCGCGGATGTCCCGCGACAAAGTTGCCTGTCCCACTTTGAACCCTCTCCGCCGCAAATGCCGCTGTAAATCCTCCTGGCTCGCGATGGAGCCATGCCTTAACACATCCAGAACCGCCCGTTGCCGCAAGGTTTTATTCATAATGAATAAATATCCACAAAAGTGAATAAATATTTTCTATCTTAAGGGGCTGACCTGAAATGTCAAGCAAAAATGTCCCCCAGTTCGAATTTCTTTAGTCACTTGGAATCAATCGAGTGCGGCGAAAAATACCCGCGAATCCTGCCGCCTTGGTAGACTACTTCGCGGCCTGGCAAGCGATGGTTTGGAGATGCAATGTATTCGAAGCCTTCTCTACTAGCGGAGTTGATCGCGGAGTTCCTGGGAACTTTTATTCTGATCTTGTTCGGCAATGGTGTGGTCGCAATGGTTGTTCTGTTTCCGACAAGAAATCCAGGAGAAACCATTCACGGCGGATTCACCAACATCACCCTTGGTTGGGGCCTGGCCGTCACGATGGGTATTTACATCGCCGGCAAAATTTCCGGAGCCCATCTCAACCCAGCCGTTACATTGGCCCTCGCCGTATTCCGCAAGTTCTCATGGGGCAAAGTCATCCCATACTCTGTTGCTCAAACTGCAGGAGCATTTCTCGCAGCGGCGTTGGTCTACTGGAATTACATGCCTGCATTCCATCAGGTCGATCCTCAACTGGAAAATACCGCTGGTGTATTTACGACGTTCCCTGCATTTCCGGGATTGCCGCAAGCAGGATTTCTCGACCAGTTGATCGGTACGGGGCTGCTCGTCCTTCTCATATTGGCGATCACTGATGAATTCAACGCTCCACCCGGAGCGAATCTGGCCCCGCTGATGATTGGCCTGGTTGTTGTCGCCATCGGCATGAGCTTCGGCGGCATGCATGGATACGCTATCAACCCCGCCCGTGATTTCGGGCCTCGACTTTTCACGGTGCTCGCCGGCTTCCGTAACAACGGCCTCACCGACGGCACTCATGTGTGGTGGATCCCCGTAGTCGCTCCTCTATTAGGAGGCCTGATCGGCGCTGCTCTCTACGATTTCGGCATTCGCCGTTTCTTGCGAACCTCGTAGCTGTTACGGGAAGATCTCGCTCAAATGGGGATTGCTCTTGAATTCACGACGCGAGCAACCGCTGGGAACCGCCTTTGAGTTCAGGACGGTAGCAGCCACCAAGCGGCGAAAAAATACAGCCCACTGCCTGCCCTGAGCTGCCCGGCGAAGGGCGCAAGCCGTAGGATAGTGGGCTAAATGGAGTCAGGCCCGAAGGGGCGAAAGAGATCACTGCCATGCCCAAATGCGTTCTAGCACTCGACCAAGGCACCACCAGTTCCCGTGCTCTCCTCTTCGACGAACAAGGAACTGTCCGCGCCTCAGCCCAATGGGAATTCGATCAAATCTTTCCCCAACCAGGCTGGGTCGAACACAATCCGGAACAAATCGCCTCCTCGCAAATCGCGGTCGCCATTGAATCCCTGACGCGTGCGGCCGCTCAACCCGCCGACATCGTTGCGATCGGTATTGCCAACCAGCGCGAGACCACAATCGTCTGGAATCGCGAAACCGGACAGCCAATCTACAACGCAATCGTCTGGCAAGACCGCCGCACCGCTGCTTTCTGTGAGCAACTCCGTCGCGATGGCCACGCTCCCCTCATCCAGCAGCGTACGGGCCTCTTAATCGATTCCTATTTCTCCGCCACCAAGATCGCTTGGATCCTCGACAATGTCGCCGGAGCCCATGCTCTGGCCGAGGCGGGAAAACTCGCTTTCGGCACAGTCGATACTTGGCTCGTCTGGAAACTCACCCACGGCAAAGTCCACGCTACAGACATGAGCAATGCATCCCGCACCATGCTCTTCAACATTCACCAATGCGATTGGGACAAAGATCTTCTAACCCTGTTCCGCATTCCGCGATCCATGATGCCGGAAGTCCGCTCCTGCAGCGAGTTGTATGGCGATGTTGAAATCGAAGGCTTGGATGGAATTTCAATCGCCGGCATCGCGGGCGACCAACAGGCGGCGCTGTTCGGCCAGCAATGTCACCGTCCCGGCATGACCAAAAACACCTACGGCACTGGATGTTTCATGCTGCAGAATACGGGCACGCGCGCCGTCCCTTCGAAGAACCAACTAGTCACAACCATAGCGTGGAAAATTGCCAACAAAGTCGAGTACGCACTCGAAGGCAGTGTTTTCATCGGCGGTGCAGTCGTGCAATGGTTGCGTGACGGCCTCGGCCTGATTCGCAAGTCAGAAGAAGTAGAAGCCCTCGCCGGTTCCGTTGCGGATAACGGCGGAGTCTACTTTGTCCCCGCATTCGTCGGACTCGGCGCCCCCCACTGGGATTCCTTCGCCCGAGGTTCCATCCTCGGACTCACCCGCGGCACAACAGCGGGTCATATCGCGCGCGCCGCGGTCGAGAGCATCGCCTATCAAGTCGCCGATCTGCTCGACGCAATGCGCGCCGACTCTGGCGATGCGGTCGACGAACTGCGTGTCGATGGCGGTGCCGCCGCCAACGACGCTCTCATGCAGTTCCAGGCAGATATTCTTGGAGTGTCAGTCCTACGTCCTGCCGTCACAGAGACGACCGCATTCGGCGCAGCATACTTAGCGGGTTTGGCGGTGGGATTTTGGAAGCGCGATTCTGATCAGCTGAGATGCGCCGCAGATCGCCGCTTCGAACCAAAGATGCCGCGCGATCGGGCAAGAGCTCTGCGGGATCGCTGGGACGAAGCCATTTCCCGATCGAAGAAATGGGAACAGTAGCGCTAAAAAGTGGGGTCTCGGCAGAATGGGGCAGAACGTTGCGGAAGCGCTTCTACGGTTCGACCCAGAACACCGCACCCTTTGTGATCGTCGGCAAAGTGAATGTCACCGCGTCTCCATTCTGCGCGCCCTGCACCGGCTGCACGTCTCCCATGAATGGTAGAAAGAAGCCCTTTCCCGGAGACTTCGAACTGATACTGACCTTCACTCCCATCTGCGGCGTCTGAATCGGATTCGACCCACCCTTCAGCCCCGCAAAGTTGGCGAAGAAGCAGTTGATGTGTCCATCGGACGTTCGTGAAATCGAAGTCGCCATCTTTGGCGAGGCTTCAATGCGAATCCTATCTCCACTCTGTAGCGAGGAGAAAAGTCCTTTCTGGGACTCTGGCGATGCACTTTCAAAATCCTTTTCTAATAACGCGTTGTACGCCTTTCCCGGGCAATCCCTCATTCGCACGATGCTTGGCGAGTCTCCCAACTCCGTTATGTCCGTTCCAGTAATAACGAGCCGTTTTCCGGCGCCAACGAAATCCTTCAAGGACTGCTGCTCACTCTGGTCCAGCACGCGCACATCCGGCAGCACCAGCGTCTTACCATGGAAGTTTGCTAACGTCCGCGGCGTGACAATCTGAAATTCAAGGTGCTTCTGCATCAGCAGAATCAGAATTCCGCGATACGAAGCCAGGAACTCCTCCGCATGAAAATTCCTGGTCTGCGGCGAAAAATAAACTCCAATCGGATCGATCGGCCACCTCGGCAGATAGAAGGTCTTTTCATGCGCCTGAATCCAATCGAAAATCTTTTTCCTGGTCGGCAAATCATTCGACCCCGCCATCGAATGCCCGGGCGCATCCCAGAAATTTGCTCCATCCATCACCTGCGACATCGCAAGATTCATCATCGCCTCGCGCTTGTCGACGACCTTGTCTCCATCCCACGAGTAATTCAGAATCCACGTCGCCTTGCCCTGCGCGAACGCGCGGAACGTGTGCATCCCCACCTGATACTGGAACCAACCCAGTGGCGTGCGCCCCGATGCCATATGATCGCCATTGCCAAACTCGTACTCGTGCGCAATCGCATCCACCACGGAATACAAGCTGTACACGTCCGACCCCACGCGTACCGCTTCTTCTTCAATCCCCGGATAGATCTCCGGAATCGTCTTGATTGCCGGATTGACCTCCTTCGCCGTGTGATCAATCTCCGTGAGAAAATCCGTGATTGTCTGAATCCGAAACTCCACCCATTTCTGAAATCCCGGATCCGAAAAATCCCCAATCTTAACGTCGTGCTTCGCATCGAGACCCGTCTTTTGTTTGAACGCCGCGACTGTGTAGTCATCGAAACTCGCCCAACTACTCTCCCAGCCCTCGAAGTGCGTCATCCAATACGGAATGTCGATATAGATTCCATCGATCCCGGTCTGTGCGATCTGCCGCACTCGTTCCATGTACGTCTTCCGCCACTCCGCCGCATACGGACTCACCCATACATCTTCATCGCCCGGCCGAATCCAGAACGCCGTCCCACCACCAAAAACGGCTGGCTCGCCGGTGATCTTGCGCTGCAGCCAATCAGGGTGATCTTTCGCCAACGTGTGCGGGACTTTGTCTCCATGTGCCGTGATGCACTCCGTACCCGCGATGTAAACGAATGCGTGATTCCCGGCTTTGTGCGCTGCTTCAGCCACGTCGCGAATTGCCCTCAGTTTCACCTCGGGATTTAGAAAGCTCTCGTATCGTCCAGGGATGTCATTGTCCACCTCGATCCCGAATACATTACTCTCGGTAGCCTTGCGCACAATCTCCGCAGCATCGCCGCCTCGAAGGCCATACGCACCGATCCGAACGTAATTCGTCCAGTCTTGCTTTTCAGATTGAGGAGCAGCTATCAGGATCCCCACAGCGAACGTGAGAGGCAGGATTACCGCGAGTATTTGTCTTTTCATGCGATTTCTAAGCAGATTTCGATCGTCCTCTCCAACATTCCTTGAAAGGGCGCGGCTTTGAGCCGCGCCGCAGACGGTTCGAAATGCCAGCGGCTTTAGCCGCTGAGGTGAATTGAATCCAGCGGTACATCCTCGCGCAGCCGCTCGATCCGCATAGCGTACGACTGAAGCAAGTTCTGCAATCTAAGAATCCTTAGAATTCGAACCGAATTCCGAACTGGAAGGCTCGCGGCGTCTCCCCCGGAGCATCACCGGTAATAGTCCCGAACAGCGGATCTCCCACGCCAGAATTCGGCTGCCCAAACCGCGGGTGATTGAAGAAGTTGAACATCTCCGCCCGCACTTCGATGCGCATGCCTTCTTTGGGCACAAACGACTTGTAGATGTTCGCGTCCACATTGTGAACTCCGTCGACGCGCAGCCCCGAAAAGTAGCGTGGAGCGTTTCCCGGAGTCTCGTCTCCCGGGTCACCAAAGCAGTTTGGATTGAGATAGGTGAGGAAATTCGCCGTATTTCCCGCGTTCTCCCAATCCAGCCCGACCCGGTGCATGCTGGTCCCAGTCGTAAGCTGCGAGCAAATCACATTGGGCCGCTGGTTTCCACTTGCCAATCGTCCCGTGGCCATCCCGATCGCCATCGGTTGTCCCGTTTGTTCAGTGATTATCGTCGCGATCGACCAACCGCCGATCACAGCGTCAAGACCTCGATTCATATTGCCGCCAATCCATTGCTTCCGGCCGATCGGCAAATCGACCACGACTGCCGCGGCAAGCCGCTGCGGCGTATCGTTGCCTCCAATGCTGTGCTCCGCAGACAACCGGTCCAGTTGTTGCGGCAAGCCCAGGCCGAGCGCGCCTACCCAGTTGTTTCTGCCAGCCGAGGAATCGTCCGTCGCCTTCGAAATTGTGTAGCTGCCCTCGAAGCTGATGTGGTGGGTCGTGCGCTTCTGGAACCGGATCTGCAGCGCGTTGTACCAGGAGTTCGCAGTTTCCAGCATCAATCCTTCAAAATCACCTGCGAATTGCGGATACGTATTCAGGAAAGTCGACAGCGGCAGAGTTGCGTTGCCATAGTTCGAGTTCGGTTCGTTGAAGCACGGATGAGTAGCCGTTGCAGTGCACCCGGCATTGAACATCGAATAAAACGGATTCCCAACCTGTGTCTGCAGCAGGTTGCTTACGCAACTGTCGTTCTGACACGTCGGGTCCGTCGGAGTGACTGCAGCAGTAATCTGCGCCAGCAAAGCTGAAGGAATATAAGACCGGTTGTTTGTGCCGGCCCAGGGCAGATGCGTGCTTCGATTGGCAGAGTAGTCCGCGCCCAGCACGATCTGGCTCGGCAACAACCGCTGAACTCCCACGTTCCACTGGTAAAGCTCCGCATCCCGTGCGGCAGTTGTACCTAGATCGTTGGCGTTCTGATAACCCCAAACCGCATATTGCCCGTACTTCGTGCCTTGCGGCCCCGTGTATCCTGCGGGAAATGGATTTTCCAAAGTTGCAGCTTGCGTGGCGAAATTGTCGTTCGTGAAGAACAGGTTTGCAGTCTGACGGAATGCCGTGCCCGGATATTGAAAGTTTGTCGCCGGACTCATCCCGAAATAAATGCCCGCACCGCCTCTCAACACCGTCGCTGAATTCAGTTGATAGGAGAAGCCCACTCTCGGACCGATATCCTTGCGATAAACGGGAATCGTCCTCATGTTCGAATTCGCAAATTGCGTCGTGCCAAGTAACTGCGTCGATGCTGGGATATTCACTCCATACCCCTGCAGGGTCGCTTGGCTGCTCAGAGTTCCCAACGGCGCCGCAGTCGGCACCGAATTCAGCGGGAGATTGACGCCGCTGTCCGCCGTGAAATTGCTGAATTGAATCTGGTTGCCGCGTGATGTGTAGGGCGAACTCCACTGATATCGCAAGCCAAGATTAATGGTGAGCTTTGAGCTGACCTTCCAGTCATCCTGTACATAGAACCCCGTCTCCAGCGATCGATTGGCGACAGAAGGAGTCACCACCAGGTTGCTGGAGGCGTTGACATTGTCGCCATAACCGAACGCAAGGCTGGCGTAAGGATTACCCGTCGAGTTCCCGGCCGCATCCGTGTCGCTGTTCGGACTCGGCGACGTCGTGAAATCAGTAAACGTCAACTGCCCTGTCGGATAGTTTGGCTGCCAGAAGTTGTTATAGAAAATCCTCTGCTCGCCGCCAACTTTAATCAGATGCGTCCCTTTCGAGATGACTAACTGCGACGAGTAACTGACCAGCGTGTGTCCGAACGTGGTGTTGATGCAGCACTGATCGTAGAGATTATTCCAGGGCGAACTCCCCTGCATGATAAAGCTCGGCATCTTGTCGATTCCGTTCGCCTGTTGGAAAACGGAAGGCAATCCTGGCGTACCGCTGGGCAGTGACGCGTTGAAGCTCGAGATCGTTGGGATCCCCGGTACCGACAATTCGTGTACCCGGTCAAGCGATATGCGGTTCGTCCAAACGATGCGGGGATTGAAAGTCCGGTTATACTCCAACGACGCATTTTGCGCGACCGTCACCCCGCTCGCGATTCCATCATTATCAAAGCCGTCGCCCAACGTCGTCGGGGTCGTATAGTTGCTCCATCCCCGGCTGTAACGGCCGTTGATGCGGTCCTTGTCACCGAGCTGGTGGTCGATCTTGATATCGAATTGGTAGTCGGGCGCGTTCGTCGTCACGCTGTAGTTGTAGTTATTGAATTCATTCCCGTTACTCGGCTTCGGATACAAATTCAATACCGCAATTCCAATCGGATCGAGTTCGCTGGCCGGGATCACATTCAGTTGCCCGTTGCTCTGTACTTGTGGCCTTGTGATGCACGGAACACCGCACCCGACTGCGGTCGGATCGTAAATCGCATTCGCCGTGTTCGAAAAATCTCCTTGCCGCTCTGCCAGCGTCGGAACCGTTGTAATTCCGCTCTGCGAGCCGGCGCTGCTCACTTTTTCAAAATCAACAAAAAAGAATGTTTTGTTCTTTCGGATCGGTCCGCCTAGCGAAAATCCGCCCTGATCGCGCCGGCTGTCCGGTTTCGGATTGGGCGCGGGATTGAAGAAGTCGCGCGCGTCCAATTCCGCACGCTGCAGGAAATACCACCCGCTCCCGTGGAACTGGTCGGTCCCGCTCTTCATCACCATATTTACAACCGTGCCACCGTTATTCCCGAACTCCGCTGAGAAGCTGTTGTTCTGCACCTTCATTTCCTGCAGGCCTTCGACCAGCGGCTCATAGTAGACGTTCGAGTTTCCTCCCTCGCCTTGTTCCGGTGCGCTGAGCAGAGCCCCGTCCAGCCGTATCTCAGCCGTCGCATTCCGCTGACCGTTGGAGGTGAAATTTGTACCCGATGGATAGTTATCGCTCGTTCCCGATCCAGCGACTTCCGTCACGCCCGCCGCCAGGAATGTGAGCCCGAAAAAGTCGCGGTTGGCCAGCGGCAGCTCGTGCACATATTCGCTCGTGACCTCCGTGCCCAAGGTCGCACTCTCTGTATCCAGCAATGGAGCGGTAGTCGTCACCTCCATCGTCTCGTTAATGCTCACAGGATGTAGCTCGAAATCGACCGTGGTCTGCTGGTCCACCTGCAAAACAATGTTCGTTTTCTCAGTGATCCGGAAGCCGGCCATCTGCGTTTTCACCGTGTAGGTAGCCGGGCGCAGGCCCGTAAAGAAATATTCGCCGTGATCATTGGTCTGCGCGGTCTGTGTAATCTTAGTAGCGTCGTTGGTGATGGTTACCGTCGCATTCACCACCAGCGCTCCGCTCTGGTCGGTCACACGGCCGCGCACTTGCGCTGCATACGAGCCTTGCCCCCACGCTGCAGTGGAAGCAATCACGGCGAGCACGGAAACGATCAGGATGGGCGCTACACAACCTTCAAAGCGACGGCAGACGCTCATGGCAGCCTCCAGCTGGGAGTTCTTTCATATTATTACGAACGAAAACTATTACTTTCGATTATGTCGAAAGTCAAGACAAATCGCAGGGAAAGAACAACACGTTTTGCCCTAGCGGCGGAGCCCCGCCAGCAGTCCGGCGGGCGTCTCACCCCGCTGCCCGGCCGGCGCTAGATACTGTTCGGAAAGACAATCCGCCAGGTTTGCATACCACCAGTGATGTCCACAGTTCGTAACTTTGGCATCATAGTGCTGGCAAGTCTCCCTCATGAAAGCAGCTATCCTTTCGTCTCCCGCACCAATTTCCGAACGTCCTCTCCAAATCGTCGATGTTGCTGACCCACGCGTACGGTCGGGACACGTGTTGCTGCGCGTTCGTGCCTGCGGGGTGTGCCGCACCGATCTACACATCGCCGAAGGCGAGCTTCCACCGAAGCAGTTGCGGATCATTCCCGGTCATCAGATTGTCGGTGACGTCATCGACGGCGGCACCGACGACATCCCCGTCGGTTCGCGCGTAGGAGTTTCATGGCTTGGGGGAACGGACGGCACATGCCCGT
>Ga0335085_10001873_pt1 | contig 41863 bp, 33 predicted proteins | sample Lox_Sample_45_FD_206712 | JGI IMG/M metagenome (GOLD analysis project Ga0335085, IMG submission 206712) | Soil microbial communities from Loxahatchee National Wildlife Refuge, Florida, United States - Lox_Sample_4.5 | ecosystem: Environmental > Terrestrial > Soil > Wetlands | place: USA... | reverse complement strand
ATCCCCTTGCCATCGCTCTCGAATAGCAGTTTATCCCCGCTTCGAACCCCCAGTACCCGCCGGATTTCGCGAGGCACCGTAATCTGTCCCTTACTTGTGATCGTCGCCTGTTTTTGCATAGTCTCGCCCCACTCTCCTTACTTTACAACAAATGCCTTACTTTGGCCAGCGAGGGATTCGGGACGAAGCAGAGCGACTGAATGCATCGCAACGGCTGACTCGCCGTCAGCCGTCCATCCTCGTTGATCCCTTTTCTTCGTTACACCACCAATGTACCGCCTGGATATTGTCAGGGTGATCGTCTCTCCACGCTCCACCCATTCCCTTTGGATTCCGATGGTCCGGAGCCACGTCGTTATAGTCCGTGAACTCCTCATGGCAGATCGCGCAGATGCCAGCTTGTTCTCGGATTTTTCGGTTGAGCAGCTTTCGCATCTCGGCCGGTGACCGCAGTTCTCGGTATCCGCGTGGATGGTGCGAATCTTCAACTCGTTGAACGCCAAGTCGAATCAGTCTGGGTTTGGCGATCCTATCTCGGCCGCAGCAAGAAACGGATCTATGAATCGGGCAAACTTCGTTGGCACGGAGTCTCATCACATTGTCTCCTTCGTTGATCGGAGCTGAATCTCGGAGTTAAACCGGCCCCGCTGGAACATCTCGCCCACGCAACTGGTTCCTGTCGTCCGGCAGAAAGGTACTTCGTCTCGGCGATCATTTGATCTGGTTCGCTGGGGCCTGATTCCTTCCTGGGCCAAAGATCCGTCAATTGCGACGAAAACCATCAATGCCATGTCAGAAACTGCCGCCGATAGGCCGGCGTTCCGTGACGCACTTCGCCTGCGACGTTGTCTGATTCCAGAGGACTCGTTCTATGAGTGCCAGCCGATCGGACCAAACACAAGCAGCCGTTCAGCATTGGCATGGCGGATGACTCGGCCTTCGCCTTCGCTGGACTTTGGGAATCCTGGGTAAGCTCAAATGGTCACGTCGTCGAAACCTGCACAATCCTGACCACAACACCAAATGTTCTCGTCGCCGATGTTCATCGCCGAATGCCTGCAATCTTGAAGCAAGACGATTACGAACGTTGGTTGGATCCGAGTATCAAGAACCCCGTGGCTCTTAGCGGTTACTTGGAACCGTTCGATGCCGCTCTGATGAAGAAATATCCTGTCAGCACTCGTGTGAACCGGCCCGGGAACGACGACCACGAATGCGTGCAGGAAGTTCCCTTAGCCGTCACTCCAACGCTGTTCTGATCTGCGGATAGTTGCCAGAATTCGCGGGAACTGCTTCGAAAGTCGCCCGGTTTTTCCACAATTTCATTCACAGAAATCTTGTATTCACCGCGATAATTGCGTTGACTTCATTCGAGCAACTGTTTAGTTTGTCTTCCGTCGACGGCTGAAAGGATTGGCGAAATAAACCTTGCCAGTCCGAAGTAGGCTGAGTGATCTGCCCGGCAGGGCGACCTGATGGGCAACCAGACCCGAAAAAACCGGCTGACTCTGCGAGGAGGAGCTGGGGTCTGGCACCGCGAAAGCGGCGATCGCATCAAGGGCTGCGACGGTACATGGATCCACGCTGTAGGCTCCCTCGCAGGAGCAGATGGCTGGAACATAACCAATGTCGCAGCCTTTCCTATTTCCACCCAGATCCTCCCGCCTTCACGATTTCAGGTCTCTGCCAACACAAATTCCGAGACGGTTATTCTTCGTCGAGATTTTCAACATCAATTGTGAATAAGACTGTTCAAGATGTGCTCGTGTGCCCGCCACTCCTGGGCTTCACCGCTTTGCACTGAAGACGGGCAGTTCCCATTCGATACAATTACGCTGTGATGGGAGTGACGGTTGAGCTCGAAAACCTGGGGGATGTTCTGCTTTGCCGGGAAATTGTGGCGAGAGTCGAGCACGCATTCAGCGACCGGAAAGGCGCATGGCAGGTGTCCATCGCGGCATCCCGCGAGAGTGAGAGCTGGGAAATGCGAGTTGCAGGACCGAACGGATTCGAGCGGACGTACACTCTTTCAAGGACTGCTGGAGAGCACACACCCGAAGCAATCCGCAGATTGACTCTCCGAATGCTGCCAGCAAATCCGTCTTGAAGACACAAGGATCAGCGCCGCCTTGGGAGGACTCGCTCCCCAACGAGCAGCACCCATGCCACCTCCGCCAAATGCGAATGACCGCCTTGACGAATGCATACGGCGGGCCTTGAACAGGATCAAGAAACCGAGCACCGCCGAGGAGATCACCGAGTTGTTAAATCGCGACCTTGGACCCGGAGATCGGCCTTTTCAGACAAGAGAAGTTACCGCCTGGTTGCGGGATGCTGGCGACACAGTCTTGCACTTGTATTGGCTCGGTAGTCGCCCCCGCAGATAGGCGTCACCCGCGCAGGATTACGCTCGGATTTCGAGGCTCTCGACCCGGACAACCATAAACTCTCCTGCGGAGCGCAGCATCCGCCAGAACAGCGCTGATTCGCAAGCTGGAGATCGCAGCCCGTGCATTGACCGGAGATGCAATATCCCAGGCAACTTGGCTAGAATGGCTGACGCATGAAAGGAGCGCCATGGCAAAGAAGAAGATTGATCCCCTCAACAGGAAGCAGTATGGTGCCGTGTCCGCGGCACTCACGGTCACGGACATTCCTGCCGCGGTCAGCTTTTACCAGAAGGCATTTGGTTTCGCAAAACGCGGCATCATGAACGGTCCCGACGGTAAACCGGTGCACGCCGAACTCACCTTGCGCGGCACAACTCTGATGCTTGGTCCCGAGAGTCCGGCAATGGGAAGGCGAACCGCGAAGAGCGTTGGAGCCTCTCCTGCCTCTCTTTATATATACGTCGAGAACGTCGACAAAGTAGTTGAGAAAGCGACGAAACTCGGGGCTACCCCTCAGGGTCCCGTAATGGACATGTTTTGGGGCGATCGTTGCGGCACGCTTGTCGATCCCGACGGCTACAACTGGATGGTCGGGACGCACAAGGCGGAACCCTCGGCAAAAGAAATGAAGAAGGGGATGGAAGAGATGATGAAACAGCAGCCGCCGGCCACAGCTGCGGCTGACTGATCCGGCGTTATTCGAAAAGCGCTGGTTGAGGCGCATTCGGTTCGGCTTCCCGAAAATTGCTCAGACCAACCCCTACTAGGCGATAGCGCTGCTGAGGGCCGAGAGTCACTCGGGTCGCAGCTTGAGGGCGATTTCTGTCAGCTCGTCGCAAGAGGACGGAGGCGCGCTTGCCGTGTGACTGCGGGTGAGGATTTTGAACTCCCTCGTCTTCAGCTTGAGCACGACTGTCCGCGGGATCCGCCACTCTTTGCGTGATGCGGACCAGAGCTTTTCTGCCAGGCGGCGGATCATGGGTTCGGTGTCCGCCAGCAGGAGATCTTCTTGAAACGTGTCCTCGACGGATATGGACTTTGTCGGCCTGTCCGGGACGACTGGATTCTCATCCATCCCCCGCGCAAGTTCGTAGAGGCGCACACCGTAGCGGCCAAATTCCTTCTCAAGTTTCGATACCTCCAAACTTCGCAATTCGCCGACTGTCTTGATTCCGAGTTGCGCTAACTTCTCTTCGTTGACTTTCCCCACTCCTGGTAGCTTTCCAACCGGCAGCGGCAGCAGAAAGGCATCCACCTCACATGGCTGGATCACAAAGAGCCCATCTGGCTTTTTCCAGTCAGAGGCCAGTTTCGCCAAGAACTTGTTGGGCGCCACTCCGGCGGAGGCGGTCAGATTTAGTTCCTTTCGTATCTGTTCGCGAATGGTTCGCGCCACAAGTGTCGCCGTCGGCAGGCCCGTTTTGTTGGTGGTGACATCGAGGTAGGCCTCGTCCAGAGACAGTGGCTCAATCAGATCGGTGTGGCGCTTGAAGATCTCCCGCACATCCCCGGACACGGCCCGATATCTGGTGAAATCCGGAGCGACAAAGATCGCATCCGGACACAGCCGTTCTGCGCGCTTCGCCGGCATTGCGGAGCGAACGCCGAAGGCCCTCGCCTCGTACGATGCGGCGCACACGACCGAGCGGTTGCCTTTCCAGGCGACAATCACGGACTTACCGCGCAGGTCAGGATTGTCCCGTTGTTCTACCGAAGCGTAGAACGCATCCATGTCTACATGCACGACCTTGCGCATGATCATCCCAAACCATACTACCGAGGATGATGGAGAATCTGATTATGCTGTAATTGGTTTTACTGCGATTGCACTAAGTTCGAATCATGCATACGGCTCCAAACCTCTATTCGGCTCTTGCGACTGCTGTGCTCTTTCTGCACGCACTCTTTATCATCTGGGTAGTCTTCGGGGCCGTGGTCACGCGATCGCGTCCCATCCTTCGCTGGCTGCATATCATTTCCCTCATCTGGGGAATTCTCACGGAGTTGCTGCCCTGGTCCTGTCCGTTAACGCTGCTGGAGAACTGGCTGGAACAAAAGGCGGGTGTCGAGCCATACCAAGGAGGCTTCCTGCTTCACTATATGGACAAGCTGGTCTATCCCGATATTTCCGCAACGGTGCTGACAGTGGCGGGAGTGCTCGTTTGCGCCGTCAACCTAGGGATCTATGCCAGGCGAGCTTGGAGAGTCAGCCCTTACAACCAGCGGCGGACCTGAGCCTTGTAACTCGAATATTGATCGTTGAAGTTGCGTTCGAGGAATCGTTCTTCTCGTGGAATCACAACCATTGCAATGATGCCGACAGCTGGAACAAGCGTTACGATCAGCCAGAGAGTATTCAACCAAACGGACAATCCGAGTACGAGCAGGATGAAAGCCAGATAGATGGGATTGCGACTGAACCGGTAAGGCCCGGTTCGCACAGTGGAACGCTTGCTCCTCCGGACGGAAGTGCCACCTCGGCCAAATTCCCGGCAGGAAAGCAGGAAGAGCACTGCCGCACAAGCCGTAACATGGGGCCCGAGCAAGAAAATGCCGGGTAACATGAAATGGAGCGGCCACGCTCGGTTCAGGGCGATTCCCACGAGAATCGCGCACAAGAAGATAATCGGGGGCCGGAGCAAGCCAGGGTTTGGCCCTGTTTTCATCGCCTGCCGGTTATCGGTTTCGCATACAGCATCCATGATCGTCTCCTTCCTTTGCCACCGTGAGGCGGAAAGCTTATTCTGCAAACTCAAGTCGACTTGAGGTCAAGAGGAGAGATTGTGGACATAACCGAAGTGGCGCGGCGCTCTCGACTACCGGCCTCAACGCTGCGCTTCTACCAGGAGAAGGGGTTGATCGGATCTATCGGCAGACACGGTCTGCACCGTGTGTTCGATTCCAAAGTGTTGGAACGGTTGGCGCTGATCGCGCTGGGTCGCTCCGCCAGCTTCTCGCTCGATGAGATCGCGCACATGTTCACACCTGATGGCCGGCCGCGGATCGACCGGCGGATGCTGGCGGCCAAAGCCGAGGAGTTGGACAGAACCATTCGCAAACTGACCGAAATGCGCGACGGCCTGCGGCACGCCGCTGCCTGCCGCGTCGCCGAGCCATATGGAATGCCCACCTTCCGCCGCATCCTGCAGGCCGCCGCCTCTGGAGTTATGGAAGCTCGACGAAGGAAGAGTCGAGTGGACAGCAACAAGATCCTTGGAGTTGGCTAGATCGGGTGCAGGCATCGTCCTTTCACTGTTTTTCAGGCATTGCTTTGCTCCGCGAGTCTTCGCAATGCTTCACCCTCAATCCGTACCGCCTTCCAGTCGTCGAGAAAAACTGCTCCCAGCTTCTTATAGAAATCGATGGCCGGCTGATTCCACGCAAGCACTTCCCAGCGCAACGCTCCGCATCCTTCGCGCAGAGCCATCGCCGCAACTTCTCCAATCATTGCTTTCCCGATTCCCTTATCTCTGAATTGGGGGCGGACATAAACATCTGCGAGAAATAAGCCTGGGCCCTGAAAAGTGCTGTAGATCGGAAAGCAGATGGCATAACCATCGCCGAAGTAGGGGCACAGGCCAGTACGTTCGCATCGGCAGCGGAGTTGACCTCGTGGGTGGGAACCTGTCCCGGCAAGGGAGAAAGCGCAGAGCAGAATCACAGCAGTCGCTCCGCCAAGGGCAACAAATACATGCGCCGGGTGCTGAACCAGGCAGCACACGCTGCCGCGGCGAAAAAAGGCAGTCATTTTCAAATCGTGTTTCGGCGTCTGCTGCCGCGCTTGGGCTATCAGTCCGCCATCTGGGCCGTTGCTCATCGGCTCTGTCGTCTAGTTTGGAAGATCCTGCATGAAGGAGTGCGATTTATCGAGCACGGCAGCCAAGTAGATCCCCGCGAAAAGAAGAAAGGTGCCCAGATGCTGGCACGAGCACTTCGCAAGCTCGCCTATGAGGTCACTATCACTCCCATAAACCAACTTATCCCTAAGCCTGTCTAAGTCTCAGGAGAGGATTTTCGACGGAGTGTTAACGAGATTTTTCAACACCTACGATTTGGCTCACAGCAATTTCGTTTCGTTCACCCTTTCAACTGCAAATCGTAAGAACGCCACAGCATCGGCTTGCCGCTTCATCTCGTCGCCATATGCCCATTTCTCGGCTTCTTCTATTAGGCTTTTCCATTGTGGATAGGTCGCCTTCGCCCAGTTGCCAGCAACTTTCTTGGAATGCGGCTCGCCACGAATCACTGTATGCAGGATACGGCATAGATTCAAAACCAGATACGACTGATAATGGCTGTTCGAGAGCCAGTTGGCGTCATCAATCTGATTTCGTCAGTTGGCCCAATCAAGAGAGCGCGTTTTCGATTTTCTTATTTCTGAGTCCGCCGTTTCTGTGTAAGCGTAATCATCCGCAATCCCGAAACCGAATTACCAACGGGCCGCTGACCTTGTGATGAACTCATTCCTCATCACTTGTGATTGTCATCACTGACGAGCGGCGCCCAACCACTTAAACATTTGTCGTACGAGTGGGCCCTCATTTTGGTTCTTCTTAGGGCGGGATGCACTTGTCGTACGCCAGGGCTGTATGTAGAATCCACAGCCTTCACCTGCGCCGTTTATTCCTGCTTGTCGTGGGAGAGTACTTCTCAGCACAAAACAAGGCATCTTGTATTCACAGGAGGTTTCAGCAATGAAAAACAGAAATGATTGCAGAATTGCGACCGGCATGCTGCCGGTCTTGTTCGCAGCGCTTCTATTAAATGGCGTTGGCTGGGCACAGAGCGGCTTCAAAACGCTTTACACATTCAAAGGCGGACAAGATGGAAGCGGCCCCGCCGCTGGGTTGGTTACCGACGCCGCCGGTAATTTGTATGGCACAACCCAATATGGCGGTTCGAACAAGGCAGGAACAGTTTTCAGACTAACACCGAACTCAGGAGGCGGATGGACAGAAACCACCCTCTACGACTTTTGCAACCAATCGAACTGTGCCGATGGTGCCTATCCAGTCTCGCCGTTGATATTCGACGGGCTGGGTAATCTCTACGGCACCGCCAGGGGCGGTCAAGACGCCCACTACTGCACGGATGGGTGCGGCGTAGTTTTTGAGTTGACGCCATCGGCAACCGGCGACTGGACGGAAAGCGTGCTCTACGGTTTCACGGGCGGCGCCGATGGAGCAGATTCGTTGGCCGGGCTGTCCTTTGATGTTGCTGGAAACCTTTATGGCACGACGTGGCAAGGCGGAGTCATCACTTCCTTCTGTTATGACGGATGTGGTGTCGTGTTCGAGCTGTCGCCGGAAATAAACGGCTGGATTGAAAGCGTCCTCCATGCCTTCATGGATGAATGGGACGGATCGAATTCCTGGGCTGCGTCGCCGATCTTCGATCGAGCAGGAAATCTATATGAAGAGGGTTGGAATGGGGGCCAGTATGGGAATGGCAACGTCTTTCAGTTGTCGCCCAATGGCGACGGAACCTGGACGGAGAATGTTCTTCATCAGTTCAAGGGCGGCAAGGATGGAGGTCATCCTCAAGGAGGCCTCGTGTTCGACAGCGCCGGAAATCTGTACGGCATAACGAGAGAGTCCTCTCCCGGCTATGGCACGATATTCGCATTGAAACCGGAATCTGACGGAAGTTGGGCGAAATGTATTCTGCATCGGTTCACGGGTGGTATCGATGGGGCAGATCCCTATGCGGGAGTGACGCTGGACCCGAACGGAAATGTGTACGGTGTCACAAATGACGGAGGCGCTCACGGCTATGGAGTTGTGTTTCGGCTGAAGCCAACATCGGCGTGCGGAGGGAGCTATCGTGTGCTTCACGCATTTAAGGATGGTCCAGGAGCCTATCCGCAGGGAAATCTAATCATCGGGAATGGCAGTCTGTATGGCACGACCTATGGAGACGGCAGTAAGACCTTTGGATCGGTATTTGAGATCACACCGTAATTCACCTTTCGATCCATGTAGCTATCGGAATGTCGGGCCGAAGGAATAGATTTTGAGTTTTAAGGCCTCGCGATAGCGCTCATTGACCGATTCTGTGATCTTCGTCACATCGCGTCGGCCAGATCGAAGCTAGCATCTTAGCCCACATGAAAGCCGCCGTTTATACCAAGGCCAGATTGGGGAAGGTCCTCGAAATGAAGGACCTCGAACAGCCCGTTCCGAAGGACAACGAAGTCGTCATACGGGTTCGCGCCGCTTCCGTCAATCCGCTGGACTGGCGCATGAAGAGCCAACGACCCGGCGTAGATGTCGCGGGCGAGGTAGCGGCGGTCGGAGGAACGGTGACGCAGTTCAAGCCAGGCGATGCCGTGTTCGGCGTTTGCAAAGGGCGGTGTTACATTTACGCCGTCACTGCGAAAAGAGAAATAATTCCCAAGGTGGCCGATGCTTTCGCGCGTTTTGCGAAAGGGTGGAACATTCGATGCTCTCTCCATCTGACCCCTTACACCGCACCCCGAATTTTCATCGCAGCCTTTCTGAAAGCATGGGCCACCGGCGCTTGACATCCCTTTCATAGAACACCCATCTCGCTGAACCCTGTCATAAATGTCAGTTGTCCATACGAAGAATTTCGAGAATCGTAAGCTCACTTTGGGGTTCTAGCTTACTCGCTACAAAAACGAACACTTCGCTAGTTCTGCAGATTGGCCGTCGCATGGCAAATAGATTTAAGCAATGCCGCCGTAAGACTGACTTGTCTCGTAGCAAGACACGAAAAAGGTCACTCGCATGGACCCTCATCGTCAGTTTGTCAGGGCTCGCGGTGGTCTTATGGATGCTGCACTCCCACTCTGCGCATGCTTCCAACGCTCTCGCAGCTACCGGTGCTCCACCGGCGTTTCAACCGACGATAGCGAACCTAGCCGCCGCCCCTGACAAGATTCCCGCCGGAATGGTCTGGATTCCAGGTGGAGAGTTCTCCATGGGAGCCAATGATCCGCCCGAAATGAATGACGTCGGCATGAAAGCCACAGCAGACGCTCGTCCAATTCACCGCGTGTACGTCGATGGCTTCTTCATGGACAAGACAGATATCACGAACGCTCAGTTCGCAGCCTTTGTCAAAGCTACCGGTTACGTCACCATTGCGGAGCGAACTCCGACCGCAGAGGAATTCCCTGGCGTACCACCAGAGAATCTATTTGCAGGATCAGTAGTGTTTTCACCACCCGATCATCCTGTTCCTCTCGACAGCCACTTCCAGTGGTGGAGCTATGTACGCGGCGCCAATTGGCGTCATCCGCTAGGCCCACACAGCAACATTAAGGGTAAAGACAACTATCCGGTTGTGCATATTGCATACCCCGACGCCGACGCCTACGCGAAGTGGGCAGGAAAGCGCCTGCCCACGGAGGCGGAGTGGGAATTTGCAGCTCGTGGTGGACAGGCGGGAAAGCCATTTGTTTGGGGAGATGAGTTTCGCCCGCATAACCAGTGGATGGCAAACACTCATCAGGGACACTTCCCGGTGAAGGACACGGGCGAAGACGGATTCGCCGGCATTGCGCCAGTGGCGCAGTATCCAGCAAATGGGTACGGACTTTACGACATGTCAGGAAATGTCTGGCAGTGGACGAGCGACTGGTATCGTGCGGATTATTACCGACAACTTGCCGATGCCGGTAACCTAGCGCGCAATCCTCAGGGGCCACATTCTTCTCTCGATCCATCCGAGCCAGATCAGCCCAAAAAAGTTCAACGCGGAGGTTCGTTCCTCTGCACTGATCAATATTGCTCGCGCTACATCGTCGGCACACGAGGCAAGGGCGAGATCTCTACGGGTACGAATCATCTTGGCTTTCGCTGTGTGAAGCCGGCAATAACAACCAATCTGTCTGCGAGCAGGTAGTACTGACTCGGACGGGCAGCGAGTCGGAAGGATCGGACTGGAAGCCGCCAGCCCGCGATCGGCGACGAGAAAAAAACTAGAGAATGGAGAGACCCTATGCCACGAACGACGCTTCAGAACAAAACTGGGCCTAGCGCAACGCAAGGCCTATTGTGCTTTTTTGCCTTCGTGATCATTCTTACACTTCTAACGCAAGCCTTCGCCGCCGATAAGGCAAAGGACGAAGAAACGTTTCACAATGCCAATCTGGTGCTTCAGGACATGCTCAACAGCAAGACAATCTCCCAATCTGTATTGGCAAAGGCTGAGTGCGTACTGATTCTCCCTGGTGTTAAGAAGTTCGGCTTCGGCGTTGGTGGAAGCGGCGGCCGCGGCCCCATGCTCTGCCGCGGCGGAGAAAAGTTTGACGGCAAGTGGTCGGCGCCTGCGATGTTCTCCATTGGGGGCGCGAGCGTTGGCTTCCAGGTTGGAGGATCGTCCACCGATTTCGTTCTACTGCTCATGAATCCGAAAGTCGTGCATCAAATTCTCACCGGCAAGACCAAGATGGGCACCGATGCAACTGCGGCTGCGGGTCCCGGTGCTACAGCAGCGAGCGCATCGGACGCCGACATCTACACCTACGGAAAGGCCAAAGGAGCATTTGCGGGCGTTTCGTTGGGAGGCGCCACCGTCGAACCGGACAACGACGCGAACTATCGTCTCTACGCCAAGACGCTGACGGCTACCGATATCGTGCGCGGAAGTGATGTCAAGCCATCCGGCGAAGGCGCTTCTCTAGTCGCGGCGCTGGACAGCAAACTTGCCAAGCACGGCGACTAAATGAACCTGTAACGCGTCCATTTCTCAGCATGAGATGTCGCATCTCCCCGCGCTCATGGTGCGGTGCGGCATGGCGCAGCGTTGTGTTTCCGGCGGTTCACCACTGGACCCTCGAAAGGATGCAATGTCATATTTCATGGTATCGCCAGCCATGGCAAGGAAGACCGTACTTGCTCTTACGGTCTTCCTGAGCCTGATATCGGCAAGCTGTGCACAAACTCGTCCGGATCCACTGCCATCTTGGAATGAAGGTCCTTCCAAGAGGGCCGTCCTCGATTTCATTTCACGCACCACCACGCGAGGCGGCAAGGATTTTGTTCCGGAGGACGAACGAATCGCCACCTTCGACAACGACGGAACGCTCTGGGTCGAACAGCCGATGTACACGCAAATGGCCTTTGCTCTGGATCGTGTAAAGCAACTCGCCCCGAGCCACCCTGAATGGAAAGACCAGCAGCCTTTCCAAGCGGCGCTGGCAGGCGACATGAAGGCCGTTGCGGCAAGCGGCGAACACGGCCTGATGGAACTCATCATGGCTACGCACGCAGGCATGACGACCGACGAATTCGAAAGGACCATCACAAATTGGCTGGCCACGGCCCAACATCCGCGATTCAAACGGCCATACACCGAATGCGTCTACCAGCCGATGCTGGAATTACTTGCCTTGCTGCGAGCCAGCGGATTCAAGAACTACATCGTCTCCGGAGGCGGAGTGGAGTCCATGCGCCCATGGGCTGAACGCGTGTACGGCATTCCTCCCGAGCAAGTCATCGGAAGCACGATCAAGACAAAATTTGAAATGCAGAATGGAACGCCCGTACTGGTGCGCCTGCCGCAACTCGACTTTGTCGACGACAAGGAGGGAAAGCCGGTGGCTATTGAGAGAGTCATCGGGCGCCGTCCGATTGCAGCCTTCGGCAATTCGGATGGTGACCTGCAGATGCTGCAGTGGACCGCAGCGGGGCCAGGTGCACGGTTGATGCTTATCGTCCACCACACGGATGCGGATCGTGAATATGCCTACGACCGCCAGTCTTCATTCGGGCGCTTGGACAAGGCCATGGATGAGGCGGCCGCCAAGCATTGGGTCTTGGTCAGCATGAAGGACGATTGGAAAACAATATTTGCGTTTGAAAAATGATGTGCCGAAAACTCGGTTAAAGACCATCCCCGTGGAACGAAATTGTCTGCTCTCAGACAGTAAGACAAGCAGAAACGTGAGGATAACAATGAAGCGACTGATAGCCGCACCGAGCCTGATTACGATCGCGTTACTCGGAATATCCATTCCGGCTGCCGCAGCCAGACGATCTATCAATTCCTGGTTGCTCTTAGCTTTTGGAAATGGATCTTATGGACAATCTTTTTGTTCAGACTGTCGCGACTGAACCTTAAGTTGGAAGTAACTCACCCCGACAAGCATGGCCGCGCCGGATTCCTTGGTATGTCTCCATTGTCGTTGGCCCCGATCAACTTCGCGATCAGTGCAGCAATCGGCGCTACCTGGCGAGATGAGATTCTTCATGCCGGTGCGCACTTGATGACGTTCAAATTGCCCGCAATCGCGCTTCTTCTGGTAATCGTAATTGTCGCGGTCGGCCCGCTCGCTTTCTTCGTCCCGAAACTATCCGTCTTGTGGCGCCAGGGAATACTCGATTATGGAAGTCTCGCCCATCTTCACAGCTCCAAATTTAGGGAAAGATGGATATTGCGCCGGGAAGCCCGTGAAAACGAACTCCGGACTGCTCCGGAAATAAGCAGCTTCACGGACCTCGTAAGCAGTTACGAAAACATAGAAAACATGCAGCCCTTTCCGCTCGAGAAAGGTTCGCTTATCGCATTAACTTTAGCCGTACTGATTCGTGTTGTGCCGACAATATTGGCGGAAGTTCCACTCAAAGTGGCCCTGAGACCCTTGTTGGAGGCGGTGCGGTAGGACCCGGCACATCACACCATATGGGGGCATGCGGTGCACATTCGAGAAGTGTGCCTGGCACTGGCGTCGATCATGCCACTCCTGGGTACTCATGCGAACGGGCAAATTGATCAACTCGTGCCCGAGATCGATGTGAACTATAAAACGGCTCCGGATGTCCGCTTGCGCTTTCAAACCAAAGAGACGAGAGAAGGAGGAGATCCGGTACAAGCTGAGTTCGGGCCCAGCATCGACTTTTATCTGAAACCCATGCTCAGCCTGAAGAAGATTGCAAGGCGAGACCTTGATGACTCAAAGCATCGGCCCCTCGTGTTTTCGATTGGGTACCGTTATCTAAACGCCCCAAATACTCCGCAAGTTAACCGCCTCGAGCCAGTGATCACCGCACACTTTCCCATGAAGAGAGGGTTCTTGCTGTCCGATCGAAACCGCGCAGACCTTGACTGGAAAAGCGGCAGGCTCTCGTGGCGTTATCGCAATTTGTTTCAAGTTGAAAGACGACTCAAGATTCGTTCCTATCATCCCGCGCCATATGCCAGCGTCGAATTCTTTTACCAGAGCGAATACAACAAATGGAGTGATACAGCGATTTATGCGGGTTGCCTGTTTCCGATTGGCAGGCACGTTGAATTCAACCCCTACTACGAACACCAGAACAACACCGGGAAAAGCCCAAATCAGCAACTGAACCAGTTGGGACTCACTCTTAACACTTTTTTCTGACGCAAAAACCTGCAGGAGAGTCTGCAGCGACAAATCGCCGAGACTCTCCTCGAACCACGCCACTTACTTGGTGACCGACACGATCGCGGGATGTGTGTTGGTTCCACCTCGTTCGTCGATGAAGTAGATCACCGAACCGGTGCTGACAGCAGGATTACCCCAGAATGTGCCAGTCCCGTTCGTTCCGATGGTGAACGAGTTGGCGACACTCTGATTCTCCACCAGGAACGGCGAGACAGCATTGCTCAGGCTTTCCGTGCCCGAGAAGTTCGCCGAGCTCAGATTGAACGTGCCGATCTGGTTGCCGGTCAGGAAGTCAGCATCCATTTCGCTCCCAATAGAGTAGAGCCCGGAAGCTGGTGTCGCGTTTGCCAGCTGCGGTTCCAAAGTCGCGGTCGTGGCAGGATAGTCGTTCCCAACCAGGACTGCGCTGATTCCATTGACACCCGTCACCAGATATCCGACGGGCGTGATAAAGGTGCCCGTGAAAGTGACCCGACCAGTCGTAGCGTCAACCGCGTAATTGTCGGTCGCAAGCCAATTTGTGACGGTTCCCCCCTGATCCTCTGCAACATAGCCGCTGCCCGCGCTGACGCCATCGAAACTCCCCGTCATAATGAGGACTTGGGGAATACCTCCGACCATCAGCCCTGTTGCGTGGGCAACATAGTTGTTCTGCAAGAATGCTGCAGAAAAATCGGCGCTGTTGGTAGCGAAAGCCCGGCCGCTGCAAATTGGGTTCGCCTTAAGCAGATCCGTGGACGCGAACAGCACCTCGGTGGAATTGATGACGTAGTAGACCGAGTCCAGATTGTAAGGGTTGCCGGTAATGAGAGCGGAGACTGATGCCGTTCCTCTCCCGTAGCTATCGGTCGCTGAATACGTGCCGGTTCCGCCGGTGATGCCGGTTGCCACCGTGCCTGCGTCGTCCGCGTCGAACGCCAGATTCGTAATGTTACCGCTAGCGGATGCAAATGATCCTGCCATGCCGAAATTTCCGGATGCTCCGTCAGTGCCAACGAAAAGGAAGGTGTACATTCCAGTCAAGCCAGCCGCAAATGCCGACGAGTCCTGAAGGCGCAGGATGCCGCTTCCGCGAGCGCCAGTTCCGCTGCTGTTGTCGAGCATGATGTGCCCCTGCGTAAACACGTTCGAACCGTTGGGCGTGCTCACAGAGAAGTGAAGATTGGTTGTTCCTGCCGAGGTGGTCAATACCAGGCAGCCATTATTGTCCGGGCCAAGTGAGTAGGAACTGCTCGCGGGAACGATCGCGAGCTGGGATTGAGCCCCGCTCGAGCTGTTGATGTCTTCTTCTCCTGCGGTGATTCCGCCCTGACCATCAGTCGTGACGCTGCCGATGATCGTCACCGGAGCCAGATTCCCAGTGCTCGGTTCGAATCCTTTGATCAGGAATGCATAGGACTGGGTTCCGAGATTGCTCTCCGCACCTGAGCTGCATCCGAGAGCGTTGTAGACCTGAAGGCTGAGCGGCGCAGAAACTCCAATAGCTGTATCCGCGTCGGTAGCCTGAAACACGAGTCCGCTGAAGATACTGGCTGCTGTCGGTGTTCCGCTGATCTCACCAGTCGACGCGTTCAGCGACAGACCAGCAGGCAGCGTGCCCGACTTCAAAGACCACGCATAAACGCCCGATCCGCCAGTCGCCGTCAACGAGCTTGTGTAAGCTGCTCCCTCCGTGCCGCTTGGCAATGATGTGGTGGTCACTTGAACCACGGAGTCGATCTTGACGCTAAGGCTGCCCGAGAGTCCCACAGTGTTATAGAAGTCGCTAACGGAAAAGACCAAGGCTGAAGTTCCCGACGCAGTCGGAGTACCAGTGATCGCGCCCGTGGCGGCGTCTAACGCCAAGCCCGCAGGCAGAGAGCCTGACTTGATCGACCACGTGTAAGGTTTCGTGCCGCCTGTCGCTGTGAGAGCGGTCGAGTAAGCGACGCCGACGTTGCCATCGTTCAATACCGCTGTTTGGACGACCGGCGCGGCCTCTGGATTTACCTTGAGGCTGAGATTACCCGAGCTTGCGGAGTTGCTGGATGCATCCGTCACCTGGAAGACGAGCGAACCGGCGGTTCCCGCAGCCGAAGGAGTGCCGCTAATGCTGCCGTCGGAGCTCAGAGAGATTCCCGCGGGCAGAGCGCCCGACTTCAATGTCCACGTATATGGCGCCGTTCCGCCGGTTGCTTGCAGGCTGGCCGTATAGGCTGTGCCAACGGTGGCGGCAGTCATCGAAGAAGTCGTGACTTTCAAATTGGAGTTGTTATTGCCGCCGTTTCCGGTGCTGCTGAGAGCTCCGCCGCCGCATCCAGTGATCAGGAGCGAGAGAGCCAGAACGCAAAATGCTGAGAGAATGAAACAGTTGTGTTTCATAGACGAATGAACTCCTAACTTGAAATCGGCGACAACGGATGCGCCGCTGGGAATCTTATCGGGGGAAGAAACCTCTGGCGGAAATCTACGCTGCGGGGGAGCAGCTCACGCCTGAATTTTAAGGGGACTGGTTACCAACCAGTTCCCGGATATTTTCTCATACGAAATACCAAACTAGCTGTGAGCCGAAAACTATTTTGCGGCAGCGCTGCGCCGGTGGAGTCATAGAACAACGTACGCAAATAATCTCCGTTGATGCGGAGTGCGAAGGGTCCTGCGAATGCGCGCTCAACTCCTGCTCCGAGTGCGAACGAGGGGCGGACCAAGTATCCGTGATAGACATGAGTCGCATCGGCTGGCGTTGCACCGTCGATGAGCGCAAAACCGCCCAGGGCGCGAACGAAGATCCGATTCTTGCCACGCTCAAACGGATAGAACTGTGGACCGACTTGTGTGTTCAACATGTACGCCTGATGCGTGGTTCCGGGAACGCTGGAGGCGCGGAGAAAACTTGTGTCGAGCGTTGCTCCCAGGCGCGCGTTCCAATCGATCGAGCCGCTGACATCCAGACCATTGAGAGACACTGCGCCCGCGCCGTGAATCGGCATGGCGGCGTAAGAGTAACCAGTACTGACGTCGTAAGCAGGACCTTTCATTGCAGGTGTTGCGCCCGTAACCAGATTCTGCGCGACGGCAGTTCCGATCAGCAGGATCACTGCAAACCAGAGCTTGGCTGAGGTTCCGATCGTATGGGTCACTTGGTCCTTTCTGTGATGGCGTGGTGCAGATCTGGTGATCAGCGACTTCTGCACGCAGCAGTATGGGCAATCGAGCTTCCACTGGTGATCGCGAGTGCGTTGCAGGAGATATCACTCTGGAAGTGGAGGCAGAGTCTGCGATTGCGCTGTAGGGAAGAGAGTTAGCGCATTGCAGGGTGGAGTTCGGTGAGAGGAGCGCGAGGAGAGCTCTCTGGCTCGTTAGTAATCGTTCTTGAGTAACATAGCGGAGAGCAGGCTGAAAGTTTGTTCACATGGGGACAGGAAGTTTCTCGGTCGCGGCGGTGAAATGGGATGAACGCGGTTCCTTGCGCGGGAAGCGGGAGACGGTGAAGGCCGCGTTCACTACGAGGCCTTCGGTTATTTGTCGTTCCCGAAATGGGAATGGCGGAATTTTTGGGGGGTACCCCCCCTTCCCCTGGATTTCTGGAATCATCGGGTTAGGGAAAAATCGCGAAATAATCTATGGGGCTCAATAGCTTAGAGGCAAAATATTAGTTCGGCATTCGACGAAAGCGGCTGTATGTGTGGAAGGACCGCTATGCAGAGTTGGGCGAAGCCGGCCTGGTGCATCGGCGAGGAGGAAGGCCGCGAAAGGTAGTGTCGGAAGATAGGAACGGACCGGCCGCTGTGTCCGGACGTGGGGAGTTACTGGCGGCGCGGAAGCGGATTGCGGAGTTGGAGCGCAAGGTGGGGCAGCAGGAACTGGAACTGGATTTTTTCGGCGAAGCCTTGCGGCGCATAAAAATGGGCGGGAAGCGATCTGCGGAGCGGGGCCAATATCGAGGCTTCTACAGAGCTGACTGGGGCGAGGGAGCTAACCGCCCCCTCGCCCCAGACCCCACTCCCCGGTTTACAATCCTTTTCGCAAGAAAACTGTCCCTAGTTTCTTTGTCTCACCTCAGGGGTGCACTCCAATGACGCGATCCAGGGTTTTTCGTCTCACGCTAGTGCTCACTCTGACGATGTGGGTACTCATCGCCGACAAGGCCGTCGGCCAAACCTACACGGACCTTCATGACTTCAACTGTGCCACAGAAGGCTGTGGTCCTGACTACACATCATTGCTGGCACAAGGCCGGGACGGAAATCTGTATGGGACTGCGTCATTCGGCGGCTTATATGGCGATGGAACCATTTTTAGAATAGCGGCAAATGGCAGCGTCACAACCCTGCATAACTTCGATGGAACGGATGGAATGTATCCCTACGGCGGATTGATATTGGGGGCTGATGGGAATTTTTACGGGACGACATTTTATGGGGGCGCCAACAATTTGGGAACGCTCTTTCGCGTGACGCCCTCCGGCGTATTGACGGTACTTCACGCATTCGGGGGAGGGGTGAGCGACGGAACATTGCCGATGTCAACGCCCACGTTGGCAAATGATGGCAACTACTACGGTGTGGCAGAAGTGGGCGACAACACGCACGATGGCATGATGTACAAATACAGTCCCTCGTCGGGCTATACGATTGTCGCCACATTGGGCAACAACATCCCAGGTTCGGGACTTTTCGCTCCGCTGATCCAAGGGATAGATGGGAATTTCTATTCGACATCTTACGATGGTGGAGTAAACGGTTCGGGAACTGTTTACAGTTTATCTCCCACCGGAGCGGTTAACGTCATCTACAACTTCGACACGCTTCATGGTGGTTGGGGATACGCTCCGGTGGTTCAAGATTCTCAAGGGAATCTCTTCGGAACCGAGGCGCAGGGTGGGACGGACGATGGTGGAGTTATTTTCGGCACCACGACAAGCGGGAATTTCAAAAGCCTGTACAACTTTATCAACTACTGCCCGGGCCAAGCGTACGGTTGCGTCCCCGCGGGTGGCCTGGTTTTCGGAAACGATTCTAATCTCTACGGCTCAACGTATCGTGGCGGCCCGAATAATGATGGAGTTTTTTTCAAGATAACAAGAGCGGGCGCGTACACACAGCTGGCTACACTCAACGGGGCGAATGGTGCAGGACTTGTAGGCACGCCGATCCAACACACCTCGGGGACTATCTATGGGCTTGCTTCAACGGGTGGCGCATACGGCGGCGGCGTCCTGTACAGTCTTAACGTCGGCCTGAAGCCTTTTGTGTCTCTTCTTTTCAGCAGCGGAAAGGCGGGCACACTCGTTGGCATCTTGGGTCAAGGATTTAGCACGGCGCACTCCGTCTCGTTCAACGGAGTCGCCTCCAGCTTCAAGGTCATTTCCAAGGGCTACTTGGTCGCGAAAATCCCAAGTGGCGCAACTTCAGGGTTCGTAGTGGTGCAGACATCGACAAAAACCTTCAAGAGCAATAGACAGTTTGTCATTCAGTGAGGGGTGTAGACGAGTCAGGGGCTACGTTCCCGCGTGTGTACAGTTCGGAGAGATAGTGAACGTCTTGTGCACTCCAGGGTTCCGTCCCCAGGTTTCTGTCCCAGGGAGAAGGACTGCCACTTCTGGAGAAAGCGGACGGGGAGTGAAGCCCCCGGGCAGTCGCCTTGACGCCTTGCGAAACGAAGGTGGGGTGGGGAGCGAGGCTCTTGGCCCTCAGCGGCTGAAGCCGCGGTATTTTTATCGTTTGTGGGCACGACTGGAAGTCGTGCCCTTCCCGGGGTAAACCGGCATCCTAGTTTCTTGTCTATCGACACGACTGGAAGTCGTGTCCTTCTTGATCTGTGTCGGCGGTTAATTCCGCCTTAACACTTCGGTAACCTTCCAGACCCCTTACTTCATTTTTCCTCTGTTTTCCTTGTGCTACCGTCTTTTTAGTCCCAAATTTCACAGAGGTTTTTGCCAGGAACGTGTCTTCCAACGACCGCAAACCGGGAGTTCACATTGCGTGGACAACGGTTACATACCGCAGTGTGGCGCTGCTGATTCTGGCAGTGCTGGGCGGGTTTTGCGCGTTCATGTGGTTCACCTTCCCGCAGTTCACCGGTACCGCTATAAAGAAGACCGATGAAGTTGCCAACCGGTTGTTGGAAAAGGTCGCCGGTATGGCTCCGGCGCCTGGAACGGGAGCGGTGACGGCGCAGCAAGCGCACTTCACCGCGCTTGATGGAACTGTGCGTGTGAAGAAAGGGAATAGCAATACGTGGATTGTGGGGGACTATCGCGTTCCGCTGGAGAAGGGCGACGTTGTTCAGACCGGCTCGGAGGGGATGGCGAAGGTCGTCTTCAACGACGGCACAAGTTATACGGTGAAACAGGATTCGCTGATCGTGATCGAAGAGAACTCGGCGAACGATCAGCAGCAGACGAATGTTGCTGTCGCTGTGAGTACCGGAACGGTAGATCTCTCGACGGCGACGTACAGCCAGGGATCGAAGTCGCAGGTGATTGTGGCGGGAGCGACGGCCTCGTTGTCTCCGGACTCGGCAGCGCAGGTGCATAACGATCCGAATGCTGACCAGCACGAAATCCTGATGAAGAAAGGTTCGGGCGAGGTCACGCGCAACGGCGAGACGGTACAACTGGCGAACTGGGAAAAAATCAGTTTCCAGGGACAGCAATCCAAGATGGAGAAGGCGAAGGAGATCGGGCCGCCGACGCCGATCGCTCCGGCGAACATGGCTCCGCTGTTCTCGAATGGCGAGAGCATGAAGGATGTGGAGTTCACGTGGACGTCGATGGCGAATGCGGTTGGGTACCGGCTTCGTATCTCCCGGAACCCGTATTTTTCTTCTACACTCGTTGACAAAAAGGTGAATACAGCGGCGGTGACGGTAACCAACCTGGGCGAGGGCGCGTACTACTGGATGGTGCAGTCCTATGATGCCGCGGGCAAAGAGTCGGTGGAGAGCGAGAAGAACCGGTTCACGATCATCTCTAAAGGCAAAGATTCGGAATCGATTGCGCTAGACCTAGATCCGTTTATTCAGCACGGGCATGTGATCGAGGTGACGGGCAAAACGCAAGTGGGCGCGCGCGTGATGGTGAATGGCAGCGAAGTCCCGCTGGTGAACTCGGAGGGCGAGTTCCACTACTTCACGCCGCCGTTGCCGTCCGGGGAAGCGGTGATTACGGTAACGGCGCAAACTGCGGCGGGCGGAGTGAATACGCAGCAGAAGAAGATCGTGATTCAGTAGCGCGTGTTGCAGTAATAAGGAAGCGCGCCAAACGCGTGATTTGTTCGCCCGCAAACTACGCGGGCGATTCACGCGGCGCGCTCAGATCCTTCGGCGCCGAAACAAGGCGCCTCAGGATGACAACGTTTTGAAAGTAAGCAGGGTTGGCCGGGATCACGTAGAATAGAGTTGCCACCCCTTAAAAAGATCAGGCGCCGCCGGGAAAATTTCCCGGGCAGGCAGCATTGTGAGATACGGACCGCTTTGTCATGTCAAATAATGGATTCCATTCCGCCGCGACGCGCAACCACAACCTCCGATCGCTGTTCAGCATATTTTCCAGCGACTTAGCCATCGATCTGGGCACGGCCAACACGCTCGTGTACGCGCGCGGAAAAGGGATCGTCGTCAACGAACCGTCGATCGTCGCCATCAACAAGAACACCGGCGAAGTGGAAGCCGTGGGCAAAGAGGCGAAGGAGATGCTGGGGCGGACGCCGGGAAACATCGTCGCCATCAAGCCGATGAAAGATGGCGTAATCGCCGATTTTAAAGTCACCGAGAAGATGTTGAACTACTTCATCCAGAAGGCGCATAACCGGAAGATGCTGGTGCATCCGCGGATTGTGATTGGCGTGCCGTCGGAAATCACGCAAGTGGAAAAGCGCGCGGTCATGGATTCGGCGTATCGCGCGAAGGCGAGCGAAGTGCATCTGGTGGAGCAGGCGATGGTGGCGGCGATCGGTGCGGGTTTGCCGATTACTGAGCCCAGCGGCAACATGGTGGTTGATATTGGTGGTGGCACGACTGACATCGCGGTGATTTCGTTGAGCGGCATTGTCTATTCGCGGTCCGTGCGTATGGCCGGCAACCAGATGGACGAAGCCATCATGAATTATCTGAAGCGGAAATATAACCTGCTGATCGGCGAGCGCACGGCCGAGCAGATCAAGATGGAAATTGGATCGGCGCATCAGCTCGACAAGCCGCTGACGATGGAGATCAAGGGCCGCAACCTGATCGAGGGCGTTCCCAAGACGATCACCGTCGATGACGGCGAAATCCGTGAGGCTTTGAGCGAGTGCGTTTCGACGATTATGAATGCGATTCGCGTCGCGCTGGAGCGGACCCCGCCGGAGCTTTCGGCGGACATCAGCGACCGTGGCATCGTGTTGACGGGCGGCGGGGCGCTGCTGAAGAATCTTGATAAGCGAATCCGCGAAGAAACCGGGCTGCCGGTTTCGATCGCCGACGACCCACTGTGCAGCGTGGTGCTCGGCACTGGCAAGATGCTCTCGGACTTCAAGCTGCTGAGAAAGATCTCAATTGAGTAGCAGTTTCAAGTTTCAGGTTTCAAGTTTCGAGCAAAGGGCTCGGCTGACGTAAACCTCTCAGTCTTGAAACTTAAAACTGGAAACTCGAAACTGGTGTTATGGAATCCGTCCTCGGCCGCTATCGCAACCTGATCGTGCTGGTGCTTGTGCTGTTTGCGCAAGTGCTTGGGCTGGCGGTGCAGGTGAAACGCGGCGGCGCTGCCAACGATGCGCAAGATACGCGGCTGATCCGCATCTGGGCGGTTGGGGCGCTCTCTCCGTTTGAGCGGAGCGTGGTGTGGATTCAGAACTCCTCTCGCAACCTCTGGCACAACTACTTCTATCTGCGCGGTGTGCGCGCGGAAAATCGTCAACTAAAAGAACAGATTGAGCAGATGCGGCTGGAGCAGGTGCGCCTGAGTGAAGATGCGGCGCAGGCGCGGCGTCTGCAGAACCTGCTTGCGTTTAAGGAACAGTTCATCGCCAAGACGGTTGCGGCACAGGTGATCGGGTCGAGCGGCAGCGATTTGTCGCGAATCGTTTATATCGATAAGGGCGAGGATTCCGGTATCAAGCGAGACATGGCCGTCATGACGGCCGATGGAATCGTGGGCAAAGTTTTGCTGGTCTATCCCAGTGAGTCGCAAGTGCTGCTGATCAGCGATCAGTCGAGCGGTGTGGGAGCGATTCTCGAAAAATCTCGTCTGCAGGGTGTTCTGCGCGGGGCTCCGAATGGCGAAGTCACTCTGGAGAGAGTCATGAGTGACGAGCAGGTGCAACCGGGGGAGACCGTGCTGACCAGCGGTGGGGATCAGATTTTTCCTAAGGGGCTGCCGATCGGGAGCGTTACCAAAGTTGCGCCGGGGAAGGATTTGTTCCTGAACATCAAGATCAAGCCTGCGGCCGATTTGAGCAAACTGGAAGAAGTCCTGGTACTGGTGGAGAAGCAGGAGCGGCAGTCCTTCGCCGATGTGCATGAACGCGTGCGCGCGGCGGACATTTTGGCGCAGCGATTGCCGTCGGTACCGGACAAGCCAGCGGTGGATCCAAATGCGCCGGCCACCGCGTCGAATGCTGGGTCGAAGCCTGCTAATGGCGGTCCGGGCACGGCGAGCACCAAGCCGGCGACGAATGCGAGCACCACGCCGAAGCCGAACAGCGGAGTGACGGCACAATCGGCGGCTAAGAAAGAGGTTGTACCGGGACAGCAGGCATCGGGGTCTGCACCTGTGAGTGCGGCGACCAAGACGGCCAAGCCGGTGAACAGCAATCCGACCCAGACGGATTCCGCAAAAGTACAGCCGGGACCAGCGATCGTCGAAGAGAAACCTTCCAGTCCAGTCCCCGCTCAGCCAAAGTCCCAGACGCCCGTCGAGGACAATAGTCCACAATAACGTGCCCATCACCTATACATCGAACGAACAAGTTGAGGTTTATCGGTTCAGTGTGCCGGTGGCGATTGGCGTGCCTCTGCTGGCGCTGTTTCTACAGGCGTTCGTGCCGCTGCACTTTCCGCGATTTGCCGTTTACGTCGACTTGCCGCTGCTGGTTACGATCTTCTTCGCGATGGCTCGGCGGAGTCCGATTGCCGGGCTGTTTACTGGAGCCATTATCGGCTTGGCGCAGGACATGCTTGGGCATAATCCGATTGGGATTTATGGCATCGCCAAGACGATCGTCGGTTACGGCGCGTCATCGCTGGGTGTAAAACTCGACGTGGAAAACGCGGGGGCGCGGTTTCTCGTCACCCTTGGCTTTTACCTGATTCATTCGGCGGTGTATTTCACGGTAGCGCGGGCGTTGGTCAACATGACACAGAGCTGGAGCTGGCTGCATGGCATTTTGGCCGGGCTGGTAAATGCGTTCATCGGAGTGTTGCTGTACTTTGTGCTGGATCGGTTTAAGCAGAGAACGTGAAAGTCGCGAGTCGCCAGTCCTGAGCCCCGAGTAACGCAAAAACCAGTGGCCAGTTGTCAGTAGTCAGTGATCAGTAAAACCGGTACTCACCGTGACTTCCGTTACCCTTCCGACTATGGCGTCCGCGAACCAAAGCTTTACAATGGTGGTAATCCGAATTCAATCCAGCGAGGATAGTGACACGTTGCGGCCCGGAGTGCCCTCACGGCGCATAACTGGCAACTGGCAACTGGCCACTGAAAACTGATGTTTGGCCGCGACGAAAAAGTATCCGAGATCCGCCTGACGGCGGCGCAATACATCATCCTCGGCATTTTCCTGGTCCTTGCCTACGGACTGTGGCGGCTGCAGGTGATGCAGAGCGATTACTACTCGCTGGCAGCCGAGAAGAACCGCATTCGCAATGTGCCGGTGCTCGCGCCTCGCGGAAAAATTCTGGACCGCGAAGGGCGGATTATTGTTGATAACTATCCCTCGTTTTCTGCGCTGCTGCTGCGCGATTCTTCTCGCGATCTCAGTGCCGATGCTGATCTGATCGCGCAAGGGTTGCATCTCGATCCGAATGAAGTGCGGGCGCGCATCAAGCGTTTTGCATCGATGCCGCAGTACCAGCCGATTTTCCTGAAAGAAGACATCACGCCGGACGAGTTGCAATTTATCGAGGCGCACCGGAACGAACTTCCGGAACTCGACACGATCATGGCGCATCGCCGCTTGTATCCGCGGAACGGGTTCATGGCGCACCTGATTGGATATGTCGGCGAAGTCAGCGATGACATGCTCAACCAACCGGCGTTCGAGCTGTATAACCCGGGGGATGTCGTTGGAATTTCCGGTGTCGAGCGGCAATACAACACGCTCCTGATGGGCAAGAACGGATCGCGGCAGGCCCTGGTCGACAGCCATGGCCGCGAAGTTGGACGGCTTGGCGAGACGGAAGCGATTCCGGGGAAGCAGTTGAAGTTGACCATTGATCTCGATTTGCAGATTGCCGCCGAGGAACAGTTGCAGGGAAAGAACGGGGCGATCATCGCGATGAATCCGCACAACGGTGAGATTCTAGCGATGGCGAGCGGGCCGACGTTCGATCCAAATGATTTTGCGGTGCACGTTTCGCGCGATGAATGGAACAGGTTAGTTACCGATCCGGACAAGCCGCTGCTGAACAAAGCCATTCAGGCGCAGCTCGCACCCGGTTCGACGTTCAAGATCATCATGTCGTTTGCGGGATGGCAGGAAGGCATTGCGCAGACTTTGCACGTGAACTGCCCGGGGAGCGCTGATTTTTACGGCAGAAACTACAAGTGCTGGGTCTACTTCGAACACAGGGCTCATGGCGCTGTCGACCTGCAAACAGCGATTTACCAGTCTTGTGATGTCTTCTTTTACACGTTGGCCGACAAGCTTGGCATCGGGCGGATCGCGAAATACGCAACGATGCTGGGCTTGGGTGAGAAGACGGGGATTGATTTGCCGAACGAAGTCAGCGGAGTAATGCCGTCGGAGGAATGGAAGATCCGCAACTACAAGCAAAAGTGGTTCGCTGGGGAGACCATTTCGGTCGGGATCGGGCAGGGCGCGGTTACGGTGACGCCAGTGCAGTTGATCCGTGCGCTGTCGGCGATTTCGATGGGCGGCAAGATGGTGGTGCCGCACGTGACGAATCCGACAGACCTGCCGCCGGGCATGGTGGATGCGGCGCACTATACGGAAGTGAAGACGATTCCGATTGATGTTGAGGGATGGAACTACATCACGGACGCAATGGTGCGGGTGTTGCAGCCGGGTGGAACGGCGCCGTCCGCCGGCATCCCGGGAATAGAAATTGCTGGTAAGACCGGATCGGCTCAGGTCGTGTCGCTGAATCTGCGGGCGAAGGTCAAGAATGCGTCGGAATTCGCGCAGAACGGATGGTTCGTTGGATTCACGCCGCGGCGAAATCCCGACATCGTGGTGTGCGCGCTGTTTCAGGGCGGCGAGCACGGAAGGCTGGCGGCACGGCTGGCGACGCAAGTGATCAAGGCGTACGTGGATAAACAGCGGCGCACGCCGCAAAAGATGGTGGAGAAGCCGAAGGCTCCGGGGACGGTGGATGTGGGCGCGTTCTGGAGCGATGCCGGCGACGGCAACGATTTGCAGGCCGCGCGCATAGCGGTTGACCTGTCGAAGAAGAAGATGGTGTTGGCTACGGCTGCGCCGGGGATGAATTAGTTAGTCCTGAGTTGCGAGTAGCGAGCGAACACAAGGTCCTTCGACTCCGCCTCGGGATGACAGGGTTTAAGTGAGGTTTCGAGTAAGAGCTGGGAACTGAATTTCCGATGTCCAGATACGTTTCATATCGCGACTTTGACTGGCTGCTGCTGGTCTTTGTGCTCCTGATCTGTGGGCTGGGAGTTATGGAGATTCACAGTGCGACCATGCACACCAAGTTTGCGGGCGCGCATGTGAAGCAGGTCTATTGGGTTCTGGGTGGCGTGGGGGCGATGTTCCTGATCAGCCTGGTGAATTATCAAGCTCTGCTCGAGCAGATTCACTGGTTCTACATTGCTGGCATCGGATCGTTGATGGCTGTAATGGTGTTCGGCCAGAAGTACTTGGGTGCGCGCCGTTGGATCAAGATGCCCGGTGGTAATCACTTCCAGCCATCGGAATGGGTCAAGCTCATCCTCATTCTTGCGGTTGCGAAGTATTTTGCCGAGATGCGGCAGCGGGAACTGACTTGGCCTGACATGATCAAAGCTGGGGGCATCGTCGGGATTCCCATGCTCATGGTTCTGGCCCAACCCGATCTCGGCACGGCGCTTACCTACGTTCCGATCGCCGTAATGGGCATCTTCCTGGGTGGGTTGCAATGGAGACAGGGACTAGCGATCGGCTTACTGGCCCTGATAGGAATGACTGCCGTTTTTGCGGTTCCCAGGGTTCACGTTTTGAAGACCTACCAGAAGCAGAGACTAACCAGCTTTCTGGATCCCGAGCTCGATCCGCAGGGGTCGGGGTACCAAGTTGAGCAATCCAAAATCGCGGTGGGTTCAGGCGGCATTTGGGGTGGTAAAGGCTCACAAACACATGGAGCTTTCCTGCCGATCCCCCAGACGGACTTCATTTTTGCCGCGTTTTCCGAGGAACACGGATTCGTGGGCGCTCTCGGGGTTCTGCTGCTATACTTCATTGTGCTGATGCGTTTGACGCAGAACGCGCAAACAGCGCCCGACCGCGCTGGCACGTTTGTGGTGATGGGTGTGGTGGCTGTGCTTAGCTTCCATATCCTGGTCAATGTCGGCATGGTGGTTGGCTTTATGCCGGTCACCGGAATACCTCTGCCGCTGATGAGTTATGGTGGGTCTTCCGTGTTGTTCATGTTCCTGGCGCTGGGGATGGTAATGAACGTAAGAATGCGCCGCTTCGTGAATTAAGCCTGTCTGCCGGGTGAGCCGGCCAGGGCAAGCTACAGGAACAGAAGGCTTTACAGGGAAGAAGGCAGAGTGCAGTTGCTGCGCGTCACCGGCGAAGTCCGGAGCGTAGCCCAAAAATATATCGATCGCCTCCGCGTGAAGGGGGCAATTTCACCGGCCATGGAGCAGTAAGGCCGGGCAGGATTGAAGCTGAGCAGCCGGGCAGGGAACGGCCCCCCGACCAGAAGGTCAGAGAGTGCGGTCACAACCCCGGCAGACGTGAATGCGATAGTGCAAAAGATTCCCAAGCTTATGCAGCGGATTCAGCCAGGAGAAAGTCTCCTGCGCTCATGCCGCCCCTTGTGTGGGGCATCGCCAGCTTGATCCTCCCGTGCCTTTTCTGACTCCGCTCCGGTGAGCCCGTGCGGATTCCTTGATGAATCCGGCGGTACGGAGTGTTCAATGAACAAAGAACTGTTTGTGTCGTCCACGCCTCATGAGAGCAAAGTGGGGCTGGTGGAAGACGATCTGCTCGCGGAAATTTATCTGGAACGCGAGAACGAGTACACCTTAGCGGGATCCATTTACAAAGGGCGCGTGACGCGCGTGCTTCCGGGCATGCAGTCGGCATTTGTCGACATCGGCCTGGAGCGCGATGCGTTCCTTTATGTTTCCGATTTCATGGATCTGGAAGAGCACGACGATGATTTGACGGACGTGGTTCCGGCGAATCGCGGAGTGCAGGATATGCGGCAGCAGGGCGCGCCGGTTGGTCCCGCGGAATCCGCGGACGGATCGCTGGTGGAAGTTGAGGGCCAGTCTGAGGCGCAGGAATCGGGCTCGGATGAAGGCGGTGAAGAAAATCAGGCACAGGTGGCGGGCGAGAACGCCGAGCCATCGAATGGCGGAGACGCGAGAGGAGACCGCGGGGCATTTCGGGGTGGAAGGCGGCGGCGCCGTGGCGGACGCCGGGAGCGGTTCGAACGGAGTAACGACCGCGGGAGTGATCGCGGTAATGACCGCAGTGGCGAGTCGCGTTATTCGCGGCCTGCGGAGACTTTGAGTCCGCGGCAGTCGGGACCTCCTGCGGGATATCAGCCGATTTTGCTGCCGGGCGAATCGATCTCGAAGTATCAGCGATTCTCGCCACAGGCGGCGGTGGAAGAACACGAGCCGCACCAGAGCGTGGAATCTTCGACTGAAACGCTCGACGCCGATGTTCCGCTGGCTGCGACCTTTCCTGAGGACGAACCGATTTTTGCTGCGAGCGAGACCGAAGCCGTAGCCGAGCCGGTTCATGAACATGAACACGAGCAGCAGGAAGAGATTCGCGAGGCGGCCGATGAGCCGGTTGAGTCGGCGTCGACATCGGCGAACTGGAATCGCGAGTTCCGGCGTTCCGACGAGGTGAGTTCTCCGGTGCTGGATTGGGCTCCGGAAGTGCATAAGTCGCTGGAGTCTCAGACGGAAGTTCCCGCGCAGGTCGAGAGTGTGCGGGAATCCGATGTGCAAGCGCACGAGTATGAAGGAGAAGAAGAGATGCACCGCGTCTCTGAGATCTCTGAGCCGCACTCCCGGCCGGCGCAGGCCCCTGAATTTGCGGCGCCGGGGACGATGGAAGAAGAAACCATCGAAGACGAAGAGGCGGACACGGTTCATTATGAGTCTTCTGCGGACGATGGTTATGACGAGTTCGAGGAAGAGACGCATGCGGCGGGACAGCCGGAGCATTTGAATGGCGACGCGCGCGAGGCCGTGAGCGAGATTCATGACGACTTGATGGCGGAGTCGGGGATTGTGCAGGCTCCGGAGGTGACTCCGGCGGAAGGCGAAGAAGATAGCGAAGAGCTTGAACTGGAAGAGGCGCAGGCGCAGGCTGAGGCGCTGCTGGATGCTGAGGCGCGCGGCAACGGAACAGTCGATGCGCGGGCGGAGGTTCGAGCTCCGGCGGCAACTGCCGGATATACGCAGAGATCGCAGCGGAGAGAACGTCACGGGTACGAGCGGCGCGGTGGGGACCGCGGCCGTCGAGGTGGAGGCGGCGGTCCACGTCGTTTCCGGCGGCGCGAGTCTGCTCCGGTTCCGCTGATCAGCGATCTGTTGAAGGAAGGGCAGGAAATCCTCGTACAGATTGCGAAGGAGCCAATCGGCAAGAAGGGTGCGCGCATCACGAGCCATATCGCTTTGCCGGGACGCTTTTTGGTCTATATGCCGACGGTGAATCACACCGGCGTGTCGCGGAAGATTTCTTCCGAAGAAGAGCGGCAGCGGCTGAAGCGGATCATCTTGAGTGAGCGCGAAAATGGACATGGCGGATTCATCGTGCGCACGGCTGCGCAGAGCGCAACTGAAGACGAACTTCGCGCCGACATTCGTTTCTTGAAAGGCTTGTGGCAGGACATCAAGAACCGGGCTGAAGCTTCGAAGCCTCCGGCGCTGATCTATCACGATCTGAACGTGGTGGAGCGCGTGCTGCGCGATCAGGTCACTGCAGATTTCAACGTGATCTGGGTCGATACCGAATCGGAGTACGAGCGCATTCTGCGCTTCTTCAACCGCTTCCAGCCGAACATGGTGAAGCGGGTGAAGCTGTATACGAAGGAGACTCCGCTGTTCGATCAATTCGGCTTGACCGAGGAGATGAACAAGGCGCTCAAGTCGAAAGTCTGGCTGAAGAGCGGCGGATACATCGTCATCAACCAGACAGAGGCGCTGGTCGCGATCGACATCAATACTGGCAAGTATGTCGGCAAGACGCAGCGTCTGGAAGACACCATCGTTAAGACGAACGTGGACGCCATCAAGGAAATTGTGCGGCAGATTCGTCTACGCGATCTGGGCGGCATCATTATTATCGACTTCATCGATATGGATGAGCGCCGGAACCGGCAGCGCGTGATGCAGGCTCTGGAAGAGGAACTGCGGCATGACCGGGCTCCGTCGAAGACGCTGCAGTTTAACGATTTCGGGCTGGTGGCAATTACACGCAAGCGCGTGAAGCAGTCACTGGAGCGGACGATTGGCGCGCCGTGTCCGTATTGCCAGTCGACCGGATATGTGAAATCGGTGACAACGATCTGCAACGAGATCTATGTCGAGATGCGGAAGATTGCCAAGCACCTGGAGCATGAAGATGTCATGCTGCGGGTTCATCCGGATGTCGCGAAGGAGTTGAAGGGCAACAATGCGCGTCTGCTGAACGAAATGGAAGAGATGACGAAGCGGACGATTATTGTGAAGAGCGATCCGGCAGTGCATCAGGAGCAGTTCGATATTAACTAGCTGCGAGTCGTGAGCTACGAGTCGTGAGAAAGACGGGCCCATGGCGCCCGTCTTTTTTCGTCTTATGATGCGGAGCTAAACTGGACCCCAATAACGAGCGAACCTGAGAAATTCTTCGGGGCTGGAGGATGCTAATGAGAGACGGAAGATCAAGTATCGTAATTCTTACCCTCGTCACAGTGATGTGCGTTTTGACAACGTTGTCTCAGGGGCAAACATCATATCCGAAGCAACCGAATGTTCCCGCCGAATATCAGGATGGAATTGCTCAACTGAGAATCGCCAAGGGGTATCTTGAAAAAGCCGGAAACAAGTGGGGCGGGTTTCGCGTGAGGGGCATCGCGTCCATCGATCACGCCTTGAAAGCGCTTGGTGTAAGTCCGGAATCAACGCCCCAGGAGATGGAATCCGGCAGTGTCGATGAGCCGAGCATGATGAACAGCGGTATAAGCAGCTTGCAAACTGCCAAGGAGGATTTCGCGAGAGCCGGCAACAATTGGGGTGGGCGTAAGGCAAGAGCACTTGCCCACATTGATCGTGCGCTTCAAGATTTGCAAATAGGGATTGACTGGGCCAAGGAACACAATACCTACTGAACCGTATTTCAAAAACCTCTTGATGTGGCGGGAAACCAGGCGGCGTTCCCGAGTCGCCTCTAGCTGACGTTGGCGAAGGTGCTTGCGGCGATATCAGCTTGCTGGCGCAGCTTCTTGGCTGATTCGTGGATGGATTTGGCCGCTGGGCCCGAGCCGCCTTGCTCGGCGGACTTGGCAACACTTCCAGCTTCTTCTGCTGTTGTGCCGGCCATGTCGAGCAGGACGACGATGGAATCGGCATGTAACTTCCAGATGGATGACATTTTCTGGCTGCGCTTGAGCTCTTCGAGTTCGGTGCGGATTCTTGCGGAGATTGAAACCAGACGGATCAGGATGCGGGCCACCTCGGCGCGCAGGCTCTTTTCTTCCAGAAATGCAGCGCTATAGGCATCGGCCTCCGCAGGCGTGAGCGTCAGGTTGAAGAAGCGCATTGGCACGACCTGGCGATACTTGGGGTCTGCCACGCGCACGAATACGCGAATGGATTCCTCGACACGACGGAGCTTGGTTTCTTCCGCGGAAAGTTGCTGAGGCGTAATTGCCGGAGGTTGAAACACGGCGGGCGGCGCGGGAGCTTTCGCTGCAGCGGCTTTCGCAGCTTTTGGCGCCGCTCCAGCTGCGCTTGCCGCGGCAGCGCGGGAAGCCTGAGCGGCAGGCGTGATCAGCGAGCGGCGGATCGGCGGGCGGCGGTCCAACTCCTTCTTCAGCTTCGAGACCCGGCGAAATTTTTCGAAGGCACTGCCATAGTCGGCGTCGAGAAGTTGTTTTTCCTGTATCGCCGCGACGTGCTCGACGGTGACTTCAACGCCGTCGACCGTGGTCAGGATCGTTCCACCCATCTCTTCCAGAGCTTGTCCGAAGTTCTTAATTTCGCCCAGGGCCTTCACGAACAGCTCATCGAACTTCTTGCCAAAGGCGGAATTGTAGGCCGAGACCGTCGCCAGCACGCCGGGGTGATAGAACGAGGAATCGAGCCACTGTTTGAGTTCCCGTACGCGGGCGATCATGCCGGAATCCATCAGGGCATTGAAATCTCGGAAACGTGAGACTTCTTCCAGGAACGGATCGAAGCGGCGCAGCAACTGAACGTGTTCTTCCGGAAGTGACGGGACATCAGTGTCGGCGAGGATCTCGATCAGAGCAATTTCAAACGGAGACAGCGGCAGTGCGCCGTCGAGGCCGTAGCCGCTCTGCTCCCACTGTCCAGGAACGCGAGGATGGCGGTAAAGGAACGTCGACACCAGGTCGGTCTTGTCGCGATTGACGTCAGTGACTTCACGCCTGCGAACAAAATATCGCAAGAGTCCTTCAGCAACTTCCGAATCTGTGTCAGGAGTGAGCGCCTGGCGCAGCATGGCCGGCGTGATGGCCATATCCAGCAGGTGCAGCCAACGGTACATTCGCGCCAACGTGTTGGGCAGTTCGCGGTCGGTATGGCGCAAAGCGTCCTCATCGAGATCGCGTGGGATCGGCACGTCGCCGCCAAGCGTTTCCCGCAGAAGCTTCTGATAGAAGCCCTGGACCGTCGCCAAAATGGCTAGTTCAAACCGAAGATCTTCGGCCAAAAAATGCCCCCGCAACCGCGTGTGCTCGTTAAAACTTTACTCACGTTCAAGTAAAGCGGAAAGGTTACCAACGGTGCAAGTTACCTCTGGAACGGATTTTCAGAGGTGAGATGGGGCGTGGAATCCGGAAGTACATGGACTTCCGAGCAATGCGCGGCGAGCGATGAGCGGGCTGAAGAGTCACTGCTCATTGCTCACCGCTTATTGCTATTTTCAGAACACGACAGTCTTGTTGCCGTACACGAGCACGCGGTTCTCGACGTGTGAGCGGACAGCGCGGGAGAGAACTACTTTTTCGAGGTCGCGGCCTTTGCGGATGAGATCTTCTACGGTGTCGCGGTGGGAGACGCGGACTACGTCTTGCTCAATGATGGGGCCGTCGTCGAGGACTTCGGTGACATAGTGGCTGGTGGCGCCGATGAGCTTGACGCCGCGCTCGAAGGCCTGATGGTACGGACGCGCTCCGACGAAGGCCGGCAGGAATGAATGGTGGATATTGATAATGCGCTGCGGATATCGGTTGACGAAGTCGTTCGAGAGGATCTGCATGTAGCGGGCGAGCACCATGAAGTCGGGTTTGTGCTCGGCGATCAGACTCTCGATTTTTGATTCCGCGGCCTGCTTGTTTTCTTTCGTGACGGAGACGACTGTGTAGGGAATTTTATAGAAGTTGGCGACCGCTTCATTGTCGGGATGATTGGAGATGATCAAGGGGATTTCGCAGGCGAGTTCTCCGCTCTGATGGCGGTAGAGGAGATCGACGAGACAATGATCGTATTTCGAGACGAAGATGATCATGCGCGGGCGATGGGATGATTGCGCGAGACGCCATGTCATCCGGAACTTTTCGGCTACTGGAGCGAAGTGCTTCGCAAAATCTGCGAGCGGGACGTCGAAATCTTTGGGATCGAATTCGACGCGCATGAGGAAGAGTCCGGATTCCTCGTCGGCGTGCTCGTCGGCGTGAAGGATGTTGCCGTTGTGACGGAACACGAAGTCGGCGATGGTGGCGACTTCGCCCTTGGCGTCGGGGCAGGAGACGAGGAGGATGGCGGAGGGTTTCATAGCAGAAGGACTAAGTGTGCTTTCGTGCCCTTGAGTTCTGGCTTCTTGCGTATCAGAGTCCAGTATTCCTCACGAACATCTTCGTCGATTTCGGTCGGGATATTGGTCGTATAGAGTGCGTCCGCACCATCTTTGCGGGGACCAGAAATCCAGTAACGCTCGTGGGTTCCTGTGTCAAAGTAATTCGCCTTGAACCCTGAGCCTTTCAAGCTTTGAAATTCTTTACCTCCGTAATACAACGTACTTCCCGTTTTCGAGTATGTGACCCGTCCTATTCGCGCAGGGCCAACCAGTGCTTCACCTTTGTACTCGATGTACATTATTCGGCTGCGTTTAGCCATGCCGCTACCGCCTCAAGGTTCTCAATATTTCTCGCGCCGCGTTTGCTCCAGAGCCGCCCGTCAGGCCTGCGCCGGGGTGGGTGCCGCTGCCGCAGAGATACAAGTTTTCGATTGGCGTTTTGTAGCGGGCCCAGTCTAGCAGCGGGCGCATGGTGAAGAATTGATCGAGAGCGAGGTCGCCGTGGAAGATTTGTCCGCCGGTGAGGCCGTATTTTTCTTCGAGGTCGTGCGGCGTGATGATCTGGTGCGTCAGGATCAGTTCGGGCAAGTTAGGCGCGTATTGCGAAAGCGTCTGCACGACGGTTTGTCCGAGCGCTTTGCGCTGTTGCTCCCAGTCGCCTTTTAGCTTGTAGGGCGCGTACTGCATGTAGATCGACATCACGTGCTTGCCTTCGGGCGCGAGCGTGGGATCGGTCAGCGATGGGATCGCTGCTTCCAGATACGGCTGGCGCGAGAACTGGCCGTACTTCGATTCGTCGAAGGCGCGTTCGAGGTAATCGATCTCGTTCCCGATGTGGATGCGTCCGCGAAGGGCGGAGGAGTCGCCGTTTTTTAGCGCAGTGAATTTTGGCAGTCCCGAGAGCGCGAGATTTACTTTTGCGACCGTGCCGTTGCCACGATAGTTTTGTAGGCGTTGCACGAAGTCCGGAGAGAGATGGACCGGGTCGGTCAGCTTGAGAAGCGTGCGTTTCGGATCGGCGTTGGAGATGACTGCCTTCGCGTGAATTTCTTCTCCGGTCGAGAGCAGAACTCCGGTGGCTGCGCCGTTCTGCACGCGGATTTCGATCACTTCAGCGCCGGTGCGAATTTCCGCGCCCGCGGCTTTTGCGGCGGAGGCCATCGCTTGCGTGATTGCGCCCGCGCCTCCAGCGGCGAATGAGGCTGAGCCTGCGGCATGAGAATCGGCGGCAGCGCGGATCAAGAGAACGAGTGCGCTGCCTGCGGACCACGGGCCGAGGAACGTTCCGAAGACGCCGCGAGCGGCGATGACGGCGCGGAGAAGTTCAGTCTCGAAATATTCTGAGGCGAGGTCGGCGACGGCCATCGGTCCCCAGCGGAGGAGGCGGAACATGTCTTTCTTGCCGAGTTTGCGGATGGCGCGTCCGGTTTGCAGCATGCTCCAGAGATCGCCGCGGCTTGGGTTGTCGATGTCCGGGGGAGTAGTTGCGAGGGCATCGGCGATGACTTTGCTGATCTTGCCGAGAGACTGCTGGAACTCGGGGTACTTCGCAGCGTCTTTTTGCGAGAAGGCGGAAATTTCCTGCGCGGATTTTGCGGCGTCTTGATAGAGAGTCAACGCGCGGCCGTCTGGGCTGAGGGCTGTCACGCAGACATCCGGCGTGATCATCTTCAGGCCGTGCTTTTCGAGTTGCATGTCGCGGACGACGTCGGGGCGGATGGGGCCAGCGGTGTGTGCGAGCGTGGAGCAGCGGAAGCCGGGATGGAATTCGTCGGTGACTGCGGCGCCGCCGACTTGTGCACTGCGCTCGAGGACTAGCGGCTTGTATCCGGCTTTAGCTAGATAGAACGCGGTGACCAGGCCGTTGTGGCCTCCGCCGATGATGACGATGTCTCGTGAAGTGGTCATAGGGAGAAGTATCCTGTGATCTGGAAAGAATGCCCTGACACGGTCGCGGTAGTAACAGCGGACGCGGGATCCTTCGACTGCGGTTTTGCTCCGGCCTTGCCGGAGCAAAATCCTCGCTCAGGATGACAGAGAAGAGAGGGCCTCATGCTGCTCCCTTCACATCTTTGAGAATCTCCAGTGCTGCAAGCCTGCCGTTGGCGCCCATGATGCCGCCGCCGGGGTGTGTTGCCGATCCGCACATGTACAGATTTTTGATTGGAGTGCGGTACTGCGCCCATCCCGGCACCGGGCGCAGGAAGAAGAGTTGTTCGAGGGAGAGTTCACCCTGGAAGATGTTGCCCTCGCTTAGTCCCCACTCGCGCTCGAGATCGAGCGGTGTGACGACCTGCTTCTGGATGATGATGTCTTTCAGGTTCGGTGCGTATTCGGAGATGGTGTCGACGACTGTGTTGCCGAAGGCTTCTTTCTCGGTGTCCCAGCTGAGTCCGGGAGCGAGTTTGTAGGGGGCGTATTGCACGAAGCACGACATGACGTGCTTGCCCGGAGGCGCGACAGAGGGATCGGTGAGCGACGGGATCACCATGTCGATGTATGGACGTTTCGAGAAGTGTCCGTACTTGGCATCGTCGTAGGCGCGCTCCATGTATTCGACCGTTGGAGAAATTGAAATCGCGCCGCGCAGATGAGCGCCGGGGCCGGGCATGCACTTAAAGTTCGGAAGGGCGTCGAGGGCCATGTTGACTTTGCCGGACGATCCGCGGAATTTGTAGCGGTTGATTTCTTCCAGAAAGTCGCCGGGAAGATGCTCGGGGCCCATGAACTTTGTGAAGGTGAGGCGCGGATCGACGCTGGAAGAGATGACGTCGGCATAAATTTCATCGCCGTTCGAGAGCACTACGCCTTTGGCCTTGCCGTCTTTGACGATGATCTGGGAGATGCCGGACTGGGTGCGGATTTCGACGCCAGCTTCGCGTGCCGCATCGGCAATTGCGTTGGAGATTGCGCCTGTACCTCCGCGAGCGAAGCCCCAGGCGCGGAAGGCACCATCGATTTCTCCCATGTAGTGATGGAGCAGAACGTAGGCGGTGCCGGGCGAACGCACGCCGAGGAATGTCCCGATGATTCCTGAGGCGGACATCGTGGCCTTGAGCACATCGGTTTCGAACCATTGATCGAGGAAATCGATGGCGCTCATGGTCATGAGCTGGACCTGGTTGTATTTGTCGTAACTCGACATGCCCTGGAAGCGGCGTCCGATGAAGAGGAGTTTCATCAGTTCGCGTGGATTCAAAGTCGTCGGATCGGGCGGGACCATGCTCAGGATCGGCTTCACGAAGCGGCACATGGCCTGCATGGCTTTGCCGAATTCGTCATAGGCTTCGGCGTCAACGCGGGAGTGGCGGGCGATTTCGCGGTGCGTTTTGCCGTGGTCGTTGACGCGCCAGAGATAGTCTCCGCTGGGCATCGGCGTGAACGTGCCGTCGAGCGGAAGGATTTCGAGGCCGTGGCGTGGCAGGTCGAGGTCGCGAATGATTTCCGGCCGCAGCAGCGAGACCACGTAGGAGCAGACGGAGAACTTGAATCCGGGGACGATTTCTTCAGTGCAGGCGGCGCCGCCGAGGACGTGGCGGCGCTCGAGCACGAGGACTTTTTTCCCGGCGCGCTGCAGATAGGCGGCGTTGACCAGACCGTTGTGTCCGCCGCCGATGACGATGACATCGTATTTGTTAGCCATGAGCTATGAGCCTTGAGCTGTGAGCTGTGAGCTTGGGACGTTGAAACGCAATGATACTCGCGCAGACGGGAGCGCGGAAGAAGATCAGAGACCGCTGGGGAGGACCGTCCAGCTACGCAATGCACTGAACAAAGATGGAATGATGGTTCTCATCGGGAAAATGGACACGCTGATTCTACATGCGAAAAACCGATTTTGTCTGCAAGGGTCAAAGAAAAGTGTGAAGAATGCGCACTCTCCCGGTTAGTTCAAACGGCTACGGATTGCTACAGTCGCCTTTCGGACACGCCTCGGCATCATCCAGGAATTGCGTCCAGTCCTCGGCGATGCGTTTCTGGGCCTCGTCCAGGCTAGTCTTCCCGCTTCGTACTTGTCCGGCGAGGAAGTTTTCCACTGCATCCTTTCGTTTGAAGTAGCGCGCGTTCAGTATGGCTTTCGAGGGCCCGCATTGCGGCCAGATGTTATCGAGAGTGTCGGCGCCCCCGAGTTCAAGGGATACAAGATGATCCAGCTCGCAGACCTGATTCTTCCCAGTATTGCTGGCGGGCTTTTTGACTTTGTACCAGGTGTAGGTGTCTTGCTTCTTTTCGGCGGTAGTCGCCTGATCGCGGACGCAGTCGGTTACGAAACTTTTCATTGTCATGACGTCAAGAGTCAGCGTCTCGTTAATTGCACCGGGAGTGCAGTTCGGGTCGGGAAGAAGAAATCCATTCTTCTTTCTGGTTTTGCATTTCTTCGAAGGCGGGAGGCTTACTGTCGTTAGGGCTTTATCGCCTTTAACATCAATCCCGGATGGACATCCGGTGGGAAGCTTGTCACCAGTTTGGGCAACACAGGCGACTGGAAGCAAAAGACAAGTCGTTAAGGACAGGGCGAGGCGCATATTTCCTCCAGAGAAACGGAGCAGCAGCCCGCATTACACGTCCCCCTCGCTGCGTTGCCCGGGATTCTAGCATATGGAGGGTGAGTTGCCTTTAGTTGCCGCACGGCAAAGCGATGCATATAATCCGATTTCCACGGCTTCCGCGCGGAGTCACTGCTGCAGCGTTCTTGCAGACGAGTCAGCCGGATGCTTTGCGAACTCGAGGTCATCCAATTGCCTATCGGAACTGCATTTCACGAGAGAACTTTTCCGCTCTGCCACAGCCTGAATTACCGCGAGTGGTCGGGATACTACACGGTCAGCGTGTATGAGGTGCATCATGAGCACGAGTACAACGCGATCCGTAACGCGTGCGCACTGATCGATATTTCGCCGCTCTACAAGTATCTGATTACCGGCAGGGATGCGACCCGGCTTGTCAACCGCGTGATCACGCGCGACATCAACAAGGTAAAAGTCGGGCAGGTCATTTATTGCTGCTGGTGCGATGAGGAAGGCAAGGTCATCGACGATGGCACGATCTCGCGGCTTGGCGAGAATGTCTATCGGTGGACGGCTGCTGATCCGAGCTTGAGATGGTTCCGGCAAAATGGCCTGAATATGGATGTGCAGATCGAGGATATTTCGGAGAAGACCGCCGCGCTCGCGTTGCAAGGACCAACTTCGGCGAAGCTGCTGAAGGCTGTGGCAGAGGCTGATATCGCAAATCTGAAATATTTCCGAGTGACGAGCGGCAAGATTGCTGGTGTTCCCGTCGATATATCACGTACTGGATATACCGGCGATCTGGGATATGAAATCTGGATGCCGTGGAAAGACGCCGTGAAAGTTTGGGATGAACTAGCTGCCAAGGGCAAGCAGTTCGATCTACACGCTGCAGGGATGCTTGCTCTGGACGTGGCCCGAGTGGAAGCCGGACTACTGCTGATCGAAGTCGACTACACGAGTTCCAAGAAAGCTCTGATCGCCTCGCAGAAGTTCTCGCCATATGAGTTGGGTTTCTCGAAGATGGTGCATCTCGAAAAAGAGAATTTCATTGGGAAGCGCGCACTGGAACACGACGCGAAGCATGGTGTGCCGCGGCAGTTCGTCGGGCTCGAAGTGGACTGGACCGACGTGGAGCAACTCTACGAGCGCTACGGCCTCACACCGGCGGCTCCGGCGCAGGCGTCACGCGTGGCGGTGCCCGTCTATTCGGGCGAGAAGCAGGTAGGAAAGGCGACTACGACGAGTTGGTCTCCAACGCTGAAGAAGATGATTGCGCTGGCGAGCATCGAGACTGAACAGGCGAAACCGGGGACGGCGCTGCAGATGGAAATTACGATCGAGGCGATTCGCCTGAAAACGAACGTGAAAGTCGCGACGCTGCCGTTCTTCAATCCCGCAAGGAAGACCGCAACCCCGGTCTAGAACCGATCTAATTCGAGCTGTGGAACGCGCCGACTGCTTCATCAGGGCGCGTTCTTGCTTTTCCGGAAAGATCAAGAATCAACCGGTATATCGATTCGGCGTCATCAAGGTCGGCAAAGACGGGTACGTCTCTTACGGAGAAGCGACTCCAACTTTGGGCTCGCTGCCCTTTCGTCGTTGTGTATTTGCTCCCAAACCAAATGGTGCCGGTGAAAGCGCCATCCCGTTCTACGGTGGGAATTGCGTTTAGAAACAACGAGCAACTCTTCCGCCGCGTGGCCTCTTGAAGCACGATGAGACGTCGATTCGTTATGCCGTAATAGGTTCGGCGCTTCAGCCAACCGTCGTAAAGAAAGCGGCCCCAGATCAGGTATTGGCCGATCAGGACAAATGGAATGCCCGGGATCACCATGAAGAACGCCGGGCCCTTCGAGTTGTGAGGCCAAAGGCCAAGGGCGATTGCCTCCCAGAAAATTGCGAACCCTCCCCAAAGAAGGCTGAAGGGAATCGCTAATCCATCTTCGGAATGAAAAATGACAGACCGATTCGGTCGTCCGGCCCAAAGCAGGTTTTCACCCGAGACCAGTTCAGACTGCAATTCAACCGAAGCTTCAGGATCGATGGGCCCCATACGCGTTCGCGACCGCGGACTCAGATTCAGGCTAGGGAAGTAAATCGAGCGTGTCTAGGTTACTTGCGCGCGCCGCCTGCCGGCTGCGTAAATCCACGCGCCAATCAGCAGCAGTGCGCCGCATCCTCCAACAATCTTGAACAGCGCCAGCGGCTTGTTCGGTTCGTCCGGCTGCGGAATCAGCGATAGAGCGATCGTCAGCGTCGTGGTCAGGAAACCCAGAGTGGCCACCATCTTCGCCATGATCGTTCCCCCTGGCACGCGGATCACATCCGGCCCGGCCGGTTCTCCTTGCAGCTTGATCATCGCCGCGAACAAATACAGATACGGGATGAAGTATGTGATCACGCCCATGCTGACCAGCACGTTGTAAGCGCCCTTCACGCTGGTCCCGGCTTGTCCCAGGAAGATAAACACAATCCCTAGTACGAACTGGGTGAGAAGCGCGACCCAAGGTGTTTTCCATCTTGGGTGCAGGGAGCCGAACGCGCGCGGGAGAAATCGATCCAGACCTGCAACAAAGGGAAGACGCGCGACCGCCGCAAGATACGCGCCCGCTGCGCCAATGTTGCTGAGTGCGATCAGAAACGCCGCCAGCGGCAATACCCCCGGATATCCCACTCGCGACGCTGTTCTCGACACCGCCTGCACCAGTCCTTGCAGGCTGTTGACCTCGGCCGAAGGCATGGCCAGCAGCACGCAGACGGTGCCGAGAATGTAGCAGATCGTGACCGTCACTCCTCCGAGCAGCAGCGCGAGCGGAATCGTGCGGCGGGCATTCTTGATTTCTTCTCCCATGAACGACGCCGTCTCGCAGCCGCCGAAGGCGAACGTCAGCACCGACCAGAAGATGATGTCGTTGAGGTGCGTGCTGGGTGTCATCGAATGGAGCGTGAAGTGCGTAGCCGATCCGAAGCGGTGCCACGCGATGAATCCCATGAAGATGACGATGCCGACGGGGATCCACATGGCGATCGCGCCAATGTTGTGCAGCCACTTCCCGACATCGAGTCCAACAATGTTCATCACCGTCGCCGCACTCAGCGTGAGCAGCGCAAACACAATGTAGAACGTGGCATTGCCCGAGAGATGCTGCCAGGCTGCTTCCCGCATGAACAGCACGTTGCTGGCGGCGAAGTAGAGCACGGCCGGAAAGTAGGGCAGGTTGCTCGTCCAGTAGGTCC
>Ga0335085_10001872_pt1 | contig 41900 bp, 39 predicted proteins | sample Lox_Sample_45_FD_206712 | JGI IMG/M metagenome (GOLD analysis project Ga0335085, IMG submission 206712) | Soil microbial communities from Loxahatchee National Wildlife Refuge, Florida, United States - Lox_Sample_4.5 | ecosystem: Environmental > Terrestrial > Soil > Wetlands | place: USA... | reverse complement strand
GAAGGAGTTCAGAACGGTGGTCTGCGTGACTGCGCAGCACCGCGGAATGCTCGATCAGGTGCTCGGGATTTTCCATATCGAGCCGGATTACGATCTGGACCTCATGCTGCCAGGGCAGACGCTGTTCCAGTCGACATCGCGGATTCTGGCGGGGCTCGAGCCGGTTTTCGATGCGGTCAGGCCGGATGTCGCGATCGTTCAGGGGGACACGACCACCACTCTGTGCGGCGCGCTGGCGGCGTTTTATAAGAACGTGCCGGTCGGGCATGTCGAGGCAGGCCTGCGCAGCGGCGATATGCGGCAGCCGTTTCCGGAAGAGATGAATCGCGTGGTGGCGTCGCGCGTCACGGCACTGCACTTTGCCGCAACGCCGTGGGCCGCGGACAATCTGCGCAAAGAAGGCGTCGCGGATTCGGCGATCTTGGTGACCGGGAATACGGGGATCGACGCCGTCCTGCATGTTCGCGGTGAGCTGGAACGCGGCGCACTGAAGCCGGAGTGCCGGCCGGGGCTCGATCCGGCAAAGAAGCTGATCGTGGTGACCGCGCATCGGCGGGAGAGCTTTGGGCCGGGGTTCGATCGGATCTGCGCCGCCCTGGCCCGGCTGGCCGAGCGAGGAGACGTGCAGATTGTTTACCCGGTGCATCCGAATCCGAATGTGCTGAGCGCGGTGGACCGTCATCTGCGCGGACGCGCGGGCGTGGTGCTGCTGGAGCCGCTCGATTACGTATCGTTCGTCGACCTGATGCGCCAAGCTTACATTCTGATCACCGATTCGGGCGGGATTCAGGAGGAGGGTCCGTCTCTCGGAAAGCCGATCCTGGTGCTGCGCGAGAAAACGGAGCGGCCGGAGGCGGTGCTGGAGGGGACGGTGAAACTGGTCGGGACGGACGCGGATCTGATTGTGCGCGAGGCTTCGGAGCTGATCGATGATGCCGAGGCTTATCAGGCGATGGCGCGAAAGCACAATCCGTATGGGGACGGCAAGGCCTGCCCGCGCATTGCGAATGTGCTGAGCGGGGACCGCTAATCGACGTAGAAGCGTTTGACGCGGGCGCTGATACCGCAGAGCACGTTATAGGAGATGGTCCCGGCGGTGCGCGCGATCTGCTGCGCGTCGAGCGAGACATCGCCTTCACTGCCAAGCAGCGTCACTTCGTCGCCGGGCTGGAGTTGCGGTGAGTGCGTGATATCGATCGTAGTCAGATCCATCGAGACCGTGCCGACAATCGGCGCGAAGCGTCCTGCGGCGATGACTCTGCCCTTATTCGAAAGGCGGTGCGGCAGGCCGTCGGCGTAGCCGGCCGCCAGAACGGCAAGACGCATCGGCGTAGGCGCCACAAACGTTCCGCCGTAACCGATTTTCGAGCCTGCGGGAATATCCTTCACGCTGATGATGCGGGCGCGCCAGGAAAGCGCGGGTTTGACGATGAGGACAGGCGGCGGCGCCGGCCCGCGGGCAGGTGAGACGTATCCATAGATCGCATGGCCCGGACGCACCAGCGACAGCCACGCCCGGCGGCGCGGGTAGGCGATGGCATTCGTGCTGGCGAAGTGCATCAGCGCGGGGCGCACGCCCAGTCCGGCCAGGTCCTGCCAGACAGCGTCGAATTCGAGAATCTGTTCTTCAGTTTGTTCGGTCGTGAAATCGGCGGCCGAGGCGAAATGCGAGAGCAGCCCTTCGACACTGACATTGCGGAGCCCGAGTACAGCCGCCGCGATCTGGGCCGCCGTGCCGCGCGTGCCGAGACGATTCATGCCGGTGTCGATCTTGAGATGCACCTTGAGCGCGCCGCCTTCGTCAAAACGGCGCAGATCGTCGAGCGAGTGGGCGACGGGAGTCAGGCGGAATTCGCGCAGCGCTTCATGCTCCCACGGCATGACGCCGGCCATGATAAGGATGCGGCAATTGATGCCGGCGCGGCGCAGCGCGATGCCTTCGTCCACGGAGCTGACGGCCAGCCATTTCGCGCCCTCCGCAGCGAGGATGTTAGCCACTTCCACTGCCCCGTGACCGTAGGCGTTTGCCTTCACCACGCCGATGATCTGGGTTTCCGGACCCACGGCTTCGCGCACAGCGCGATAGTTTCCGGCAATGCGCGAGCGGGAAATTTCGACGTAACAGCGGGCGGCCTGGGACACCGAAAACTATCGTCTCAGATCAACTCCCGGATTCGCGTTCCAGCTCAAAGAGCAGCTTCTCGTATTGCGTGGTCACGGCATCCCAGTTGTAGCGTTCGGCAGCGCGGCGGGCCGCGGCGGCGCGGAGGCGATCGCGCTCGCGTTCGTTCATCCGCAGAGTTTCTTCAATGCGGGCGGTGAGCCCGGCTTCATCGTGAAAGGGCAGTCCCGTATCGCCGCACACTTCGCTGTTTTCCGGCGTGTCGAGATAAAGGACGAGATTGCCGCGTCCCATCGCCTCGATGAGCGCCGGATGCGTGCCGCCGACTTCGGTGGCCTGAATGTAGGCGAAGCACCAGGAGCCGAGTTCACGATATCCGGGGCCGTAGATCGCGCCTGGCATGACGATGCGCGGGTCCTTCGTATCGCGGACCTGCGCGATGTACTCCTTCGCATGAGGCGCGTCGCCGATGAGTGCGAGCTTCATAGCGCTTGACGAATGCTCGAACGCCTGGCGCACTTCCAGCGCGCGGTTTTCGGGTTCGAGACGGCTCACATAAAGGAAATACCGGTTCGGTTCGAGGCCGAGATTTTCCAGAACAGCCTTCGTTTCCACGCGGACTGCGTCGGCGCCGTAAGGAATAAAGATCGAGTTCGTGCCGTATTTCCGCAGGTAATAGGCGCGGATGGCTTCGGCGTCGGCCACGAACCGGTTGGGCAGAACGGTGGAGAGGTATTCGGACATGCGATACCAGGCTCTGGCGAACGCATTCCACTTGCGGCGCCGGCGTTCGATGCCGTCGACATTGAGAGCTACGGGGATTCCGAATATGCGCGGGAGAATCGTGAATAGCGCGTTGGCGGCGTTGCAATAGAGAGCCGCGTCGGCGCGCGCGAACAGCAAATGCAGGGTCGAGACGAATGTGTGCGCGAGGGTATCGAAATATTTGTGGCGAATGGTCGGAAGGTAAACCAGGCGCACGCCGCGATACTCGTGCGACGCGTGCCTCTCACGGCAATAGACAGTGACCCGATGTCCGCGCGCGGTGAGTCGGGTGGAAAGCTCTTCCGCGAATGTTTCGAAACCGCCGTAGCTGGCCGGAATGCCGCGTGTGCCCAGAATCGCGATGCGCACTTCAGACGCGCTGGCGGCGGGCGGCTTTGGGACGGCTCACCGAAGCGGCAAACTTTTTCGGCGCGGGCTTACTGACGGGCGTAAAGGAAAACCAGCTCGCGATGTAAGCATTATCCACGCGCTGGCGCAGCATGATCTCGCGGCGCTTCGCCATCACGTTTTTCCAGTTGCGGAAGAGAAAGGGGAACGCGCTGAGCGAGGTGTGCTCCCAGAGAAGGCAGCAGCTCAGAACCACGATGTCGCGCGCGGTGATGGAGAAGAAATTGCGCCGGTAGAGATCCCACGTCATGTTCTTCATGCGCAGCAGGAAGCGGTTCTTCACCGAGTGCATGTTGATGACGGCGGGAAGCACGCGCCGGTTGCCTGGCAGCGCATTGCGCACATGGTAGCCGCGGGCGTACGGCGCATAAAGGCACTTCCAGCCAAGCAGCTGCGCGCGCCATGCGACGTCGGCATCCTCGCGGTAGACGAAGAAATCGGGATCGAAGAACTCGCCCTGCACGGAGATGTCTTCGATCATTTCGCGGCGATACAGCGCGGCCGCGGCGGTGGCGCCGAATACGTATTCGTAAGTGCGGAAGTGTCCGTTGTCGATCTCGAGGCTGCCGCGGTCGAGATGGCGCAGATTCGGGGTGAAGTAGATACCCGTGGAATCGACGCGGGGCTTCTCGGGGAAATCGAAGCCGGACGTCATGCTGAGGAGCTTGCCGCAGACGGTGCCGACGGCGGGATCGAGATTTCCGGCGGTGACCAGAGCTTCGATGAAGCCCGGCAGCAGCAGGACATCGGGATTCAGAGTGAGAACCCACTCAGCGTTGGAAAGCGCGATGGCCTGATTCTGCGCCGCGGCGAAGCCGATGTTCTCTTCGTTATAGACAATGCGGCAGCGCTCTTCGAATGGCTCAAGGATGTCTATGGTGCCGTCAGTCGAGTTGTTATCGATGACGATGATTTCTTTGAAGGGATATTTCTGATCCAGTACAGATTCAAGGCACCGCTTAATGAAGCGCCCACTGTTATATGTGATGATTGTTACCGAAACGAAGTCGCTGCGGGTCATGTGCGCGCGCTGGCCGGCTCCACCCTTCCGAGATTGATCGCTGCTATATCAGACAACACTTAAGCTTCAGCCACCTGCATTGGCGTGCTGCCGAGGTTCAAAAAGCCGTGCCAAAGCAAGGCGAACTATACCGCCGTAAACTGCAAAAGCCCTATATCTGTAGCGCGGAAATCCCCGGAATGCTCGAAAGACCGCACCAAATGCAACTGCTACACAAGTCGTTCGGAATGCAGCGAAATCATAGTACTTCGCGGCATACTCAAGAAGATTACCATACCAATAACTCGCCCGATTCTCCAGCATCAGAGCCTCGATTGAGTGCGATCCAGAATGATTTGCGACCGCATCTGGGTAGTAATACGCACAGTACCCGGCGGAACGGAGGCGGGCACAAAAATCGACGTCATCAAACCAGACCGGGCGGAAGCGTTCGTCGAATCCGCCGACGGCCTCCCATGCCGAACGCGGGAACAGGAGGAACGCACCTGCCGGTTGTTCGACCCGCGAGATGCACATGAGGTCCAGACCCAAGCAACGGTAGTGCCAATTTACCGGGTTGCCGGGCCATAGCCGGTTGAGCCCGAGCACCTCGAAAATCAGGGCCGCCGGGGTGGGGAGGTTGCGGGCCATGAATCCCTTCTGGGGAACGCCGTCTGCGCCAATAAGTAAGCCGCCCACGGCGCCGATTTTTTCGCCGGTGTGCTGTTCAAGAAAGTCCAGCATGCGATCGAGACCACGCAGCAGATGCGCGTCAGGATTGAGCGAAAGGATAAACGGGGCGCTCGTGGCGCGCACGCCCTGGTTGAGCGCGGCGGCGAAACCGGCATTCATGGGGTTGGCGATGCATCGAATGCCGCGGCGAGATACCTCGTCGCGGGTCGTGTCGGCGGAGGCGTTGTCGACGACGACGATCTCCGCATCTGCTGCCGCGAGCGCGTCGAGGCACCCGCCGATTTCGGCGGCGGAATTGAAGGTGACAATGATTATCGCGACTCGCGGCATGTGTCAATGCGACCCATTATTCTCTGACTGGAGCGCTATTCACCGGGGGCGGGCGCCGGTGGGTTGGTGAGGCGAAAATACCAGCGCCAGTAAGGACCCGTGGCGCTCCGGCGGATCTCGCGTTCGGAAATCATCAGGAAATCGCGCAGCCGCGGGCAGGCATGCGCCTGGAGCTGAAAGGCGCGAATTGCTTCGATTTTCCCCGCCAGCCACGCCAGCGGCCGTCCATGGCGCAGGGCGACAAAGCCCCACAGTAACTGGCCTGCAAGAATCGGCCAAAGGCATGAGCGGAACAGGGCGCGATCGTAGTGGCGCGCGATCAGCAGCACCTGATTGCGCGAGATCAGGCGCACGACGCGCGCGTTCCAGCGGCCCAGCGTCGCGCTGCCGTGGTGATAGGCGATGGCATCCGGCACGTAGATCCCCGAAAGGCCATTGCGCAGGCAGCGGAGCCCCAGGTCGACGTCTTCGAGGTAAGAGCCGAAGCTCTCGTCGAAGCCGCCCAGCCGTTCGAGTACATCCCGGCGAAACAGACAAGCCGTTGCGGGCGCGATGGCGATGGGCGCAGGACGGGTTTCGCGCGCGGGCTCGCCATGGCCGACGCGGTAGGCGCAGCCGGCGCGGCTGAGCAGGTCCCAGGTTCCGTCGATCACGCGGCGATTGGCGGCAGCGAGAATCAGACCGGTCGCGAAGCTGGCGGAGGGAGCGGCGGTGAGGCGCTCGAGCCAGTGATCATCCAGCTCGACATCGCTGTTGAGGATGGCGACCCATTCCGTCGAGGCCGATTGCCACCCGCGATTGACGGCGCGGGCGAAGCCGGCATTCTCGTTCATCGCAATTATGCGGCAGCCGCGCCTGCGCGCCAGATCAGCCGCGCCATCGGTCGAGGCGTTGTCGATGACGATGATTTCGGTGAAGGGAAGGGTCTGGCGGCCGATGCTGTCGAGCAGCCGGCCCAGCAGGTCGGCGCGGTTGTGAACGGGGATGACTGCCGTGGTCGAATTCATGAACCGCGCGCAACGGGCCCTGCGGCCTGCGCGCTCTCCGTTAAACTGTGATTGTAATGAACGCCGTATTCAGCGTTGCTGTGCCCCTTATTTCCATGCTTTCGCTGTTCGCCGCGGCGTCCGGCACGCCTTACGCGGGCCCGAAAACCGTCTACATTCTGCCGATGGCGGCGGGGCTCGATCAGTATGTGGCCCAGTGGCTGACGAAAGACCATGTGATGCAGGTCGTGGCCGATCCGAAAGCGGCTGAGGTGGTGATGACCGATCGCCTTGGCCAGGCATTCGAGCAGAAGATGAAGGAAATTCGCGCGGAGCCCGCGAAGGACGACAGCAAAACTTCGGATGCCGCGCCGCATGTGTTTCGCAGTTCGAGAGCGCTGGGCACCATCTTCGTAGTCGATGCGAAGTCGCGCCAGGTGCTGTGGTCCGAGTATCAACGCCCACCGCGCTCGAATTCGGATCGCGATCTGAATCGGACCGCGGAAGAGATCGTCAAAAAGCTCTCAGGCAAGTGAAGCGCGGCGCGTCATGGCCGCGGCGAGCATTTCGGCGAGGCCGATGGCCCCGACGCCGAGCACCAGGTGAATGACCTCGATCGCCACGTGGTTGCCGGCTCCGATCCACCAATCCTGAACCGTGCCGACCGCGACCGTCGCGATCGCCCACAGCAGCGCCACCGCCGCAACGGGCATCCGCACGCGATCGATTAACGCCCGGATCGCGAGAATCGCCAGCGCCAGCGCTACGAGGCCGCCGATGGCCATATGGACGCTGACCGGCGCGATGCCGGGTCCGGCCCAGAAACTCATCCCGAGCAGAATGGCGCACAGGCCCGCGATGCGTACGATCCACTGAAGCACTTTGATCATGGTTTGCTCCTCTTCCTTTCGATGAGCTCCCGGTATTTCGCAACCAGGCGCCCCGTGACGACCTGCATATCCCAGTTCCGGGTGACTTCGTTCCGGGCGCGTTCCGCCATTTCGTGCGCAAGCTGACAGTTTTCGAGTAGATCGATTGTACGCGATGCGAAGGCGGCCGGCTCGTCGGCCAGCGCGCAGATTTCGCCATCGACCCGCGCGAGACCTTCGGCGCCGAGGGCGGTCGAAACAACCGGAATGCCGCTGGCGAAAGCCTCGAGCAGTTTCACCCGCACGCCGGAGCCGCTGCGGATCGGGCACACAAACACGGCGCACGAGGAAAGCAGCGGCTGGATGTCTTCCACGAATCCGAGCCACTCGATAGCGTTGGCGGGGTCGGCGAACGTGTGGCGCGGCGGCGGGTCGGAACCGGCCACGAGCAGACGCGCGTCCGGAAGTTTTGTCGCAATCAGCGGCAGCACGAAGCGGGCGAACCATTCGAGCGCGATCTGATTCGGCTTGTGCCGGAAACTGCCGATGAAAAGCATGGTGCGGCGCGCGCGCGCTCCGCCGGGGAATGGGTAGCGCTCCATGTCGATGCCGGCGCGCATTCCGGCGTCGATGCGCGGCGCAAGCGACGGCCGGAAGCTTTTGAGATAGCCGGCGTTTTCTTCGGTGCAGACCTGAATATGGTCGCAGTGCGGAAGCAGCCTGAGCTCGAAGCGAAGGGCGCGCAGATATTCGAAACGGGCTTTGAGACGCTCGAGGGCGCCGCGCATGAACGGTATGGAGCGCGCTATCGACTGGAAATAAATATCGTGCTCGAACAGCGCGCACACCAGGCGGCGGAACGGGCGGGCGTACTGGCCGAGCGCGGTGTATTCGAGCTGGATGACGTCGATGCGATGCAGCAACGTCTTTCGCTGGATGAGCCATTCGACCTCCGGCTTCTGAAATTCGTGGATAGCGTGGGGGGTGATTGAAGCGAGATGCGGATCGCGGTCGGCGGTGCGCACGTGGAACTCCACCGTCCTGCAGAGAAGCCGCAATTCCAGATTGGCTTCGAGCTGTGAAGCGTAATCCAGCATCACGATCGCATGCACGTCGCACGACTTCGCCAGTTCGCGCAGAGTGCCGTACATGAAGAGCGCGCCGCCATGCACGGGCGGGCAGATCGGGTAGGGCGAGACGAAGAGCACTCGCGGCCGCTCCGGGCGCGGATCGAAGCCGGAGAAGCGATCGTGGAAGTATGCGGGCTCGGAGCGGCGGAAGGCTTCGGCATCGTCAATGACGGCGAGCCGACGCGCGTTCCAGCGCGAGCGCATGGCAGCGGGCGTCTGCACGAAAGCGCGCAGGATGCCGCGGGCGCTGGCGCGCGTGGGTGAGTAGCCGGACCAGCCGGTTACGAAAGCGTGCGCGAACGAAAAGAAAAAGTGTTCCGCGAGATGCGCCCAGGAGTGAATGTTTTTCCAGTTAAAGAGCAGGAAGTTTTTCTGCAGGATCGACTGAATATAGGAAGGCGTGAAGTGCCTGCCGATGGTGCCGCGGTGCTCATGGTAAACAACGCTCGCCGGCTGGTAGAGCACCTTCCAGCCGCGCTTCCACGCGAGGAAGCCGAGATCGGTGTCTTCGAGATAAAAAGGCGCGAGCAGCGAATCGAAGCCGCCGAGCTCGAGAAATTTGCGGCGGTCAAATGCGCAGGAACCGCCGCCGCCGTAGAAGCAGGGAAACAGCGTATTGGCGGCCGCATCTTCGCGATGGCTGACGCGCAGGCCGCCATCCTGCCACCAGCCCTGCGTGAGGCCGGTTTCTTCGCGGCGTTTGACGGGATCGCTCAGGAAGATCTGCGCGGAGACCGCGAATACGCGTTCATCGGTGAAGCCGGCGAGAAGCGGCGCAAGGAAATCGGGTTCGGCGCGCATGTCGCTGTTGAGAAGAACCACGATGTCGTTCTTTGCGGCACGGAATCCGGCGTTGGAGCCGCCGCCGAAGCCGAGATTCGCAGGGAGAGCGAGCACGCGGACTTCCGGATAATTTTCAGCAATCCACGCCGCGCTGCCGTCGGCCGAACCGTTGTCGACGACGATGATTTCGCTGCCGGGATGATTAGCTGTCGCGGCGATCCACGATGGCAGGAACGATTTGAGCAGCTCTTTGCCATTCCAGTTGGGAATGACAAGCGATGCGGCGGTCGTGCCGGGCAGTGTGTCTGCCGGTTGGCGGCGGCGTCCCGCGATCAGCCACGCCAAGTCTGTTGCAGCCAGCGCGACGGCGACCAAAGCCAGCACGAACGGCGCGAGGATCAGGAGGGGCAGCGCTTGCAGAAAGCGTAGGAAAGAGGCTTTCATTCAGTAAACCCGCCGGCGCGAGATCGCCGGCGTTAGACGGGCCTCCGCGGAATGAGGCCGAGTTTACGCGAGATGCGAACGGGGAGTTCGCGGTTCAGAGTCTGCAGTTCGGCGCGCAGCTGCTGCACTTCGCGATCGAGAGCTCTCGCCCACTCCGTGCGTTCGGTGATCGTGGCTTCCTTTTCCTCGGTCTCGCGGCCGAGCCGGTCGATTTCGGCGCGTCCGCGGGCAATCTGCGCTTCGAGATCGCGCGCCCACGCGAGCCGCTCGTCCATCTGCTTTTCCAGTCCGGAGATTACGCCGCGAGCCACGTCGAGCTCCGTGTTTAATCGCGCGGCCCATTCGTTGCTGAGATCGTGCGCTTTCTGAAGTTCCTCATGCGCGCTTTGAACCTCGGCAAGAGAGCGGACGGAATCGGCGAGCCATTCGTCTTTTTTCGCCAGCTCGGATTCGAGCAGTGAAATGTGCTGAAGGCGCTCGCGCAAAATGTTGCCGGAAGCGGGTAGCCATGCAAAAGCGCGCGTATCGCCGATGGGCGACTGGCTGCAGGCCGCGAGGAAAAAGTTTGCCGTTTCGGGCGCGGTGTCGGCGGGCGCTTCTAAAAGGCCCGGGCCCTGCGAAACCGGCACGAACGCGATGGATTCGGTGTGATTCTGCGTCCAGAGATGCACGTGCGGAAAGACTTCGCGCAGAGCCGCGGCGAACTCCGCATAATCGAACTCATGCACGTGATAGGGATTGGGCCCGGCCGCGGCGCGCGATTCGGTGTACCAGGCTTTATTGGGAGTGGAAACCAGCAGGACGCCGGACGGCCGCAGGACGCGCCGCGACTCAGCCAGCATTTCACGCCATCCAGCGAGATGCTCGATGACTTCGAAGGCGGTGATCAGGTCGAAGGAGGCGTCTGCGAACGGAAGCGCTTCGCACGCTGCTCTCAGAAAGCGCGCCTTCGTTCCGCCGAACTCCTGGCAGGCCTGCTGAATGGCGTCGGTCGAAACGTCGATGCCGGTCACAGACGCTGCGTTGCTCAGCTGCGCCGCGCCGTATCCGGTACCGCATCCGGCGTCGAGGACCCTTGCGTGTTCGGAAAATCGCCCGGCGAACCGGTAGCGCGCCAGGTGCTCGTTGAAAAGATTTTCATCGACCAGTCCAGGGACAACGCGCTCGCCGGTAAATTCAGGCAAGCTGAGACTCCGGATTCACTTCAACCCGGCAGGGGAGCTGGATGTAACCGTAGACCGGTCCCTCGCCATGCGCCATCTGAACGGTGATGGCGTTGTCGATCCAGTCGCAGGTCGCCGAGCGCTCCGTCACCCAGGGCGAGAACGAAAACGTGCCGGGATAAAACTCCGGTATGTCGATGGCGAAATCGACCGTCGAGACATCGCCGCGCCGCAAAGGCTGCAGGCTGTGGCCTTCCTGTTCAGTGCCGGTTTCAGTGAAATCGAGTCCGAGATGATTGCGCATTACGAATCCGGCAGCAGGACGCGCGAGAGCCTCATTAGCGCGGAATGTGATCCGTATGGTGATGCGGCTTCGCGGCATCATCAGGTGCACGGGCTCGCCGTATTCATTGAGAATCGCAATGCCGAGGATTTCGGCGCGCCCGTCGCCGTGGCGATGGTCGACGTTGGGAATCGAATCGGCTTTGGGAGCCGGCGCCGGCAGGGCCGCCGGCCTGGCGGCGGAGACCGGACCGCGATCCGTCATCGCGGCCAGATAGAGCGGCAGAACAATTTCGGCCGTGCCCAGCGCAATGGCTTTGCCATGTTCGAGCCAGAGCACATGGTCGCCGATGGCCTCAACGTCGGCGATGGCATGGGACACGAAGACGATGGTGACGCCCTGGCTGCGCAGCTCGTGAATGCGGCGCATACAGCGATGGCGGAACGAGGTATCGCCCACGGCGAGGGCTTCATCCACCAGAAGAACCTCGGGATCGGTGCTGATCGCAACCGCGAAGGCGAGGCGCACGATCATGCCGCTCGAATACGTCTTCACGGGGCGATTGATGAAATCACCGATGCCGGCGAATTCCTGGATGGCGCGGTAGCGATTGTCGATCTCGCGCTTCGAAAGACCGAGGATGGAGGCGCTGAGATAAACGTTGTCGCGGCCGGTGAATTCGGGGTTGAAGCCAGCGCCGAGCTCGAGCAGCGCCGCGATACTGCCGTTGACGGTAACAGACCCGGATGTGGGCTGCAGAATGCCCGCCATCATCTGCAGAGTGGTGCTTTTGCCGGAGCCGTTTTCGCCGACGATGCAGAAAACTTCTCCGCGGTTAACGGAAAAACTCAGATCGCTCACAGCCTGAAAATCGCGGCGATACGAACGGCGGCCGCCGCTGAGAAGCTCCTTCAGGCGGTCGAGGGGCCGGTCGTAAATGGCGTAGCTTTTCGAGACGTGATTGAACTCGAGGGCGTTCACAGGGACACTTCAGTTTATAAAAACAGCCACAGATGGGCACAGACGCACACAGATCGTGCAGAATCCGTGTTCATTTGTCGCTGATTAACGATTTTTGAGCCGCTCTGGAACATTTCCCTTCCAGGCGTTGCTGGCGCGCGGCCAGGGATTCGCTGTCTGCGATGGAACGCGCGGCGAGCGTGCACTCGAGCGCCATACGGTAATTGCGCTCGCGATGCTCGTAGTGTTTCGAGAGTTCTTCGAAGGCGCGCGACTGAAAGGGGTTGGGAGAGAGGGTGAGGTCGGTGAAAGTGGCGAGTGCGGCGTCGGCGAGACCGAGTTTCTTTTCGAGCGAACCGGCTTCAAACAGAGCCGGGAACAGATGGCGGTCCGGAAGGCCCAGATCGACGGCGCGCCGCATCAGCGTGCGTGCTTCTTCGAAGCGGCCGGAGCTGCGCAGCCAGCGGGCGAGCCCGAGAAGATCGGTTCCGTGGCGCACCTGAATGCCGGAAGGATCGCGGAAGGCCGCGGGAATCAGGCCGGTCAGACAGGCGAGCGAAACGATGTCGAGCACGTTGTGATGAAAGACCGGAATGAGCCGGAAAGCGTGGCGCGTGCGCAGGTAGTCGAAATAGAAATACGGAATCAGCTCGCCGGGGACGTCGGCTTCGCGCTCCAGACCCAGAATCTGATTTTCGAGATGCACCAGCCGGCAGCTTTCCATACGCAGTTTGTAGAGACGGCGCGCGCCGTGCAGCAGATCGAGATGCTCCATCGAGGCGAACGGGTGCCGCGAACGGCACATGGTGTAACGCGTTTCGAGAAGCGGCTGATCGAAACTTTTGCCGTTATAGGTGATGAGAACGTCGAAGCGCGAGAGATGCTCGCGAAGCGAGTGGAGCATCGACGGCTCCTCGCAGTAATCGCGCATGAAGAACTGGCGCACGCGAAAGCCTTCGCTGTCGATGCTGCCCACGCCGATGAGAAACGCGCAGGTGCCGGACCCCCCTGCGAGGCCCGTGGTTTCGGTGTCCAGAAACGCCCAGGTAGTGGGGGCGGCGCAGGGGATAGCGCCTGCGGAGAGCGAATCGAGCAGATCGTGCGGAAGATCGATGAGATCGGAAATATCGTAGCTGCCGTACCGCTGGTGGCGCGCGTAGAGTTTTTCCGTTTCGAAATGTTTGCCCAGCGGGGTTTCGACGACCTCGCCGGTCAACAGTTCTTCCGCGAATTCCGCGGTGGGAGGCTCTTCGCGGCGAGGCGGGGGCGGCGGAAGGTGGGCGTATTTGCGGTCGATGGTGGCCACTGTGCGGCGAAGGTGAGCGAGTTGTTCGGTGATGGTCATGGATGCAAGCGGACTTTCGTCGTTTCTTCGCCTCGCCTTTGTTCCATACTAAAACATTCTGCGACGCGCTCTGTTCTTCTCCGTACTGTTCGGGATCATACTGGCCGCGCACCTGTTCCATGCCGGGGTGCTCTGGACCGAGGAGACGCTGCCGCTCGCCGCCGCCTTGCAGATGAAACATGGCGCGGTGCTCTACCGCGATGTCTGGTTCGATAAGCCGCCGCTCCTGCCCGCGGTCTATTTGCTGTGGGGGGTGCAGATCGGGGCGGTGCTGCGGATCGCCGGGGCGCTCTACGGGTTCCTGTGCTGTCTGCTGGCGTATGCGCTGGCGGCGACGTGGTGGACGCGCCGCGAAGGATATTGGGCCGCGGGGCTTGCCGGATTCTTCCTCACATTCGATACGCATTCGGCCGTGCTGCCGCTGGCGGCGGATTTGCTTCTGCTCGCGCCGCATCTGGCGGCGGTGCTGCTGACGGCGAGAAAGCAGTTCTTCTGGAGCGGCGTCGCGGCGGGCGTCGGATTCCTCATCAATACGAAAAGCGTATTTGTGCTCGCGGCTTGCGCGGTATTCGCGTGGCCCGCGGTGGTTCCGCTGCTGGCGGGGTTCGTGCTCCCGAACATAGCCGCGCTCGGATATCTCGCTGGAACCGGAGCGCTGGGGCCGTATATCGATCAGGTATGGCGCTGGGGCGCGGAGTATGCGGCGAGTCCGGTGGCCGCCGATCCGGTGTGGAATGGGATCGTGCGCACAGGAAACTGGCTGGGGTTTCATGTGGTCCTGGTGATTGGGGTCGTTGCGTGGTGGATACGGGAGAAGAACTGGAAATTCGTGGTGTGGGTGGCACTGTGCACGATCGGTGTTGTCCTGGGATGGAGATTTTTCCCGCGCTATTACTTTCTGTTGTTGCCGGCGCTGGCGGTACCGGCGGCGCGAGGACTGGCCGCGATGCGCAATCGGGCCGTGATCGCAATTGCGCTGGCAACCATGCTGGTGCCGCTGGTGCGGTTCGGACCGCGCTACGTCATGCTTTCCGGGTGGAACGATCTGGCGATGGATCGCGACAGCCGCGCCGCCTCGCGCATCGCGCTTCAATACGCGCCCAGGGATGGCTCGCTTTACGTGTGGGGTTACCGGCCCGAGATGTACGTGTATACGGGGCTAAAACCCGCGACGAAATATCTGGAATGCCAGGCGCTGACCGGCGTACCCGCGGACCGGCATCTCGGGAGCACGCAGATCGTCCTGACTTCGGGAACGCACGAAGCGCGCGAGGAGTTGGCGCATGCAATGCCCGATGTGCTCATCGATGGGTTGAGTCCGTACAATCCGGCGCTGGCGATGGACCATTATCCGGAATTGCGCCCGTGGCTGGCCAACTATCGTGAGGTGGCTCACACCGCCGGTTCGGTGATTTACGCGCGGCGGGCTAAAATCGAACAGTGAAAAGGCGCATTCTTGTAACGGGCGGCGCCGGCTACATCGGCTCTGTCACCACTCTCCAGCTGCTCGATGCCGGGTACGACGTTGTGGTCGTCGATAATCTTTCGCGCGGGCATCGTGACGCAGTCGATCCGGTGCGGCTGCGCGAAGTCGACATCCTCGATACGGCGGCTCTGGTCCGCGTCATGAAGGAACGTCCGTGCGATGCGGTGATTCACTTCGCGGCATTTATCGCGGTGGGCGAATCGATGAAGATCCCGGAGGTCTACTTCCGCAATAACGTGGCGGGATCGCTTTCGCTGATGACCGCCATGATCGAAACCGGCGTTCGCAACATCGTGCTTTCGTCGACGGCGGCGGTTTATGGAATGCCGAAGCATGTGCCGATTCCGGAGTCGGAGCCGCGCGAGCCGGTTAATGCCTACGGTGAATCGAAGGTGATGGTGGAGAGGCTGCTCGAATGGTTCGATCAGATTCACGGCATGAAGAACGTCTGCCTGCGATACTTTAACGCCTCGGGCGCCGATCCGGACGGACGCGCGGGCGAAGAACATGAACCCGAGACGCACCTGATTCCGCTGCTGTTCCGCGCGATTCAGACGGGCGAACCGGTCACCTTGTTCGGCGACGATTATCCGACGCCCGATGGCACGTGCATTCGCGATTACATTCATGTGACCGATCTGGCGCAGGCGCATATCGCGGCGGTGGAGATGCTGTGCGCGGGCGGGGAATCGAACAAGTTCAACGTGGGCACCGGGCGCGGTTATTCGGTGAAGGAAGTTCTGACCGCGGTGGAGCGCGTCACCGGCGAGAAGGTGCCGTTCGTGATGGGACCGCGGCGCGACGGCGATCCGCCGGAGCTGGTGGCGGACTCGATGCGATTACAGAAAGAACTTGGGTGGAGGCCGGAGTGTTCGGACCTCGACACGATCGTGCGAACCGCATGGGAGTGGGCGCGGAAGGAGGCTGTCGGCGCTCAGCTTTCAGCCGTCAGCTCGTAGCGGCGTTATTTCGGCACTGACGTGCCGATGTGCGCGAGGTCTTTGTTGTTTTCGAGACAGACGTACTCGAGCAGGTCCCAGCCCGGACGGAACTTCACGTAGAACTTCGTGGTCCACGGCTTCGTGTACATCTCTTTGTCGTCGATCGTCGCTTCGTACTGAAGGGTCAGCGAATCGGGACGGCTGAAGCGCTCGGTTACATGCAGCGCTTCGCTCATCGGATGTCCGACATAATCGAGCCATGTGCGGCCGTTGAAACCGATCGTGTCGACGACGAGAGTGTCGTTACCCTCGTAACGACCGATCGATTCGCCCAGCCAAGTCGGATTGATTCGGTCCGGACTGGTGTGTTTGCGGCCGTCCATGTAAATCGTGCGATACATGTGGCTCGCGCCTTCATAAAGGATGACGACTTTATCGGGCAGCTGGATGATCTGGAACGGATACGGCGTGCCGGTGTAGCGCGGCACACCGGGCGGCAGGCAGTAGCCTTCGGGATCATCCTTTGAAAGATTGCCCTGCCGCTCCTGGAAGAGCTTCCGCCCTTGCGGCGTGAACGGCACGTCGATGGCTTTATCGACGTACTTCGTATCCGACCAGTCGAGCACCCAGATGGGCGCCCAGACGCCTTTGCCGCCGAGGTCGACTTTGCCGTCGGCGAGATGCGGCGCCGGCTTCGCTTTGTCTTTCGGCTCGAGGCCGGGTTTGGAGCGCTGCGCTTCCGGCGCGAGGACTTCCTGCGCATGCAGAATTCCCAGAGCCGCAGATGCGAAAAAAACTAAATGAATCAGTTTGCGCATGGAACGCTCACAGGCTGAAGCCTGTGCCACCATTCGCCGCGACTCCGGTCTGTGCCTGTCACGGTTTGGCGAATTTCGAAGCGTCGATCGGGATGTTGACTTCGACCTTGCTGATCTTGAAGGCATCGCGGCCATCAAGCCAGGAGAACGTGTAGGAGAACGGGAACTTGATCCCGTTCACTTCGCGGTAATCGTCGTAATCGATCTGGGTGGGAACGCGGCCGACCGGTGTGTTACTGTAGCGCACCATGCGCACAAGCAGGTTGGTCTTCTTGTCGAAATAGAGACTGACCACGAGGGCGTCCGGCCCGAAGCCCTGAACGAGCTCGACGTCTTTATCGCCGAGTTCGGTGGTCGTGGTGCGCAGCGGAGGCCGCAGGACGGTTTTGATGTTGCCGGGGAAAGCCATCAACGCATCGAAGCGCATGCCGGCCAGCTCGCTGCCGCTCAGCTCATATTCGGGGACGGCGTTGCGCGGCGTCTTGTTCCAGCCGGTTTTGCCGTTGTAGACCCGATAGGTGTCGCCGCGCTCGGGGTGGTCTTTAAAGATGATAACCTGCGCGCGCTTGTCCGGAGCCTCGGCGTAAACGGTGAAGCTGCCGCCGCCGCCCAGGCCCTCATAGCCAACGCTGGTGCCGGTGGCGACCCAGCTCTTCAGGCCCGCGAGTTTCTGCGCGCCGCCAAGGGCTGCAATGTATTTGTCGAGCACCTGTGCGCCGGTGGGCTCGCCTTCGCCCTGCGTAATCAGGTCATCCTTTTCATCGTTGGGAGAGCCGTAGAGCTTGTCCAGAGTAATCGTGGTCGCGGGTTTTTCTTTGCCGTGATGGCAGGTCCAGCAGGTGACGTTCTGGACGCCGCCGAAGTTTTCCTTGTTGATGGCGGTGACCATGTTGATCATTCTGCGCGCGGTGACTTTCTGCGGCGTGTCGATGACGAAGTCGGCTTTGTCGGAACCGGCGCCGGGATGGCAGTCAGCGCAGTCGAGGCCGAGGTCGGCCGAGATGACGCCCATCGCGCCCATGAAGTCGGCAACCGTGAGGCCCTTGAGCGCCGGAGTGGTGACGTTCTTAAAGCTCTCGCCGGCGTTTTTCTCGGTGGACGTCTTCGCTGCAGCGGCTTTGGGCGCGGACTTTTTCGGGGCGGGCGTCTGGGCCGACGCGCGATTGATCAACGCGGCTCCGGCAAGAAACACGCCCACTGCGGCGGTGGCGGCCAGGGCCGGCGTTGCAATTGACTTCATCTTCATTCTCTGTTTCTCTTTCCTTAAGAACTGGGCCTGAAAAATTCAGCCTGAAATTTCGTCGGCGATTGTTCTGCGGACTGCCGGGCGGCGCCGCATCCGCAGAGGAGCTTCGGGCCGTCGGTCAGTTTAACACCCTCTTGTACTCTGACGACGTTGCGGGGCTTCATAGAGGTTACCGGGCGAGACGCGCCGGCGGGGGCCGTTCATGCTGCGGTCAACAGTATATAAGCTACAGAACTGATATTTCAACGCGGCGCGTCGAAGGCGGCCTGCATCTCGTCTGCGATGCCCTGGGCCGCCTGCCTCGGAGTGCCTTCAGCCGGCTGAGTAATGGGCCTGCCGACGACCAGATAGTCCGCCCCGTGGCTGATCGCTTCCCGCGGACTCGTCGTTCGTTTCTGGTCATCGGCGCTCGATCCATCGGGCCGGATGCCGGGCGTTACGACCAGCAGTTTTCCCTGCGTGAGTTCCTTTATCTGCTTTGCTTCGCGTCCGGAAGCGATGACGCCATCACATCCTGCCTGCAGCGCCATACGGGATCTGTACAGCACCAGGTCTTCAGGCGTATGCATCGAGTAGCCCATTTCGCGAATGTCATCGATGTCCATGCTGGTGAGCACAGTGACGGTGAAGAGTTTGAGATCGCTTTCGCCCTTCGCGCGCACCGCGGCGCGGATGATCGGACTGCTTCCGTGAATAGTCAGGAAAGAAACGCCGAGCTTCGCGGCGCGGCCGACAGCTTTGGCAAGCGTCTCGGGAATGTCGTAATACTTGTAATCCAGAAAGACTTTCCTGCCGCTTTTTATGAGGTCGTCTATCAGTTCTCCAACGCCGCTGGCGAGCTGAAGGCTGAGGCCGATCTTGTAGAAACGCACGGCCTCCCCCAGATCATCGATTAAGCGGCGCGCGGCGGAGACATCGGGAAGATCGAGCGCGACGATCAGACGATCGCGCGCATCGATGCGTTTCTGTGTCGCCATCATTTCGCGAGGCGGATTCCGTCAGAACGGAACGTCGTCGTCGGTGATGCCCTGGCCGCCGAAATCGTCGTGCTGCGCCGGGGCCGGCTGACGCGAAGCTCCGCGGGGCTGCGAGACGGGCTGCTGGCCGAAATCTTCGCCGCCGCGTGCGCCGCCGCCACCGCCACCCTGACCGCCGAGCAGGATCACATCCTCAGCCACCACTTCCGTGGCGTAGACTTTCTTTCCGTCTTTATCTTCGTAGCTGCGCGTCTGCAGGCGCCCTTCCACATACACCTGCTTGCCCTTCGTCAGATAGTTGGCCAGGTTCTCACTGCGCCAAAGCACCACGTTCGACCAGTCGGTCTCTTCTTTCCACTCGCCGGAATCTTTGTCCTTCCAGCGGCGATTTGTGGCTACCGAAAAGCGGGTGACGGCCGCTCCGCCGGGCGTGAATTTCGTCTCGGCGTCCCGCCCGAGATGCCCGATGAGGATCACTTTATTGACACTGCGCGAGGCCATGAGGAGTTCTCAGTATTCAGCTGTCAGTCGTCAGTTCCGAAAACCGACCTTTGACACTGTAACACGAAGATGCGGTCAGCTATCAGCTTTCAGCCATCGGCAAACGTCCCGCGCGGCCGGGAAAAGGTTCTCCTGGCTTCGGCTGAGAGCTGCTGGCTGAGAGCCGGTGCCTCATCGCGCTGCTTCTTTTTCGAAGTAGTGAATGCCGTCGGGCGGAATGAAGAACGTCCGGATGGTGCCGTCGGGATCGTAATAGCCGAAGTATCCGTGCCGGCGATCGAACCGGATTACGCCGTCCGGGCGCTTCGCTTCCAGAATGTTGCCGCCGGGATGGCTGTCGCGCAGCTGCTGCGCGAGTCGAAGATAGTGCAGGCGGGTAATCGAGCCGAATTCGCGGCCGTACTTTTCGTAATGATCTTCGAGCAGGCGGTTGTTGCGAAACCCGAGGCCGCCGGCGAGCGCGAGCGCCGCAAAGGACAGCAGCAGCGCGGCTCGCGCGAATGTCATATCAGGATGTTAACCTCTGTGAGCCTCAATTACCTATGGCAAAGGGGGTTAATTTTCCGTGAACGGGAGCCCTGGAGCCTCCATGGAATCCTGCCTCGGCATTCTGCGATACTTATCTATTACGTATTTATCCGATATTCGCCGGCGAGGGGGGCCGGGGGCGGATTAAAAGCGCGCCAATCTGCGCTCAGGCTTTGAGATACTAAACTACATATGTCTTCAAGAAAATTTTTCGCGAAGGCGCTTGCCACTGCAGCGCCGGCCATTGCAGGCGCGTTGATATTCACTCAGGGCTCGACCGCTGCGGACCGGTCACCGACGCCGGTGGTAGTGGAAGAAATCGTCGCCAAGGTGAATGGACAAATCATCACGCGCGGCGAGCTGGATAAACAGAAACTGGAAGTCGAAGCACAGTTCCGGCAGCAGGGCCTGATCGGAAAAGCGCTGGACGACGCCACCAAAGGGCGTATGGCGGACGGCCTGCGCGATCAGATCGACCAGTTGCTTCTGGTGCAGAAGGGCAAAGAGCTGGGCGTCAATGTGGACGCCGACATCACCCGGCGCATGGCGCAGCTTCAGTCGGAGCAGAAGATCGCCGATCCGGACAAGTTTCATCAGTTCATTCAGGAGCAGACCGGCGAGACCTTCGAAGACTTCAAGCAGCAGATGGCGGATCAGATGATGACGCAGCGCGTCATTCAGGAAGAGGTTTACCGCAATATCACGATTCCCAAAGCGGACATCGACAAGTATTACAACGAACACAAAAGCGAATTCGTACGCCAGGAGATGGTCTCGCTGCGCGAAATTCTGATTTCAACCGGCAACGGAAGTCCCGACGCGGTGGCGGCGGCAGAAAAGAAAGCCAGGGGGCTGGTGGACCGCGCGCGCAAGGGCGATGCGAAGTTTACGGACCTGGCGCGGCAGTATTCCGATGCGCCGACCGCGGCCGCCGATGGCGAGTTGGGCGCGTTTAAGAAGGGCGAACTGGCGAAGGAAATCGACGACGTGGTGTTTAAGAATGCCAAAGGCTATGTCACCGATCCGATCCGGCGGCCCGCGGGGTTTGAGATTTATCGCATTGAAGAGCACTATGCCGCCGGCCAGGCAAGCGAGGATGAAGTCGCGGACGAAATCAACTCCAAACTCATGGAGCCCAAAGCCGGGCCGAAAGTGCGCGATTATCTGACGCAGCTGCGGCAGAACGCTTTCCTCGAAATCAAGCCCGGATACACGGACAGCGCCGCGGCGCCGGGCAAGGACACGACGTGGCAGGATGCGCTCGCGATCAAGCCGGAGACGACGACGAAGGAAGCGGTGGCGGCGCACGCGCACAGGAAGTTTCTGCACGTGATTCCCTATGGACACGTGAAGCCGCCGAAGGATGAAGCTCCGGCGCCGCCGCCCGCCGTGACGCCCGTGCCGCAGACGCCGGTGGCGGTGCCGGACAGCAAATGAAATCACTCTTCGTGCGGGAGCTGAAGCCCGACGAAATCTCCACTGCCATATTCCTTGTCAGCACGAAGGAAGTGCGGCAGAAACGCACGGGAGAGCCTTATCTGTCGCTGGTGCTTTCCGACCGCACTGGCGAAATCGACTGCAAGATGTGGGACAACGTCGCGGAGATCATCGAGACGTTCGACCGCGACGATTTCGTCAAAGTCAAAGGTCTGATGCAGCTCTACAACAACCGGCCGCAGCTGACGATTCACAAGCTGCGCCGGGTAGAGGACGGCGAGGTCGATTTCCGCGATTTCTTTCCGGCATCGCGTCAGGATGCGGACGCGATGTGGACGGAGCTGCGCCAGATCGTCAGTGAAATCCGCAGCGATCACATTCGCTCGCTGCTGAACGCTTTTCTGGACGATTCCGATGTCGCCGAACGATATAAGGTCGCTCCGGCGGCGAAGAACATTCATCACGCATTCCGCGGCGGATTGCTGGAACACGTGCTCTCACTGCTGAAGCTGGCGCGGGTGGTGTCCGCGCATTATTGCGGCATCGAAGCCGGCGCCGTCGATGTGGACCTGCTGATGGCGGGCATTGTGCTGCACGATATCGGCAAGATTTATGAGCTGACCTACGACCGCGGATTCGCTTACTCCGCCGAAGGCCAGCTGCTCGGACATATCGCCATCGGGATCCGCATGATCGGAGACAAGCTGCGGGCTCTGCCGGGATTTCCCGGCGAGCTGCGCACGCTGATTGAACATCTTGTGCTGAGTCACCATGGACAGCTCGAGTTCGGTTCGCCGAAGCTGCCGATGTTTCCCGAAGCGCTGCTGCTGCATCATCTCGACGACCTCGACTCGAAGATGGAGAATATGCGCGCGCTGATCGAGCGGGATCCCCAGGCGGAAGGTTATTTTACAGGTTACAGCTCGGCGCTTGGCCGGGTGGCATTACGCAAGAAGAGGTTTCTGGAGTCCGATCCGAGAGGATCGGGATCCGTTTCACATACAGAAGCAATTCCGGTTCATAACAATCATTCGGTTACGGCATCAAACGAAACGACGAATCATCGCAGTACGAATCACGCTGGAGGCGACCCCATTCAGGAATCGACCGGGGCGCCACCGAACTCCAACTCCGCGCCTGCCGCTCAATCACTGTTCGGTGCGAAACTTCAACAGGCGCTCGATGATGAAAGGAAGTAAACTTTGGGCCGAGACCGTGAATTGCCTCCGCCGCTGGAGATGATATGCCTGAATGCGCTTTGGGAAATTCAGGAGGGAAATGTTGAAGATGTCCGCCGGGTTGTATCCCAGAGCCGGCCGCTCGCTTACACGACCGTACTGACCCTGCTCGACCGGCTGGCGCGCCGGGGCGCAGTGTCGCGCCGCAAAGAAGGCCGGGGCTTCCGTTATCAGCCGACGGTGGCGCGCGACAAACTGCGGCGCATGGCGCTGAAACAGTTTCTCGATTATCACTTCGACGGGTCGGAAGCGAAACTGAAAATTTTCCTCGAGCAGCCGAATGTGCCGGAGGAGACGCCGGAGATCGAGAGATTGACGCCCGAGATAGCCGCCGAGGCGGTGGCTGTGGGGCGTGGGGAGACATTGCCCGATCAGTGAAGATCCTTGTCCGCGCGCCGAACTGGATTGGCGACGCTGTCATGTCGCTGCCCGCGCTGCGGGCGATCCGGGAGAGCCGGCCGGACAGCGAAATCGCGGTGCTGGCGAAGCCGTGGGTGGCAGCGCTCTACGACCGCGAGGGATCGATCAACCGGATCATTCCGCTGAAAGGGGCGTCGGGCGCGCGCGACTGGAAAGCGAAACGCAACGCGATCCGCCTGTTGCGGCGCGAGCGTTTCGATCTGGCGTTTCTGTTTCCCAACTCGTTCGAGAGCGCGGCAATCGCCCGGCTTGCGGGAATAACGAGAATCGTCGGTTACGCGCGGGACGGTCGCGCGTTCCTGCTGACCGACGCCATTCCGACTCCCAAACCCGGCGAGATTCCCGAACACGAGCGCTACTGGTATCTCGAAATGCTGCGGCGGGCCGGCGTGATCGACACAATTCCCGAAGTGGCCGACATCCGCCTCGATGCAATCGCCGCGCGGCGGGCCAAAGGCGAGGAACTGTTCGGAATGCTTGGCGTGAAGCGGCCAGTGATCGGAGTGAGCCCCGGCGCCGCGTATGGCTCGGCGAAGCGATGGCTGCCGGAGCGATTCGCAGAAGCGGCTTCGAAGCTGGCGGAAAAGACGGGCGCATCGGTGGCGGTGTTCGGATCGGCGGCGGAGAGCGGGCTGTGCGACCAGGTCGCGCGCGCGGCCGGAGGCCGGAGTCTTGCAGGCACGACCTCGCTGGGCGCATTCATTGAGATGACCGCGGCGTGTTCCCTGTTTCTCACCAACGACTCCGGTGCGATGCACATTGCTTCGGCATTGGGTGTGCCGACGATTACCGTTTTCGGACCGACGAATGAAAATGCCACGGGACCGCTCGGAGCGGCCGCCGTGGTGGTGCGCGAGCCGGTGGATTGCGCCCCCTGCGGCCTTCGCGAATGTCCGATCGACCACCGCTGTATGACAGGCGTGAGTACCGAACGGGTCATCGAAAAAGCCCTCGATCAACTCCGCTGCTAGACTACTGTGTTGCGCATTCTGATTGTCCGGCTCGGATCGATGGGCGACATAATCCATTCGCTGCCCGGAGCTGTGTCGCTGAAACACAGTTTTCCCGAAGCGCGGATCACATGGGTCGTCGAACCGAAATGGGTTCCATTGCTCGAAGGCAACGGATTTGTCGACCGCATTGTCGTTTTCCGGCGCGATTCGCCCGGCTCCTGGGCGCGCACCAAAAACGAACTGCGTTGTGAGCCGTACGACCTTGCCGTTGACTTTCAGGGTCTGACGAAATCGGCGCTGATCGCGCACGTAGCGCGGCCGGAGCGAATTGCGGGTTTCGGATCCGGCGTTGTGCGCGAGCGCCCGGCGGGATTGTTTTACTCGACGCGCGTTGCCAGCCAGGCCGTGCATGTGGTGGATCAGGCTCTCGATCTGGCAGCCGGCGCGGGAGCTTCGAATCTGGTGCGGATGTTTCCGCTTCCGGCGGGCGAACCGGAGGGAACGCTGCCGGATACGCCGTTTGCCCTCGCCAGTCCGCTGGCGGGCTGGGCGTCGAAACAGTGGCCGCTCGAATATTACGAGCGCATCGCTGCCATGCTGCGCGAGAAGTTCGGGATGACGCTGGTGCTCAACGGTGCGCCCGGCAGCGTGCCCTCGGTGCCGGGAACGGTTCCGCATGAGAGCGGGATTTCAGGATTGATCGATGCAACTCGTAAAGCCGCGGTCGTGATCGGCGTCGACAGCGGCCCGCTGCATCTTGCCGCGGCGCTGAACAAATCCGGCGTCGCGATTTACGGGCCGACAGATCCGCTGCGGAACGGCCCCTATGGCGGCGAGTTTGACGTGTTCCGCGAGGCCGGCGCGCCCACCACGCATCGGCGCGGATCGACGATCGCAGGTTCGATGCGCGCTATCACGCCGGCGCAGGTTTTCCCGGCACTGGCCGCGCGCGTGAAGGTGCACGGGGGCTCCACCGCGTTTTCTGAAGCCGCGCACCACGGACCCGTGCGGCCTGCGCGCTGAACCGGATGCGCCGGCACTGGTTTTCCAAACCATATGCGGACTTTGTGGCGCGTCTGCGGGTTCCCGCGGGGTTTGTCATGGTGGCGGCGTTCGCATGGTTTTCGCATCCGGATTATTTCTCGTTGGCCGTGGGCCTGCCGCTTTCGGCCTGCGGATTAGCGGTGCGTGCGTGGGCGGCCGGCCATCTTGCGAAAAATCAGAAGCTGGCGCAGTCCGGCCCCTACAGTTTCACGCGAAACCCGCTTTATCTGGGCACACTGATCACAGCGCTCGGGCTTGCGCTGGCCGGCCGCAGCATCGGGCTGGCTGCCCTGTTCATGGCGCTCTTCGTTCTCGTGTACCTGCCGGCGATTGAGCTCGAGGAGCAGCATCTGGCGGAGATTCTTCCCGGCTATGCGGAATTCGCGAAGCGGGTGCCGCTGCTGATTCCGCGCTGGCCGAAGAAGTTCGGGCCCGATCGGTTTTCAGCGGCGCTCTATCGGAAGAATCGCGAATATCAGGCGCTGCTGGGCTGGTTGCCGGGCGCGGCCTGGCTGATCGGGCGCGCGATCTGGCTGCGTTAGCGTTCGCTTTCAGACTGCACCGTCGATATTCGCGGTCATGTACGAAAATAGGATTTATGCCCTATCCTCAACAACTGCTCATCCCGATGCGTGAAGACCTCACGCGCTACGGCGTGGAGGAAACGCGCACGCCCGCCGATGTCGACCGCGTGATCGCGGAATACGGCACCGTGCTGATGGTGATCAACTCGGTGTGCGGATGCGCCGCAGGCAAGGCCCGCCCGGGAGTGGGAATGGCGCTGCAGCATTCCGTGCGGCCCGACAAGGCAGCCACCGTGTTCGCCGGCGGCGATGAGGCCGCGGTCGCGCATGTGCGCGGCCTGCTCTCCGAATATCCGCCGTCATCGCCCTCAATCGCGCTTTTTCAGAACGGCAAGCCGGTCTATATGATGCACCGCAGCGATATCGAACCGCGGGACGCATTTCAGATCGCGAAGATGCTGACTCAGGCGTTCGACCGCTTCTGCGCCAAAAGCGAAGTTACGGCGTAGAGGCGCTGACGCGTGCCTTCGGGCTTAGCGCGTCACGCACAATCTGACCCAGCTGCATGAATCCGGCGAGGTCGCCGGGCTTCTGGAAATAAGAAGTGGCGCCCAGTTCGGCCGTGGCCGCGCGATCCAGCGGCGAATCCGATGAGGTCACGATGATAATCGGAATGTCGCCGCAGCGCCGGCTGCCGCGGATTCTGGTCAGAATACGGTTGCCTGTAGCCCGCGGCAGATTCAGATCCAGCAGCGCCAGGCCGGGCGCGTCCTGAGAATCGTCCGCATCCACGGCTTCGACAAAACGAAACGCGGCCTGACCGTCCTCCACCACGACCAGATTGATGTCCTGCAGCCCGTGCTTCTCAAGCGCGCGGCGGACGAGGAATACGTCGCCCGGATTATCCTCGGCCAGCAGAATTGTGATAGGCGAGTTCATATTCCATCGTTTCCGCACCCTGCAGCGTGAAACAAAACGTCGATCCTTTCCCGGGCTCCGATTCCGCCCAAATATGGCCCCCGGCGCGCTCCACGATTTTCTGGCAGATGGCGAGACCGATTCCGGTGCCTTCAAATGCCTGTCCGTGCAGCCGCTTGAAAATGCCGAAAATCTGCTGAAGATATTCGGGTTCGATGCCGATGCCGTTGTCGCGGACGGTAAACAGCCAGGCGCCGGCGCTGTTCGGTCTGGCATCGATCCGAATGTGAGGGGGTTCGTCTTCTTTCGAATACTTCAGGGCGTTCCCGATCAGGTTCTGGAAAAGCTGCACCAGATGGATTTCGCGCATCTGCACCTGCGGCAGCGATTCGATCTCCACCTCGGCGTGCGTGTCGTCGATAACGGTCGCGAGGTTCAGCAACGCGGAATTAACCGCCACGCGGGCATCCGTAACCGGCAGCTTTTCGGAAGAGGCGTTGGCAACCCGCGAATAGGTGAGCAGATCTTTCAATAAGTGCGACATGCGCCGCGCGCCATTGACCGCGAAATTGATGTAATTCAGCGCGTGGCCATCGAGCGTGCCGCCGTACTCTTCCTTCAGCAGCTGGCTGTAGATCGAAACCATGCGCAGCGGCTCCTGCAGATCGTGGCTGGCCGCGTAGGCGAACTGTTCGAGGTCCGCGTTGGACTGCTTCAGCGCCTCGTTGGCCAGCTTCAGCTGCGTCGCGGCTTCCATCTGCTCCTGTATGTCGGTACAGCCGCCCAGCCAGCGGACGACTTTCCCCGTGCGATCCCGCACGGCCACGGCGCGGCAGAGGAACCAGCGGTAGGCGCCATCGTTCGCGCGCCGCAGGCGCGCCTGGACTTCAAATGTGTCGCCCGTCGCCAGTGACTTCTTCCAGCGCGCGGAATATTCGTCGCGATCTTCCGGATGCAGAATATCCGTCCATGGAAAGAGCGGAAGATATTTCCGGGCTTCGTCGCCGGACTTCCAGCCGGCATAAGAAACCCAGACGTTGTTCACATATTCGATGGCTCCGTCAGCGGACGCGGACCAAACCAGCTGCGGCAACGCGCTGGCAAGCGTACGAAAACGCTCTTCACTCTCTTTCAGCGCGTCTTCGAAACGCTTACGATCGGTTATGTCGGAGCAATAACCCGCCAGAAGTTCCGTGCGGCCGTCATGAAATCTGGTTACATCGACCAGACTCGGGAATTCGGTGCCATCCCGCCGCAAATGCTGACCCTCGAACATGTGCCGGCCATTTTCGTTCGCAATTTCCAGGGCCGCTGCCAGTTCCGTAAGGGATCCGCCAGGCACCAGCGCCTGCAGGGACTCGCCCAGCAATTCGCTCACCGAATAGCCGTGCATGGCAGCGAAAGTCGGATTCATGTCGACAATCACGCTTTTGCGCGAATCGGCGACGAACATGCCGAACCCGGCGCCGGAGAAAATCTGTTTCCAGCGCTCCAGTTCCCGTTCGGCGATCCGGCGGGCCGTGATGTCGCGGAAAACCAGAACGACGCCGAGCATTTTGCCGCCGCCGTCGCGGATGGATGCGCTGGTGCCTTCGATGGCGATTTCGACCCCGTCCTTCGAGATGAGAACGCTGTGCTCCACCAGGCGCTTTCCCTCGGGCATGTCTTCGACGGCAACATACGGGTCTTCGATCCGGGCATGCGTCTTCTCGTCGACGATCTGAAAAATATCGTTCAGGGGATTGCGTTCGGCGTCTTCGGCCGGCCAGCCCGTAAGCCTCGCGGCGACCGGATTCATGAAGCGCACCGCACCGGCTGCGTCGGTCACAATCACGGCATCGCCGATGCTGACCAGCGTCGTCTGCAACTGACGACGGGCTTCCTCGATATGGTGAGCCGATGCCTCCCGCTCGCGTACCACCGAATCGACCGCCCCGCCCAGACGCCAGAGCAGCAGCACAAGGCCCAGACATCCCGCGAGCACAACAACCAGAAAGCTGTTGGCGTGCGACTCGGAGGCGTTGTTGACGTTGTAGAGGCTCATCGTTTCCGAACTGAGCAGGACCTTGGACGCTGTGCGCACTTCGTCCATCGTGAGGCGCCCTTCATCCGTGCGCATCAGGGCCAGCGCCGCGTCCTCACCCGATTCGTCCCGGACTTTGATGGTGCGATCCAGGTCCGCCAGTTTGTCCTGAATCAAAGATCGAATGAGCCCGACCTGCTTCTCCTCGCGGTGTGCCGCGGCCGCCGTTTTGGAAAGATTGTCCAGATGTTTCGGCAGTTCGGCTATGGCTTTTTCGTAAGGCGCCAGATATTTGCGGTCGCCGGTGAGAAGATATCCGCGCTCGCCGGTTTCGGCGTCGGTTATGTCGGAAAGGATCGTATCGGTCTGCTGCTGCAGCTGGCGCGTTTCATCGGTTTGTTTGGCCGCGGCCTGAAAGGCCCGCCAATCGATATAGAAAAGTCCGGCGATTATGAGGACAATAATGAGGGCCAGGAATCGCCAGAGACGGTCGATTCTTCCCTGCAGCAACCGCGCCACTGAATTACATTTTATCTGTTTTCAATGCCGTATATGGATGTGCGAAATCATACAGAGAACGCGGAAATCGCGGAGTTTCTTGAGCGCCTGGTGCACGACATGCGTGAACCTCTGCGGTCCGTCGGCGCATTCACGGAACTGCTCGCGGAAAACATCGCGGATCCGCGCGGCGAGGACGCTGCCCGAGCGCTGAACGAAATTCCCGCCGGAGTCTCCAGAATGGCGAAGCTTCTCGAAGGGCTCTCCGGCTATGCCGTCGCGCTGCGCGAGACAGCCGAATGCGACTCGCCGGCGTCGCTGCAGTCGGCCTTCCGCATTGTGCTGGCGGAATTCGATAAAGAGATTCAGAACTGCGGCGCCCGCGTGACCGCCGAGGACCTGCCGAAGGCGAATGTAAGTCTGGAGCGCCTCATGCAGTTGCTCCGGCATCTGATCGGCAATTCGCTGCGTTTCCGCTCGGAAGCCTCGCCGGTCATCCATATTTCGGCATCGATGGATGCGCCGGGCATTTGGACTCTGCGCGTCGCGGATAACGGCATCGGCATTCCTCCGGAAGAACGGCAGAGAGTTTTCATGCCATTCGTGCGCCTGGCGGGAAAAAAATATGGCGGCGTTGGCCTCGGCCTGACCATCGCAAAACGAATCGCGGAGGCGCATGGCGGGACCATTCGAATGGAAGCCGCGCCCGCAGGCGGATGCGTCTGCGTTTTGACACTGCCGGAAGCCGACTGACTCAGCTTATGGCTACGCGGTCGAGGCGAGCGAAGCCTTAGCCTTCGCGGCCTGGCCCAGCCGATTGTGCAGCGTGCGGACGCTGATGCCCAGAATGTCCGCGGCTTTCGTCTTGTTGTTGTTGGTCCGCTGCAGAACGAGGTTGATGTAGGTGTCCTCGACCTCTTCAAGGGTCGAGCCGTGGGGAAACCGAATGGAATCGGAAGCGTCCACTACAGCGCTGCTCTCCGAAGGTGCGCCTTCCGGGGCTTCACTCACCGTGGCCACCGGATCCATGGCAAGGTGCCGCGGCTGGATCAGGCCTTCGCCCGCTATGATAGCCGCGCGCTCGAGAACGTTGCGCAGCTCGCGCACGTTGCCGGGCCAGTTGTAGGTCCGGAAGCGTTCCAGTGTGGCCCCATGCAGACCAGTGATCCGGCATCCGTGCTTTTTGTTGAGGCTGAGGAGAATCGCCTCCGCGATCGCCGGAATGTCTTCCTTGCGGTCGCGCAGCGGCGGCAGACCAATATGAAAGACATTCAGCCGGTAGAAGAGGTCTTCGCGCAGCAGCTTGTCTTTAATGGCTTCGTCAGGAACTTTGTTGGTGGCCGCGATGACACGCACTTCGACCGGAATATCGGTCTTGCCGCCCAAACGCCGCACCTTGCGGTCTTCGAGCACGCGCAGCAGTTTGGCCTGAGTGTTGATCGGCATGTCGCCGATCTCATCGAGGAACACGGTGCCATTGTTGGCCTGCTCGAAACAGCCGACGTGACGCTCGAGCGCGCCGGTGAACGATCCTTTCTCGTGTCCGAACAGTTCACTCTCGATCAGCGTTTCGGTCAGGGCCGCGCAGTTCACGGGCACAAACGGTCCGCCGGCCCGGGGACTGAGGCGGTGCAGCGATCGCGCAACCAGTTCTTTGCCGGTGCCGCTTTCGCCGGTGATCAGCACCGAAGCTGAAGTCGGCGCAACCTGCTGGATCTCGGAGAACACCTGCCGCATCAACGGAGAGCCCCCGACCAGGTCGCCCAGCACGCCGTGAAAACTGAGCTGCCGGCTGAGGATCTGAGCTTCTTCAAAGAGCCGGACCTGCGCAGCGGCCCGCTCGATCAGAGCGCGGAGGATGCCCGACTGCACTGGTTTCTCGAGGAACCAGAAAGCGTTGAGGTCGTGCACGACCGAAATGGCTTTTTCGATGCTGCCGAATCCGGTGAGGACAATTTTGGGGGTACGGTCGCCGTGTTCCTCCAGCGTCCGGAGCAGCTCAAACCCGTCCATGCCCGGCATGATCAGGTCCGTAACTATCAGATCGGCGGGCTTTTCAGCGTGTTTTTCCAGCGCCTCGCGCCCCTCGGACGCAGTAATGGTCTCGAATCCGAGGGAGTGGATCATCTCGGCAACAGCTTCCCGCTGCTGCACTTCATCATCGACGACCAATACTCTGGTCGTTGTGTGGTTCGTCATTCCAGTCCCATGGTAGCCCGACTGCAGAAAATTCCGGGTACACGAAAGCCCGCGAAAAGTTAGGAAAAAGACATATCAGTGGGAGCTGGCGTGTTTCAGGTTCCAGCGAGCACCGCGGTCCCCGACATGCGCAGCGGCCACCAGGGTGATCCCCGAACGACAATGAACCGTTTCAGCCCGCGACGCGATCGGCGACGCGACTTCCCACTCTCTGAAATGCCGCCTTGCCGAGATCGACGGCTTCCAGAACCTTTTCCGCCGCCACACCGCGGGCGGTGTCCACCGCATCGGCGGCGCGATGTTTCAGTTGCCGCGCCTGCTTGCGCGCGACCCGCATAACAGAGCGGTTGATTGAGGAGATGCTGCTGTAGATCAGGATGCCGCCGACGACCAGCATCGCCGACCCAACCGTGAAGCGTAGTGTCGTGTTGTCCATGCCCCCGGATGGTGCAATTCGTGTGCCAACGTCCACCGATGACCCGCTGATGGAAACCTGGCTGCACAGTGAGCCGCAGTGAGGCCTTTATGAGTCTTCTTAAAATCTCAACGTGTTTTATCGCGCTAACTCTGGGGATGATCGCAACCGCGCCACGAGCCGCCGCCGATCAATACGACAAAAAGATAGTGGTTAAATTCGCTGCGCCGGTCGAGGTTCCGGGCGGCGTGACATTGCAGCCTGGCACGTACGTTTTCAAGCTGCAGGACTCGCAGAACGACCGCCACATCGTTCTTGTGCAGAATGCGCGCGAGAACAAAACTTTCGCGCAGATTTTCGCCACGAACGCTTTTCATACCGTGGCCAAAGGTAAAGTCCAGACGCTGTTCTGGGAAACGCCTGCCGGGCAGCCGAAAGCCCTGAGGGAAATGTTCTGGCCGGGCGACCACTATGGACAGGCTTTCCTTTACAAGGCCGATCGCGCCGGTGAACTGACGAAGGAACAGCCGGGTCACGAAAAGGTGCCGACCGAATAAGGGCGCTCAGCTGTAAAGGCGCTCGGCTATCAGCCGCCGGCCACGGAGAAGCGGCGACGGCTGATAGCAAGAGCCGGCTCTCAAAGCTGAACAGTTACGGTCTTGACTTCGGTGTACTGCTGCAGGCCATATTCGCCCAGTTCGCGGCCGATGCCGGATTGCTTGAAGCCTCCGAACGGAGCCGCGGCGTCGAATACGTCGTAGCAGTTGACCCAGACTGTGCCAGCCCGAACGGCGTTCGCGATGGCGTGCGCTTTACCGATATCGCGCGTCCACACGCCCGCCGCCAGACCGTACATCGTCTTGTTGGCGCGATCGACGAGATCATCGACGTCTTTGAATTTCAGGATGCTCTGCACCGGGCCGAAGATTTCTTCTTCGGCGATCTTCATGTCGTCTTTCACGTCGCAGAAGACCGTGGGCTCGATGAAGTAGCCGCGATTGCCCCAGCGATTGCCACCCGCAACGAGCTTCGCTCCCTGCTTCCTGCCGGATTCGATATATGACATGACTTTTTCGAACTGAACGTCATCCACCTGTGGACCCTGTTCGGTCCTTGGATCGAACGGGTCGCCCACGGTGCGCTTCTTCGCGCGTGCGGCGCTGCGGTCGACAAATTCGTCGTACGCTTTCTCTTCGACGAACAAGCGCGAGCCGGCGCAGCAGCACTGGCCCTGGTTGAAGAACAGCGCGAAGTGCGAGCCCTCGATGGCCTTATCCATGTCGGCGTCGGCAAACACGATGTTGGGACTCTTGCCGCCGAGTTCGAGCGTGACGCGCTTCAGATTGGTCTGCGCGGCCGCTTCCATGATGAGATGGCCGACTTCCGTGGAACCGGTGAACGCGACCTTATCGACATCCATGTGGCGCGCGATGGCGGCGCCCGCGGTGGGTCCATAGCCGGGCAGCATATTCACTACTCCATCGGGAAAACCCGCTTCACAGATCAGCTCCGCGACCCGAAGCGCTGTGAGCGGCGTCTGTTCGGCCGGCTTCATCACCACCGTGTTGCCGCAGGCCAGCGCGGGCGCGAGCTTCCACGCCTGCATTAGCAGCGGGAAATTCCACGGAATGATCTGGCCGACGACGCCGACCGGTTCAAGCTTCGTGTAACAGAAATAATTCCCGCTGATCGGAATCGTCTTGCCCTGGACCTTATCGGCCCAGCCCGCATAGTAGCGATAGCATGCGATCGACAGCGGAACGTCGGCCGCTTTCGCGATCTGGTACGGCTTGCCGTTATCGAGCGATTCGAGGCGTGCAATTTCGTCGGCGTGCTTTTCGATCAGATCGGCGAGCTTGTTTAGGAGCTTGCCGCGCTCGGCTGCCGACATGCGGCGCCAGGCGGATTTGGCGTCGAATGCTTTGCGCGCGGCTTTCACCGCTAGATTTACGTCGGCCGCGTCCGCTTCGGCGATATCGATGATTTTGTCGCCAGTCGCGGGATTGGTGCTGTCGAATCGTTTTCCCGAAACAGCTTCGACCCATTGGCCATTAATCAGAAGTTTCGTCGCAGGCATAGCGACACGTTTTTCAGTCGGAGGAGAGGCTACCGTTGCCATAATCGATGATCCTTGTGCCTGAATTGGGCTATCGACGACGATATCATCTTCTCTGACTGTCCGAATGCATCCAGCCCCATTAAAAACATCCCGGCCCACACATGTTCGACATGTCGTGCTGGGTCTCACAGTCGCGGCGTACATGATCACCTACATGGACCGGCAGATTCTCGCCGTGTCGCGTCCTGTGATCAGCAAAGAGCTGGGAATTTCGCTGGTGATGATGGGCAACATCACCTTCGCGTTTCGCCTCGCATACGCGTTATTTCAGATTCCGGGCGGATGGCTGGGCGACCGCTTCGGCGCGCGCCGCGCCTTGACCGCGGTCGTCACCTGGTGGAGCGTGTTCACCGCGTTCACCGGCATGGCGTGGAACGCGGTTTCGATGCTGGTGATTCAGACGTTCTTCGGACTGGGCGAAGCCGGCGCATTTCCTATCGCCACGCGCTCCCTGGCACGATGGATGCGTCCGACCGAACGCGGATTCGCGCAGGGCGTGACGCATGCGGGCTCCCGGCTCGGCGCCGCGCTCACGCCGCCGATCGTGGTGTTCATCATCGCCCGTTTCGGCTGGCGCGCGGCCTTTGTGGCATTCGGGATTCTGGGCGTGATCTGGTCCGTGACCTGGTTCGCTTACTATCGCGATACGCCCGAAGAACATCACGCAGTGAATGAGGCCGAGAGAGAGCTGATCGGCGCGGGGCGCAGGAGATCCGACCATATCCCGTGGGGCAAAATTCTCGCGCACGGCAATCTGTGGATTCTGGCCGTGATGTATTTCTGCTACAACTTCAATCTCAACGTCTATAACGACTGGTTTCCGACTTATCTGCACGATTCGCGCGGCATGACGCTGGCCAAAATGGGTATTTACGCCAGCCTGCCGCTTTTCGCCGGCACACTCGGCGATATGGCGGGTGGATGGTTTTCCGATCGCGTGCTGAAGAGTTCGGGCAACGTAAATCTGGCGCGTCGCTGGGTGGCGATTGCCGGATTCATTGTTTCGGGAGCGGCGACTATCCCCGCAATTTTCACCCACGATCCCAGAGTCTCGGTCGCGTTCTACTGCGTGGCGTTTTTCGCGCTTGAGTGGACCGTCGGCATTTCCTGGGCCGTGCCGCTGGATATCGGCGGCGACTTCGCCGGCTCCGTTTCGGCCGTGATGAATATGCTCGGCAACATCGGCGGCGCGCTCTCCGCGCTGGTCGTGACCAATATGGTCTCGCATTTCAACTGGAACGCTCCCTTCATGCTGACGTGCGTACTCTGTCTGGTCGCGGCGCTGCTCTGGCTTAAGATTGATGCGAATAAGCGGATCGCATGAGGATCAGTCCCGATAAGTGCGTCGCCTGCGGCAACTGCACCTACGTGTGCCCGATGGGAGCGATCTATATCGATCCGAAGATCGGGCGCGCGGCCATCAACCGCGACGAGTGCGTCGAATGTTATGCGTGCTTCAACGGGCTCAGCCAGGAGCACCTCAATCCCACCTTTGTTCGCACAGTTCGAAAACTGTTCAGGCTGGCGCGGGTGCGCTTCGATCCAGAGCCGGATGTCTGCCCGACCGCCGCTTTCGAGCCGGATTTACTGGAGTGGCCGCGCGTCGTGCGCCGGGCTTTCTCCGATCCGCGCGTGCCGCATGAATCGACCGGCGTGCATGGCCGCGGCACAGAAGAAGTGAAGACCAACGACGTGTCCGGCCGTGTCGGAGTGGGCGAAGTGGGTTTCACGATCGAGTTCGGGCGTCCGGGCGTCGGCGTCTGGTTCCGCGATATCCAGAAGATGTGCCGCGCTCTGGCGCACGCTGGTGTGGCGTTCGAAAAGAAGAATCCGGTGACGTCCCTGATGACCGACGTGGCGACGGGGACCATTCGCGAAGACATCCTCAATGAGAAAGTGCTTTCGGCGATTGTCGAGATCAAAGTGCCGGTCGAGCGCGCCGAAGAAGTGATCCGGCTGGTCTGGAAGATGGAAAAGGAAATCGACACTGTGGTCGCGCTCGGCGTCGGCGCACGCTGCGACGAGCACGGTGAAGATAACGTTGTCGCCCCGATTCTGGAACGGCTGGGCTACAAACTCGAACGCGCGAAGACCAACATCGGCCTCGGGCGCGTCACGAACGCCGCAGGAGCTGCCCGGTGACCAATACCCTGCATCGCTTCGGACCGGCGGAGAGTTTTCGCGATGATTTCATCGTGTTCGCTATTGCGAGCAAAGGCCGCAACGACGAAGGCGCGCTCGACAGGCTGCGCCGTTTTCTGCAGATTGCGGTCGATTTCAAGCCGGTGAACCTGGGCGATGCGATTCACGGCGGCGCGCTGCGTCCGTCGAAGCATATGACGCCCGCGTCGCACTGGAACCGCGATGCGAAGCCCGATTTTGAGGCCGTTATTCAGGGCCTCGACGCGCCGACAACGGTGGCCGCGGTCTTCGACAATCGACCGGCTGCCGAAGACTTCGTGAATGCGATCCGCCAGGCCGACCTGGGCCTGAGCATTAATATCTCCACCTCCATCGACGGCGCGGAGCAGTGCTGTTTCGCGGCCGGCATTCCGCGCCACAGCGTCGGTTATTCACTCGGCTTCGAAGGCGACACGACGAAGCTTCCCGACGCCAACGTCATGCTGCTTTCCACCATGTGCGGCCACGGCATGGTGAGTCATAATCTGGCGAAGAAGATGATCGACTGGGTCAGGGAAGGCCGGCGCACACCTGAGGAGGCCGCCGCCTGCCTGACGCGATTCTGCTCGTGCGGCGTCTTCAATCCGGCGCGCGCGGCAAGGCTGCTCGAGCAGGCCGCACGCGGCGACTCCGCGATATAGAATCTCAGGAGATGCTGGTGCGGGCGATACTGCTGTGCGGCGCGTTGGCGCTGCCTGTGTGGGCGCAGAATGCGGCTACGGATCCGGCGGGCGGCGGCACGGCGCTCGAGCAGATGTCAAAGCTCAAAGCGCAAAAGGCGGGAGCGACTCCGCGGGCCGCCGACGGGAAGCCCGACCTCAGCGGCATCTGGACGCCCGATCGTTCTTTCATTTACGACATCTCCACTTCGCTCGCGCCCGGCGAGCAGCTTCCGCTGCAGCCGTGGGCCGCGGAAGCGGCGAAGAAGCGCATGTCGCACGACGACCCCGAAGCCAACTGCCTTCCCGCCGGCGTGCCGCGCCAAGCGCCCTATCCGTGGAAAATCGTGCAGACGCCGGCGCTCGTCGTTTTTCTTTTCGAAGGCAACATCCACACTTATCGCCAGGTTTTCCTCGACGGCCGCGGCCACGAGCCGGATCCCAATCCAACGTGGTATGGCGATTCGATCGGCAGGTGGGAGGGCGACACGCTGGTGGTCGACACGATCGGCTTCAACGATAAGTTCTGGTTCGACTTCGCCGCGCATCCGCACACAGAGAAACTGCACGTCATCGAGCGCTTCCGCCGTCCCGATTCGGCGCATCTTGACTACGACGTTACAATCGACGATCCCGGCGCTTACACGAAGCCCTTCGTGATGCACGGCCATTCGGCTCTGGACACCAGCGGCGAGATCATGGAATACGTCTGTAATGAAAATAACCAGGACGTGCCGCACATCACCGGCAAGGACAACCGGAAGTAGATTAAATCGCGGATTAAACCCGGCGCCAAACTTGACAGGTTCCAAGATTAGATTTAGTCTAGTTTATTGAAAGACCCGAATGTGAAGCCGGATCTCGACGAGTGTCTGCGCGCCGGCGGTCTGCGCCGCACCGCGCAGCGGTACAGCGTACTCGAATATCTCACGCGGCGGCCGATTCATGCCACCGCCGACGAAATCCATGCTGCTCTGAACCGGCGTTTTCCGCTGGTTTCGCGCGCTACCGTTTACAACACATTGCGTGACCTGACGCGCGCCGGCCTCGTGCGCGAGCTTTCCTCTGAGGGCAAGGCCGCGCTTTTCGACGCCGTCATTCATCCGCACCATCACTTTGTGTGCGATCAGTGCGGCGCGCTGGAAGACATCGAGTGGTTCGATATTCCGGACCGCTCACGCAAAGCCGCCACCGGCGATCGCGCGGTGCGCAGCTACGAAGTTACCTTTCACGGAATCTGCGGACGATGCACAAAATCGTCCACAACACATTAATTCGAATCGAGGATAAAACATATGGACAAAGAACTAGCCACCGCGGCGGGCTCGTCCGCGCCGGCGGATGTTTCCCGGGCCAAGTGCCCGTTTCATACAGCGGCGGGTTCGCATCCCACCAACGCCGATTGGTGGCCGAATTCGCTCAACCTGAAGGTGCTGCGCCAGAACTCGCCGCAGTCCGATCCCATGGGCAAAGAGTTTAACTACGCGCAGGAGTTCAAAACACTCGATCTGGATGCCGTGGTTAAAGACCTCACGGCCCTGATGACGGATTCGCAGGAATGGTGGCCGGCTGACTACGGCCACTACGGGCCGCTCTTCATCCGCATGGCCTGGCACAGCGCGGGCACATACCGCATCGCCGACGGGCGCGGCGGCGGCGGCGCGGGCCAGCAGCGTTTCGCGCCTCTCAACAGCTGGCCGGACAACGCGAGCCTCGATAAAGCGCGCCGTCTGCTCTGGCCGATCAAGCAGAAATACGGGCGCAAACTTTCCTGGGCGGACCTGATGATCCTCGCCGGCAACGTCGCGCTCGAATCGATGGGTTTCAAAACCTTTGGTTTCGGCGGCGGCCGCGAGGACGTCTGGGAACCGGATGAAACTTACTGGGGCGCGGAGAAGACGTGGCTGGGCGACGAGCGGTATGAGGGCGATCGTCAGCTGGACAATCCTTTCGGCGCGGTGCAGATGGGGCTGATTTATGTGAATCCGGAAGGTCCCAACGGCAAGCCGGATCCGCTCGCGGCGGCGCGCGATATTCGCGAAACATTTGCCCGTATGGCGATGAACGACGAAGAAACGGTCGCCCTGATCGCCGGCGGCCACACGTTCGGCAAAACGCACGGCGCTGCTTCGGCCACACAGTACGTCGGCGCGGAGCCGGAAGGCGCGGACATCGCAGACCAGGGCTTCGGCTGGAAGAACAGCTTCGGCACCGGCAACGGCGGCGCAACAATCACCAGCGGTCTCGAAGGCGCATGGACGACCACGCCAACGACGTGGAGCAACAACTACTTCGAAAACCTGTTCAAGTATGACTGGGAGCTGACGAAGAGTCCGGCGGGTGCGAACCAGTGGACTCCGAAAAACGGTGCGGGCGCGGGAACTGTTCCCGACGCACACGACCCCGCGAAAAAGCACGCGCCTTTCATGCTGACGACCGACCTCGCCCTGAGGCTGGATCCGATTTACGCGCCGATCTCGAAGCGCTTCTACGAACATCCGCAGGAATTCGCCGATGCCTTCGCGCGCGCCTGGTACAAGCTGACGCACCGCGACATGGGACCGCTGCCGCGCTATCTCGGCAAGCTCGTTCCAAAAGAGCAGCTGATCTGGCAGGACCCGGTTCCGCCTGCGGAACACGCACCGGTCGGCGATGCCGACATCGCGGCTCTGAAGGCGAGAATCCTGGCGTCCGGGCTGTCGATTTCGCAGCTGGTGACGACGGCATGGGCGTCAGCCGCATCGTTCCGCGGTTCCGACAAACGCGGCGGCGCCAACGGGGCGCGCATTCGCCTCGCGCCGCAGAAGGATTGGGAAGTCAACCAGCCGGCCGAATTGGCGAAGGTGATTGAAAAGCTGGACGCGGTCCGGAAGGAGTCCGGTACGCCGATTTCGCTGGCCGACATGATCGTGCTCGGGGGCTGCGCGGCGGTCGAAGAGGCGGCGAGGAAGGCAGGGCATAATGTGAGGGTTCCGTTCTCGCCGGGCCGAACCGATGCCTCGCAGGCGCAGACCGATGTTCACTCGTTCGCGCCGCTCGAGCCGAAGGCCGATGGCTTCCGCAACTATCTCGCCAAGGGGCACCCGGCGCCCGCCGAGGCGCTGCTGCTCGACAAGGCGCAGCTGCTGAAACTGACGGCTCCTGAAATGACGGCGCTGATCGGCGGCATGCGCGCCCTGGGCGCCAATTACAGCGGCACCAAACACGGCGTCTTCACCAGCCGCCCCGGCACACTGACCAACGACTTCTTCGTCAACCTGCTCGACATGAATACAAAGTGGCAGGCCAACGGGTCGGACGGCGTGTTCGAAGGGCGCGATCGCAAAACCGGCGCGGTCAAGTGGACCGCGACCCGCGTAGACCTGATTTTCGGTTCGAACTCCGAGCTCCGCGCGCTGGCTGAAGTTTACGGAGGCAGCGATGCGGGCGAGAAGTTTGCGAAAGACTTCGCGGCGGCGTTCGGTAAAGTGATGAACAACGACCGCTACGACCTCGCCAGAAACTGAAGACCGCGGGCAGGCCGTCTCCGGCGGCGGCCTGTCTGTTATTTGCTAATCCGTACTGAACCGTCCGGGGAAATCACCCGCCCGCCCGTTTTCATGCGCACAGGGGAATTGCCCTCGTAAACCACCACTCGCGTAGCCTGCACGACGGAACCCGTTTTCTTCAATCCGATTACGTCTACCGTCCGGCCCGGCCGCAGGTCGCCGCGTGCGCTCTCTTCAAACCGCGTGTCGGAGTTTATCCGGATCTCGCGTTTCTGACGCCGATAGGCCGATGCCGGATCTGCATTGTAGTTCTGATCGATGACAAAGCCGTCCTTCGTCAGAGCTGTGATTCGTCCCCATACATGATCGAGGCCGTTTGTCTGCGCCGATCCGGTCCCGATCAGCATGAGCGACAAGAGCAGGACCCGCATGCCCTGATTCTATTCCCCGAAGGGGTGCGCGCTACACGTCCAGATTCTTGACGTCGAGCGCGTTCTCTTCGATGAACTTGCGCCGGCTTTCGACATCCTCGCCCATCAGCGTGGTGAATATTGAATCCGTCGCGACCACATCTTCCAGGCGCACAGTCAGCAGCGTGCGCTTTTCCGGATTCATGGTGGTTTCCGCCAGCTGCTCTGCGTTCATTTCGCCCAGCCCCTTGTAGCGCTGCACGGACGCATCGCGCTTGCCTTCGGCCTTCACATGCTCCAGCAGATCGTGCCAGTTCTGCTGGACATCGCGATTCTGCTCGCGCATCACCGTGAACGGGGGCTTGTTGAACTTCGCCACTTCTTTGGCCAGCGCCCGGTATTTGCGGTATTCCGGCTGATGGGACAACTCGACGCCAATGTGGCGTTCCGCGTTGGTGGAATCGTGAAAGGTGGCGTAGAAGGCCGAGTGCTCCTCATCCGCCTCCACCTCTGCCGTGACGCCCGCCGCCTTGAGTGCTTTGGCCAGCGCATTGAGATTGGCGCGGTCGCTGAAATCGGCCTTGAGGTCGGCCTTCAGGTCCGGGTCGCTCAGCACGTCCACCACGCGTGAGTCGCGCAGGCGGCGTTCGAGCTTCTGGGAGATCTGCTGAAACTCATCCAGCTTCATCAGAAAATTGCGCAGCTCGGTGCCTTCCATCCGATGGCGCGACCCGCCGCCATTCACCGCACCGTACTCGAGCACCAGGCTCTCGGTCGCCCGCCGCATGATTTCGCGCGTGAACTCGCCTTCGTTCTTGATGTACTTCTCGCTCTTGCCGCGCTTGATGCGATAGAGCGGCGGCTGCGCGATGTAAACATGCTGCCGGTCGATCAGCTCCTTCATGTGGCGGAAGAAAAACGTCAGCAACAGCGTGCGAATGTGCGAGCCGTCGACATCCGCGTCCGTCATGATGATGATCTTGTGATAGCGCAGCTTCGCCGGATCGAAGTCATCCTTGCCGATGCCCGTGCCCATTGCGGTGATGAGCGCGCGGATTTCTTCGTGCCCCAGCATGCGGTCATAGCGGGCCTTCTCGACGTTGAGGATTTTTCCTTTGAGCGGCAGAATCGCCTGGAAGCGGCGATCGCGGCCCTGCTTGGCGGTGCCGCCGGCCGATTCGCCTTCGACGAGGAACAATTCGCAGCGCGCCGGGTCGCGCTCCTGGCAGTCCGCCAGCTTGCCGGGCAGCCCGCCGGAATCGAGCACGCCTTTGCGGCGGATCAGATCACGGGCGTTGCGCGCGGCGGCGCGCGCGCGCGCGGCTTCAATCGCCTTCGACACGATGCGTTTCATCACCGCGGGCGTTTTGTCGAAATATTCGCCCAGCTTGTCGTTCATCAGCTGCTGGACCTGTCCCGCGATATCGCTGTTGAGCCGGCCTTTGGTCTGTCCTTCGAATTGCGGCTGGGGAACCTTGACGCTGATCACAGCCGTCAGGCCTTCGCGCACGTCGTCGCCGGTGAGGTTTTCGTCCTTGAGATCCTTCTTTGTGTCTTTGAAGAGGCCAGCCTGGCGTCCGAAGAAATTGATGGTGC